>Ga0182008_10000478_pt1 | contig 30486 bp, 30 predicted proteins | sample Sormic07211129_1_FD_120482 | JGI IMG/M metagenome (GOLD analysis project Ga0182008, IMG submission 120482) | Rhizosphere microbial communities from Sorghum bicolor, Mead, Nebraska, USA - 072115-129_1 metaG | ecosystem: Host-associated > Plants > Roots > Rhizosphere | place: USA: Nebraska...
CACCGAAAAATGAAGAAGAATCCTCTGTTCTTTTGTTTAGCAGTGAGCATTTTCCAGATAATTATGATTATGGTCAGCCTTATATTGTAGCAAAATCTTTTGAAGTAATTGAAAGTATTTAATCTGTGTTTTATGAAATATATTTCAACACTTATTACAGTTCAAACGGTATCTTTTAGCTAACGAAGTGGTAAGAATCTTGGGATTTAGGGGGATATTAGAGATATAAAAACTTATTTGAATTATGTGTAAGCTCAAAGCAGACACCTCCATCTATCTCGATAAAATTCCCATATTCGTAGTGAATATTTTTAGATGGAAGCATAAATGCTTTCAATATGGCTGGGGAGTTGAACGATTTATTGTTAATTACTGAATTGAGCGATTATCTTAGCACTGGAAATATAATATATTTAACTAGACGATGAGATATTTATTGCCAATATTCCTTCTTATGCTTCTATTGGGATGTAAGACTTATAAAGTGATAAAACCAAATGAAATAAAAGCTGTATATGTTCTATTCAAAGGTCGTGCTGATCACCGAGAATATAAGCTCTTTGATGATTCTATTGTGAAGTTTGATGTAAAACATTCTAATGTTAGACTTGCCCTGGACAAATACAAAAACAAATTAGGGCTACTCAGACAAGAACCGACTAATTATCTGGATAGTTTTATAATAAATAAAAGAATAATAAAACCCGTGCCAGTGAAAGTATTGCCTTTACATGAGTTTGGGTATATAGTAACTCATGCAAATGAGCTTATTTTTTATGGAATTATAGAATCAGTTTTTGAAGATCTGACGCACAACAGAGTATATTTTGAAGAGTGATTAAATGCTAAAGTCATCGTAAGGTCTTCTACTCATATTAGGGTTACAATTGTTAAGTTTTTACCAACCTCCAAAAGTGTAAACTAAAAAACGGACAAGACCATGCGGTATTGATTTAAAAACAGTAGGCTGTTTTTAAATCAACTTTTTGAATGTAAAAATGCCAGGATAGTGCTATATTGTTTTGTTCATTAAGCTAAGTAAACGAACTAAAAAGGACTTTTCTTATCTGGAATTTATGAGAATTTTTTTTACAATCTTTTTTATGGTCTTCATGAACTATAGTTTTGCTCAGAAATACCAGAGTCTGATTGTTGCGGAATATAGGATTGATACTCCTCGTGTCGCTAATTATACCTATCTCGTTTCCTACAACTTCTCAAATGGTGAATTGATATCGAAGGATACCATTGTGGGACGAGTTGTATTTAAAAAGGAACGTTTAAGTCCCCAGTTAGGTTTGATCTTGGAAAGAACTTCATATACAAAAACCAATACGTAGTTTCTGCGGCAGGGAATGTAATTGACCTGCATAAAAAAGCCTTCATCAGTGAAAATGCAGACGACTTTATAGAAGCACATGGTGATACCCTTATTTTTTACCGCGCCAATGCTTACACCGGAACTGGATTTCTGCATCTCAACTTAAAAACTGGTGTATATAAATTTGTGGATACAGTAAATAGGTTGGAAAAACGTAAAGTGTTTTCTCCAAACAAGAAGTTCAATATTTCCATCGATATGTCAGCAATTCCTTATAAAGTAAACCTAAACAGCGTAGAAAATGGAAAACAAACCATAGTGTCGGATGCTGGTACGGGCCCCATTTACAACGGTCACCAAAGACCAAAAATTGAAACTTATTGGTTAAATAATAATTCTTTCATCTATACTAAATATCATCAATTAGCTAAAACCGAAAACTTATCACGTGTAGACATGCATCTCTATGACGTTGGCCATAAAAAAGATTCCATATTTGCTGTATTAGATTCGGTTAAGTCTGGCTCTGGGTATTTAAATGATGTATTTTCACGAGATGAAATTGGTCAATTACTTTATCGTAGCAGCGATCGAAAATATTATTTGGTAGATATGGTTAGGAAGAAGCTGTTGGAATACCATTACTATCAATTGGGCCATGGATTTTCTGTAGCAAATTTCCCGAAAGACCGTATAGGTTGGGAATTACAGTATAACGAAACCAGTTTGGGAAATCAGTGGATTGGAAGCAACATTGTCACTGAGGGAATGATAGCTTGCGAATATAGTGATCTGGGATCTAACCTTGGCTACCCAAAGGGCGTAAAAGTCTGGTCTTCAAAAACTAGGAAATGGACTGAAATAGAAATTCCTTGGGTGTGTTGCGCCATTGGGTGGGTTGATAAGGGGAAATTTAAATAACATTGGTAGAAAATTGTTTCCTGTAAGAAAAGATGCGATATCAATGTTTATAAAAGCGGATAGCTTTATCGGTCCTAACAGATCAATTAGCTTTAACAAGATACCGCCACTCGAGTTATGCGGAGAATCACACCGGTATAATCCGCAAATTTGCGGATTATAGTTTGTTGTGCGGAGAATAATGTGTACATTTACCGCATAATTGCGGAGAATATGTATGTGCATCAATTAAAGGGTTGGCCGAATTTTACCTGGGATATAGAAGTATTGTTAAATCGGCTCGGTGAAGTGCGTCACCGTCAGGGGCGCATTCTTGGTTTGATGAGTTCGGCAGGATTTAAGTTACAGGAAACCGCCGTATTGGATACGCTGACGCTGGATGTAACCAAGTCCAGTGAAATAGAGGGTGAAAAATTAAACACGGATCAGGTGCGGTCATCGATAGCCCGCAGGTTAGGGATAGAACTTGCCGGAGCGGTTCTGACAGACCGTAATGTAGAAGGCGTTGTAGAAATGATGATGGATGCTACTCAAAATTATACGGATGTCCTGACTGCAGATCGTTTATTTAATTGGCACGCAGCACTGTTTCCTACAGGAAGAAGTGGCATGCATAAAATAACAGTAGGAGACTGGCGCACAGCAGATGCCGGGCCGATGCAAGTGGTTTCAGGAGCTATGGGTAAAGAGAAAATCCACTTTGAGGCACCAGCAGCTGAACGATTACCCGTTGAAATGCAAATGTTCTTAAGTTGGTTTAATGCCGATCCAACTACGGATGCAGTATTGAAAGCAGCGATAGCGCATTTATGGTTTGTGACCATACATCCTTTTGATGATGGCAACGGTCGTATAACGAGGGCGCTAACAGACATGCAGCTTGCTCGGGCGGATGGAACATCACAACGATTTTATAGTATGTCGGCCCAGATACTAACGGAAAAAACAGCTTATTATAATATACTTGAACAAACACAAAAAGGGGGGCTTGATATAACGGCTTGGCTGAGCTGGTTTTTAGACTGCCTTTTCAATGCTATGGATCATACTGAAACGACTTTATCTGCTATTATCAATCGGACGAAATTCTGGGAGATGAACCGTAACACAGCGCTCAATAGCCGACAGCAATACATGGTCAACTCTTTACTGGATGATTTCTTCGGTAACCTAACAACTTCCAAATGGGCTAAAATGACCAAAAGCTCACCAGATACTGCTTTAAGGGACATACAAGATCTCATTGAAAAAGGTATATTAGAAAAGGAACCTGGAGGTGGTCGAAATACTACTTATACCTTAGTGTCTTTAAAAGTAACAACTTAAGGAAATATCATATTCATCCATGGATCCGGACTTATTCGAAGAAGTAGGGAATTGAATCACATTACCATTGCTAATTTGCTTCTACTTGCTGTAACCAATGGCTGAGCGAAAAACCGATCTCTTACAGGGGATGTGTTATTAAATTCAAAACCATTAAACCTGTTGAAGGATGCAATAGAGAAATCGAATGTTTTTGTTACTGGAATAATAGCTGCATTAAGGACTTGCGTGGTTTCGCCTGTAAACCGGGAAATCATCATGCTGTCGTATTCGGCATCGAACAGTTTTCGTGATTCTATGCCTCTTCGGCTTAAACCTGTAGGTGACTTTTCTGGTAGACGTTAGTTTATCGACTTTTTACTTCTAATAATGCTTTTTGTCAACCATTTGCAAGAAGCGTAACGCATATTACATTAAAAAAAATGTGGATGTAACAATGAGTTCTTGTTTAATGATATAGTCGCCATAAGGTAGCTTGAAATATTTGTAATCTATTAAACCACTTAACGTAATTAAATGGATACTACTTATGTTTGTTTGTGCAGATTCATCTGGTGTTTTAAGAAATCATAAAGGTGTAACGGATTACCTTCTTAATAAAGAAAGTCAGGACTTTCCTGAAAAAATCAATATCTATCTTTACTCAAATAGTTGGGTAAAAAAGTGAATGCTTGGCTATTTATTTGCTGCCGATATTGCAATAAAATTTAGCCTCATAAACAAAAAAGGTCTTAGCGAGCTAAGACCTTTTTTAATATCCCCTACAATTTAAGGGCGAAACACTTTAAATATGATTTGTGTAAAACGAGCACATACTCATTGCATGCAGAATCAGATAGTGCAAATTACAGTAAGTCAAATATTTACAGTGCTATAACCTTATAAGTTTTTAATTGAGCAGCAGTCAGTGCAGATGTTGGCATGTTATTTACCCAGTCTCTAATAGCATACGTGTCAAACAAGTAATCATAATGAACTGCGTAAGCAAACTTCTGACCATTTGCTGTGGATAACAAATACCAAACTTTATTTATTGCGTCATAATACTTAGTCATGGTAGCCTCGTTTATATTAACAATGGAGGTCTGATAATGATAGGTGATGAATAATGGAGGTTATATTGGATCTTCTAATGGGCGAAAGCAAAGACAACAAAATGACTATCGCCGAATTTAACGTGTACCGCTACAAACAAGTAAACATTGAAGGTGGTAAAAAAGGAATAATTGTTTTTGCTTATTCCAAAAGAGCTTATACTGATAATATTACTCCATTTCTAAAATCTCTTGGAGAGGAAAGGGTTAACCATTTGAATCAGATGATTTCGACCGAAGTACCTACGGTCAAAATACTTTAAAGGCTATGAAGCTGCAACAACTTTAATTTTTCACCTTGTAAAGGATAAGGGTTGGACTACTCCCTCAACAAAACCATCACACCAATATCCAAAACTTGAACTCGTCTTCTTAACAATAGATTATTAATACATTTGTGGACATAATCCCAACTATGAGAAATGCGTTTAAGTTACTTGGTATTACCCTAATGGTTGGAGGTGTACTTTGTACGGGAATAGGATTTACAACAAGCATGCCTCATCCAGCTAATACAACTTTGTTTGTTGGGGGATTGATCATGTTGTTTGTCGGAGCGATTATTTTAGGCATTATAATACTGAAGAGTTGAGGCGAATATCCAAGGTTATGGATTAATAGGTGGAATTCAAATCAATATGTTGTTTGAGTAGTTGATTTAAACGGGTGTAAGATAACTGGACACTATCTTTTGGATCTCAATACCGAGTATGATCTCTAATCACATCAACATCAAACTAAGTAAATTACTTTTCTGGTGCAGAAGGCCATTTTTGTTTCTGTTTAGCGAAAGATCTACTTTATTGTTGCAATTTCAAAAGTATTTGTAATTTGGCATAATGAAAACGCTGTTCAATTTCCTTTTATTTATGCTCATCAGCATATCCTGTTTTGCAGACTCAACACAACAGGTAAAAAATACAGTAGTGTACAATGGTATAGGTATTGGTAGTGCTCTTGCAGTTTCGATTTGCTGGTCAAGGACGCATTCGGTGCTAACTTCTGCTTTGGCAGGTTTGTTTGGTTGGCTATATGTGATCTATTACTTGATTATTAGGGATAGATAAGCCCTTCCCGCTGGCTTGATATCGGTAGTCGTTAGTGTAAAAAGACTGAACAGATAGTTTGGATGAGTTCACTTTTTAAGCTTTAATTTGTAACATGTCAAGAGGTGAATGAAGCGTTAGTTTTTTCATCGAGCATCCCAAATTCCGTGTCGTGCCAAAATTCAAACTGTCCTTCCTTTAAACAAGAACAACATCCAATCTTTCCTTCTTTTTCATCGTCGCTAAATACATTGGTAGTTGTGTAATCCAATTCAAAGCAGTGGTCTGTTTTTCCACAAATAGAGCAAACTGAATGTTCGATCACAAGGCCGCTCATTTCATCCATGGTCCCTTTAAAATATTTGAAGATCATGTTAATCATTTTATGAATAAGTCATTCTCTAACCCAGCCGCATTACGTAGGTCATCTATAAAATAGTTAGAGTTCTGTATCTCCGTGACCACGATAATAGAAAAGCTTTTAGATAGAAAAATTTGAAGTCGTATATTGGTTCTGATGATAGGATGACAAGAAATCTTTAAAAAACCATACCCTTCAGACATGAAAAAATTAATGTTCCCACTCTGTATCTTATTGCTTTTGATCTCCTGTAAACAAGAGCAGACCCTGCTTAGGCTTGGATTACACAAAGGCCAAATCTTCGAACGTGACATCAGCACGAGCGAGCAGGTCATTTTGGTCATTGGCGGAACCCCATTGACTTCCGGAACATCAATGAAGAACAGTATCCTCTTCCAGGTAATGGAAGTGCGTGACAGCACTTATCTGCTCGATTTCAATTACCATAGTCTTTCAATAACCTATACCGTGGGCACTGACTCCTCGACCCATTACAATTCTGAAACCCCTCAACTAACAGATACACTATCTATTATATTAAGAGACCTGAAAACCAGACATTTTAAAGTAGTCATGAATAAAAAAGGAAAAGTCCTGACCGTTGAAAATGCAGATACCATAAAACTAGAATTGATGGACAAATACTGGATCAATCTAAATGGTCCAAATGCGGGCGCAATTAGAGACATCATAGAGAAATATGACGGCAACAGTGTAGCAACAGTCCTGGAGAACATGACATTAGACTTCCCCAAAAGGTCAATCAGCACGGGCGAAATCTGGAAAGCCGAAAGACACACCAACCACGGCTCTGTACCATTAATAGCAACCACCATCTACACCTATAAGGGAAATTCAAAAGAGGAAGCTCAGGTCTCCTACACTGCGAAACTCCAGTCACCACCATTCATCAACTCCAAAAAGATCTTCTTCATGTATAACCTAACAGGAGAATCAAGCGGAGATATAAATATTGATCCCAACTCAGGCATGGTAAGCACAGGAAAACACAGTCTGCATGTACACGGTGAATTGAACTTCATCAACGAATCAAGATCCCTTGATGGCAAACCAATACCGACAGACATCACCATAGAGATGACGATTGAAAAAGTAACTCCCGAAGAAAGCAGATAAGTTAAAGTTGAGTTTTGTAACCTCTGTGTGGATTTGGAGCCGCATAAGCCTGGTTATTTTTGTTTTCGGGCTAGCACGAGCATTTTTTTACGCAAACTAATATGAAAGGTACCTAATGCTTTTAATCTAGTACTATAATACAAGAGTGCAAAATCGTATAGGCATTCCGCAACCTGTGGATAAATGCAACATCCTCATGAGATGAGCCAATGAGTAAAGTGTTGTAAAGTCAGTGTTATGCCAAAATACCGGTAATGGGGCATAATTACGTAGCAAGTGGATATTAAAAAAGGTGAGGAAACATCATCTTTGAAACTCGACAAAGACGGTAAAATAGTGCAATTTCATCTTAGTCAGAATCCCTGAATAGTTCTGAAAAAATATAGTCACAACAGAATTCCCTTAGTGATTAAAAAGGCTGGTTGATGATTGAAAGGGCTGCTTAATTTTAAGTAGCCTTTTTTATAGGCATTAATTTTAATCTATCTGTCTGAATCTGAAGTAACATAAATGAACCAGCTATTTTTTCCGAAATATACAAATGATTTTGGTTTGGTAATTCGATGAGTATATAGATTTCATAATTTGGAAACAATTATGTAATATTATTTTAAATTTCATTATTTAGGTTTGGTGTTTTAAAAATGGTTGAGCATAACACATCATCTGATCATTATCTAAAAGCTAATTTAGTAGCAGGAAAAGAATGGGCTTTTGCAGAACTCCATCAGAAGTATAGTGTTTCTATTTTCAGTTTCATCAAGAAATTTGTTCACTCATCGGATATTGCTGAAGACCTCACGCAGGAGGTATTTATTAAGATCTGGCAATGCAGATCCAGGCTCGCTGATGTTCAGTCATTGAAAGCCTATCTTTTCGTCATTGCAAGAAATCATACTTTAAATAATTTAAAAAAAGCTTTCCGCTCGGAGGTAGCTATGGCTGAAGTGATCAATAGTTTTGTCGAGGAAAGATGTGATACTGAAGAAGAACTGCTCAGTAAAGAATATCTTACCTATCTTCAGAAGGCATTGGATTGCCTTTCTCCACGTTCAAAAGAAATCTTTAAACTATGTAGAGAGCAGGGTAAAAGTTATGAGGAGGTGGCAACAGCATTGGGTATTTCAAGAAATGCGGTTAAGAACCACATGGTTGCCTCTATGAAAATTCTCAGAACTTCTGTCGAAAAGGACTTAGGAATCTCTTTAGGTGTGCTTTTGGTTATACTTCTAAAATAATTTTAAAAAAAATAAATTACAGCTACCCTGGGTGCCTCAAATATTGTCTTAGTATTTGAAAGGCCCTCACTATGGAAGATAATGAATTTTATAAAATACTTGTTAGCCGGTATATTAATAAACAGCTCTCTGATGATGAGCTGGAATTATTTGTACAGCTAACTAAAGACGGGAAACTGGATGATCATCTTTTAATAGCTATGAATGAGCAGGGAGGGATTTCTGAAGGCGATCAACAAGATTTTGAAAGACAAATTAAAATAAAGCCATTTTGGTTTAAGTTAACAGCTGCTGCAGTTGTATTGATTACATTATCAGTAGGGATCTATTCATATTTCAATTATAATAAGAGTACCGTCAATCTACAGGTTGTTTCTGAAAAACACGATGTCGAACCCGGTGGGAATAAAGCAATACTTACTTTAGCTGATGGTAGAGAAATTTCATTAACTGATGCCGGTAACGGTCAAATCGCAAAAGAGGCTGGGGTAGCAATAACAAAAAATGCCAATGGACAATTGGTATATACTATTATTGGATCAGGGAAATCGGAAATAGCCTATAATACGATTACTACACCCAGAGGCGGTCAGTATCAGGTGAACTTACCGGATGGCACCAGTGTTTGGCTAAATGCTGCATCTTCTATAAAATTCCCGACGAGTTTTGCGAATGTAAAAAATCGTAAAGTAGGGCTGAAAGGCGAAGCTTATTTTGAAGTTTTCAAGAATAAAAAGCTTCCTTTTATTGTAGTAACAGATAAACAGGAAGTTGAAGTTCTTGGAACCCATTTCAATATTAACTCTTACGATGATGAGACAAGCGTTAAAACAACCTTGCTTGAGGGCTCTGTAAAGGTGTCGTTATTTAAAGGAGGAAATAAAACAATTTCCCGATTCCTGAGACCAGGAGAGCAGGCTAATGTTGAACATCAGGCCGGAAGTCTGGAAATTGTTAAAGCCAATATTGATCAGGTCATGGCATGGCAGAAGGGCTTCTTCCATTTTGAAGCCGATGATCTGCAATCTGTAATGCGTCAGTTATCCCGTTGGTATGATGTTGATGTAATATATGAAGTAAGCCATAATGACGATGAATTTATGGGCGATATCCCACGCAATGTTAAATTGTCAGAAGTGCTTAAGATATTGGAATTTGGAGGCGTTCATTTTAAAATTGACGGTAAGAAACTAATTGTAATCAAATAATAACTTAAAATCAGTACTGTATGGAAAGATAAATACCTAACCCTCGTAACTGAGAAGAAAATACCGGACCCTGGTTGCAACAGGATCCGGATAGATCCACTCCTCATGTTAGAAATGGAACATAGTTCCGGTCGATCTCAAAAAATATCGTGTAAAATAATTAATGAATTAACCAAACATTCAAAAGTATGAATTTAAATCAATGTAGAAAAGCACCTGCTTTCAGGCGGCTATTCTCATCCAGGAATTTATTGGCAATGAAACTAATTGTAATATTAATCTTCATAGGTTGCCTTCAAGTATCCGCAACAGGATTTTCGCAAAGTATCTCACTTTCGGGAAAAAATACTACGCTAAATAATCTTTTCGAAAGTATAAAAGAGCAAAGTGGCTATACCTTCTTTTATAACAATAAACTAATAAAACAGGAAGGTAAAATCAGTATTGAGTTAAAGAATGTAACTGTGGAAACTGCGCTTGACCAGATATTTAAAAACAGGCCTTTTTCTTATAAAATCATCAACAAAACAATTGTAATCAAGAAAAATTCTACTTCAGTAGCTCCACCTATCATTAATGCAGAGGCACAGGTAAATATTAAGGGGAAAATTTCAGATACAGAGGGGAACCCATTATCTGGCGCTACTGTTATGATTAAGGGTACCTCAAAAGGTACCTCGGCTAATATTTCCGGTGAATTTTCAATAGACGCGAAAGATGGTGATATTTTAGTGGTAAAGTATCTGGGTTATCAGCCAAAGGAGGTAGTGGTTAAGGCTGGTGTGACCAGTATTAACATTGTTCTTGAGGCAGAGTTACAAGGTCTATCTGAGGTAGTTGTAACAGCTCTGGGTGTTAAAAGACAGGAAAAAGCATTGGGCTATGCAGTACAAAGAGTTGCGGGAAAGGATCTTCAAACCGTTAAAGGAGTTGATCTGGGAACCTCATTAACTGGTAGGGTTTCCGGTTTGGTTGTTAAAAATTCAACCGAATTTAATGCCAGACCTACTATAGAATTAAGAGGTGAGGAAGCACTGTTGGTAATTGATGGTGTTCCATACGAAAACATGAACTTACGTGATGTTCCTACAGATGACATTGAAAGCATGGATTTGTTAAAAGGATCTACCGCTTCTTCTTTATATGGGTCGCGTGCAAAAGGTGGTGTTTTAATGATTACTACAAAAAAGGGCGCTGCCAGTAAAGGGTTCTCTATTGATGTAAATAGTAATACTATGTTCCAATTAGGTTATCTGGCAATACCAAAGGTGCAAAGTTCATACGGCAGGGGTCAAAATGGCCAGATTGACAACGATTATGTTTGGGGCCCAAAACTGGATGTCGGTAATACTGCAAGAGACTGGAATCCGGAAACAAAACAATTTGAAGATGGACGACCTTTGGTGTCAGTTGGAAAAGACAACCTCAAGAACTTTATGAATACCGGTATTATAGCCAGTAATAACATTTCCCTGGCGCAAACTACCGAGAGTGGAAGTTTCAGGATTGGGGTAAACCATATTTTCCAGAAAGGTCAGTTTCCAAATCAGAAACTGAACATCATTAACCTAACCTCTGGTGGCGAGATTAAGGTTAATGATCATTTTAAAGTAGAAGGGCGTTTTGGCCTTAGCCGAGGCTCGACTCCTCAAATGTGGGGTAGCGGGTATGGTAATCAGGGGTATTTGTATCAGCTGATCATGTGGACAGGTACAGAATATGATATCCGGGATTACAAGGACTATTGGGTAGTTCCAAACAAGACCCAAAACTGGATGTATACCAATTGGTACGACAACCCATACTTAATCGCCAATGAAAAATTGAATGGTGAGACCAAGAACAAAGTAAATGGAAATGTTACTGCCAATTATAAGTTCAACAATGATTTCAATTTGATGCTACGATCAGGATACGTTAATTTTAATAACACAACTACCCAACAAAATCCTACAGCTAATATCTACTCTACACGTGGAGGATGGAATGCAAGAGGAATGTATGGCACAACTGAAGAAAGAGGTTTTTCTACCAATAATGATTTGATCCTTACCTTCAATAAAAAGGTTAGTAAATGGGGATTTGAAGGATTGGCTGGTGGTACACTTTATTATTTTAAAGATGATGGTTTTACGGCCACTACAAAAAATGGGTTGATTTCGCCAAGATATTTTTCTTTGAAAGGCTCGGTTGAACCGGTGACAATTACTCCTGGAGAAAACTGGTCTCAACAGATAAACAGTCTTTTTGGTAGGGCATCTGTAAGCTGGAACGATGCAGTTTTCTTTGATGCTACAGGTAGAAATGACTGGAATTCATCTCAACCCGAATCATCGCGGTCTTTCTTTTACCCATCTTTAGGTTCAAGTGTGGTTGTATCAGAGCTGGTAAAAATGCCTGCAGTGGTTGATATGTTTAAATTACGTGGATCATGGACACTCTTTAAAAACGCTTTTGATCCTTTTGCAATTAATAAAACTTTTTCCACTACAACCTCGGCATGGAATACCCTTAATTCTGCCAGTTATCCATCAAAGCTGATCGGAGAGCATTTACTTCCGAGCACGCAACGTACCTGGGAAATTGGTGCGGCGGGCTACTTACTGGGCAAACGACTACATTTTGATGTTGCTTATTTTGATAAGTACTATTACAACAGACAGGTAGATACAGATATTCCGGGATCATCAGGTTTTGAAACTATATTGGTAAATACTGCAGAAACATATGCCAGAAGAGGTATTGAGATTACAGTTGATGGTTCTGTAATCAAAAATGATGATTTTGAGTGGAAAAGTACGGTCAATTGGTCTAATCAACATCGCTATTATGTAAATCTAGATCCTGTTTTATCAGCTGATAACCCTTGGGTAAAGAAAGGACAAAGGCTGGATACTTACCTGAGTTCGTACTGGTTAAGAGATCCTAGTGGAAACATAATCCTTAATAATGGATTTCCTGTTGAAAGTGATTATAACAAAAAATACGGTTATGGAGATCCAGACTTTAGCATTGGTTTTATCAATAATTTCAGGTATAAAAACTGGAATCTGGGTGTAAATATAGACGGACGTATTGGGGGGCTAATGTATAACTACCTATACGATAAAATGTGGGATACCGGTACGAACCCTGAAACTGATAACCAATACCGCTATGATCAGGTAGTAAACGGTTTAAATAATTATGTGGGTAAAGGTGTTAAAGTAGTGTCTGGAGAGGTGCAATTTGACAAGTATGGGAACATTACCAGTGATACCAGGAAGTATGCGACCAATGATGTACAAGTAGGTTATCAGGATTTTGCGCAATCTTTTAGAGGAGGTGATATGGGTATTCAAAAAGAAACCTTCATCAAACTTCGTGAAGTTTCACTTGGTTATAATTTTCCTGCAAAGCTAGCTAATAAAATTGGTGCCCGAAGCGCATCATTTTCAATTACAGGTCAGAATTTATTGCTGTTAACCGACTTTAAATTTTCAGATCCCGATGTGGATGAGGAAAATCTGAATTCCCCTTCATCACGAATGGTTGGTTTCAATCTTAAGGTAGGATTCTAGTAAGGAAGCTTTTACGTTTATACATAACTTATATCAAGATGAAAAGAATTATAAAATATATGTTGATTTTGCCAGTACTGGCAATGCTAACAAACGGTTGTAAAAAGTTCGGGGAAATTAATACGAACCCGAATGAAACAACGCAGGTAAATTCGGCTATGCTGGCAACAGGCATGATTCTAAATGTTACGCGCACTGACATTAGCTCCACCAAGGGATTTATGCAACCTTTCTTACTGGGTAAATACCTTACCTGGGGTGAAGGGCAGGAAGGGTTTCAATACAACAGGTTAGGACGTACTAATTTTGACCGTATTACAGTGTTGCGTAATATTCCGCCAATGGAGAATTATGCAACAAACGATGGACTAAAAAAATCCTATCAGGCCTTAGGACACTTTATCCGTGCATGGCAATTTTTTATGACCACAATGCAGGTAGGGGATATCCCTTATTCAGAGGCTGTAAAGGGAGAACAAAATGTACTGCAACCTAAGTACGATACGCAAAAAGCAGTTTTTATAGGGGTTTTGAATGAACTTGATCAGGCAAACCAGTTGTTTGCTGAAGGGGTAAACTTTGATGGTGATCCTATTTACGCTGGTAATGTAGACAAATGGAGAAGACTTACTAATAGCTTTGAACTTCATGTGTTGATTAATTTATATAAAAAAACAGCCGATGCAGATCTTAAGGTTATTGATCGTTTCAAAGATATTGTGGCAAACCGCCCATTGATGCGCGATTATCAGGATAATTTTGCACTCGCTTATAACAATACCGCAGGTCAGAATTACCCATGGTCTGATGTACCGGCAGGTTCAGGCAATTCATTTGTGAAATCAAACTATACCATGCTCACAAATACCTTACTTGAGCCTTTAAAGGCTTCCGATGACAGAAGGTTATTTTATTATGCCAAGCCTTCTTCAGTTAAGATAGCTGCAGGAGTGTCACAGTCTGATTTTAGTGCTTATCCTGGCGTAGAGCCTTCGGATGCCTTTTCAGCCCTCCAAACACGAAGAGTAGGTAAGGATTATGCCGATCTCAACAACAGATATGTACAGCTGGTAAATGCGGAACCAGTAAGTGTGTTTAGCTGCTGGGATATGCAATTTGCAATTGCTGAAGCTGCTGTGCGTGGGTGGATACCTGGAACATCGGCACAAGCCTACTATGCTGCGGGTATTACCAATTCCATGAATTTTATTGCAACAAACACACCTGATCTGGCTGATTATCATCATAACATGAAAATGGATGCAGCTTATATACTTGCGTTTCCAGTTAAGCCTGGAGTTGCCCTTTCAGGATCTGTGGAGGAACAGATTAAGCAGATCATTACACAAAAATATCTGGCTAATTTCTTACAGGGAGGCAAGTACCAATCATGGTTTGAAAACCGACGAACCGGATATCCTGTATTTACGTTAAACAGTACGACAAATTTAAACACACCATCAACAAACTTTCCCTTACGCTGGCTTTACCCATCTAATGAACTGAGTTATAATTCAGATAATCTTGATGCAGCTGTTAAAGCTCAGTATGAAGGAAATGATAATACAAATCAGCAAATGTGGTTGTTAAAGTAATATTTCTTATATCTATCATCATTTAACAAATGACTCATCCCTTTTTAACCGACATGCCATGTAGGTTAAAAAGGGATACTGAATTGGCTTATGGAAATTTGACCAAAGGGTAGCCGAACGATTTTCGACATTTATTGTGTTTTCAAACAATGGCAATTCCATTGAAGCTAAGTGTTTCTCCGGGATAAGGTTCTGGAAGCTCAGTGCTGGTGACCTCGGGATTTACGATGGCTAGCTTTCCTTTTGTGTCGACAAATAGGCCGGAGTAGTAGCTGGATTCGTCGATTCTTACTATAGCCCTGCGTTCTGATTCATGTAGGGCAACCATCCAGAATATGGGTAGGGGGGCATTGAGCCTAGCTTTGGCTTCGGAGTAGGTTTGGTCCCAATCGCTGCCAACTTTGGAAAGCAGGAATTTGAATAGTGGGGTGTAGTCGTATCCGTGTTTGCCACTGTTCATCGGTTTATGGTTGCGGTCGTCGTTCAGAAATGCCTTGGTATGCCTTTCGTAGCGGTACTCACTTCCTTTCCTTACATTGTATTTGTTTGACAGGGATACTTTATTTTCTTTGCGGTAGAGCGGTTTAATCCTGTTGTTCATGGTTTGTTGATGCTGGTTATGTTGACTAAATGTAGACAAATAGGATGTATAGCGTTAATTGTTTCTAACATGAATATAAATATAACATCATTCTACTTTTTTGTAGTTTTATATTTAATCGAATAAAACGCTTCTAAATGAAAATTAAAAAAACAACAATTTATGCCCAGCTGGAAATTGGAAAATGCTTATGAAATAAGAAGGGAAGCACCTTATACTTTCTATAAACCATCTGATGAAATACTTGATCAACTAATACCAGGAGAAGCAACAGTTAAGCTGATATTTTTAATCGAATCAGATGATCCGGAGGCTCTAAATGCGGAACGAATGTGGGTACTCATGGAATCAGTTGATGAATATGGAAATTATGCTGGAATTTTAGATAATACTCCATTTTATATTAAGGATTTAAAAGCCGGGGATCAGATTAGTTTTAAGAAAGAGCATATTATTCAGTATGACACACTTGATGAATTGAATGTTGATGATCCATTAGCCGAACTAATTGAAAAGTATGGTCAAAAATGCTTTGTATCTAATCATATCCTTAAAGAAGGATTTAAAGTGGGTAGATTATATCGTGAGGAAGGAGATTATGACGATTATACAGGATGGACAATAATGAGTGACCATGAAACTCAGGAGTATGTTGATGATTATACAAATCTCCAATATGTTTCAATTGGTGTGGTATTAAATCTTGATGATAGTTTTATTCATTTACTTGAAAAGCCATTTGGATCAGATTTCGCCAGAGATGAAGTAACCGGAGAATATTTCTCAATTGATTAGTTTACGAATTTAAATATTATGTATAGAATATTGTGTTCTAAGTGTAAAGCAGAACTTGATAAGTATGGTAATGTCATCTCTTAAAAATGAGAATACAGATTATTAGCGATCTACATCAAGAGTTTGGGATTTCAGATCTAAACTTTAAAAATGCTGACCTTGTCATTTTGGCTGGGGTGATACCAATCTTGGGACAAAAGGGATTGAATGGGTTAAAAAATATATTCCAAGCATTCCTGTAATTTATATTCTTGGTAATCATGAATACTACAAAGGTTCATATCCAAAGACGCTCCATAAGATCATTGAGGCATCAAGAAGCTCAAATGTAACAGTTCTTGAAAATAACAGAATTGAACTCAGCGGGATAAGGTTCCATGGCACAACCTTATGGACAGACTTTTCCTTGTTTGGAAACCCAGTTGAGTATGGTATTATCTGTCAAGCTAAGATGAATGACTATAAACAAATTCGCCGAGATCCTTCTTATGCCAAATTGAGAACTATAGATACCTATAAGATTCACCAGTTTTCAAAAATGTGGTTGGAGGAAAGCTTGGAAGAGTCTAGAGACTATAAGAATGTGGTTATTACGCATCACGCACCTAGTATAAAATCGGTTCCTGTATTATACAAAAATGATCCAGTAACTTCTGCATATGCTTCTAATCTTGAGGATTTAATTTCGAAATATAATCCTCTGTATTGGATTCATGGGCATATTCATACTCCAGCAAGATATAAGATAGGTCAAACAGAGATTATATGTAATCCGCACGGCTATCTTGATGAGAAACATAATGGGTATAATAAGGAGCTAATAATCGAAATATAGAATGTAATGGCATTAATAAATGTAAATAATAATAACTAACCTATATCTAGGATTGACAGATCAATTTTTTACATTTGTAAATACACATCAACTGTTTAAGTCTTGAGTCATGTAATATCATTTCGCATATAATGTTAAATGACCTTTCCCAACCGGGGAGGGAGTAATTACTATTTTTTTTTATTTTACTTATTATACTATGGCTATTTCACAAAAATATGGTCGTACTTTTCATTATCCGTTTTCGCCGGGAACAACAAGCGACGATAGGATTCAGCACGACTATTGGAAATATTTACAACAAATACCGAAGCTAATACATACTGAAAAACTAGACGGAGAGAATAACTGTTTGTCTAAACATGGTGTTTTTGCCCGTTCACATGCAACTCCAACTACATCGCCCTGGACTGAGAGTCTAAGACGGTTTTGGCAACTCGTTAAATATGATCTTAACGACCTGGAGTTTTTTATGGAAAACCTGTACGCAATCCACTCTATCGAATATCGTAATTTAGAACATCATTTTTATGTGTTCGGAATTAGGGAGCATGATCGTTGGTTGAGCTGGGAAGAAACTCAGTTTTATGCTAATCTACTCGATTTGCCTACTGTTCCTGTTATTAAAATGGAACCGAAGCCGGAAAATCAAGAGCAGTTTGAAAAGGAAATGTTAACACTGGTGAATGGTTCGGGTAAGTTTGATCCTTACGAGGTTCAGCACAAATCGAAAACTACTATGGAGGGGATTGTTACCAGAAATGCTGAGGGGTATGCGGTCGATGATTTTGCACAAAATGTATTTAAATATGTACGTAAAGGGCATGTTAAAACTGATAAGCATTGGACAAGAAACTGGAAACGTGCATTCTTAATAAATGAAGGAGGTAGTTATGTGGACTATTAGTGAAAACAAAGAATGGGCAGATCTGGAAAGCCGATTTGAATGGGTGAAGCGTATGAAAGAGGTCCCACAAGATTCTCGTTATCATGCAGAGGGTGATGTGGCAATACATACGCAAATGGTATTGAAAGCTTTGCAAAATGAACCGACTTTTCAACAGCTATCTGCACAAGATCGGGAGATTTTATGGGCTGCGGCTTTGTTGCACGATGTAGAGAAATACAGCACCACGGTTCATGAAACTGATGGCAGCATTACTTCGAATGGACATGCGCGCAAAGGAGCGCAGTTTGCCAGGAAGCTTTTGTATTTCAATGAACCGACACCTTTTGCCATTCGCGAACAAATTGTCGGCTTAGTCAGGTATCATGGCTTGCCTATCTGGCTATTCGAAAAATCAGATCCTTTAAAAGCTTTAGTAAAAGCTAGTATGGAGGTTAATTTAGAATGGCTATGTTTGCTGGCAAAGGCTGATATGTTAGGGCGTATTTGCAAGGATCAGGAAGAGATGTTGTATCGTATCGCTTGTTTTGAAGAGTACTGTAAAGAAAATCAGTGTTGGGGCCACGCGCGACGGTTTGATTCGGATCAGGCGCAAATGTACTATATGCAAAATGAGGATGCTTATTTAGATTATATTCCGTTTGAAACACCTGGAGCGGAAGTTATTCTGATGTGTGGTTTGCCGGGTGCTGGAAAGGATAGTTATATTAAAGCGCATTACAATGATTGGCCGATTATTTCATTGGATGGTATTCGTAATGAAAAAGGGATACTGCCAACAGATAAGGCGGGTAACGGACGCGTTATACAGGAGGCAAAAGAAAGAGCAAGAGTTTTCTTGAGAAAGCAACAATCTTTTGTGTGGAATGCAACTAATATAACTAGTCAGATGCGTACACAGCTGATTGATATCTTTTTAACTTATAAAGCAAAAGTGAACATTGTGTATATTGAGGTGCCTTACCACAGTTTGCACAATCAGAATAAAAACAGAGATGATGCAGTGCCAGCAGGAGTGTTAGATAAGTTGGTTCATAAATTAGAGGTGCCTGCATTGTGGGAGGCACATAAAGTAGTTTATGAATTGTTCTAACTGACCTTATGCATCCTGTAAAATACGTATGACTCTTAAGAAATTATAATTGAAATTAACAAGTTGATAACGCCTAGTACACTAACTAGATTCCCATATACTAGAAAATAATACCTTGATCAGAGAATAGCTGCAGAAGAAATGGCTGAGGCAATTAGTGGGTACGGTAGAATGACCTCCCCGCCGCTGAGTTCTTTCGAAGAGATCAACATTTATCCAACTGATGACCCAAACGAGGTCAGAATAGATTTTGATTTGTGGTTCGATGGGGCGAAAAGTGACCTGACTCTAAAGTGTACGATTAATAGTTCCAAGTTAAAAAGATATAGTATAGACGATATCAGGATGCTCTAGTACAGTAACACTAAAAGCTAGTAAGAATTAAAATGGAGAGTTAACGGGTTTATCTTCGAAAAATAAAAACCATTTTTATGAATTTGGTGAGATTAAAAAGTAGAATTACATTAAGTAAGCTCGATTGTAAAAAAGTAGCATGCTAAAAGAAAATAGAAGAATAGAACTAAAATTGCCGAAGGAACTTGAAATGATTTTTGGGAGTTCGGATTACAATCATGATGGCTGGTTGGTGCAGAAGAATTTGTTTTTCTTGGAAGATAAACTACAATTTGATTTTGTGCTGCATTTGGGAGACGAAGAAAGAACACAGCAACAATGGCAAATGGTGGTTGAAGGATATAAAACAAGCAGGTTTTATCCTGAGAAATTAGGGGCTTATTTTCAATTTTACGACAATCATTTTCTATTGTGGGAGTTTCAAAATATATGGACAGAGTTGTATACGAAGAAGGCGAGCGTTAATCCTGAAGCTTTACTAGCGAATTTGTGTGTGCTTCATCAAAAGTCTTTCGGCAGTTTTTTACCTTTTGGGTGTTACTTCAATGGCGCTAATAATTGGTTAGAGCTCTGTGGCTTTGGTTTTGGATTGTTTAGTCGGGGGCCTGCAAAGATATTGGCGCTATATTATGATTGTCTGCAAAGTGCAGGGACTGAGCCTTATTTTTTAGGTCAATTTAATCCTGATGTAGAAAATTCAGAATTAAAGCTTTTGATTATTGGTGATTGTTATTTTATTGGGAATGACTTTCATTTTAAAAGATCTGAGATAGATTAGGCTTTGTTCTCTATGAAAAATCCGATTGTGGCGAATACGCATGTCACTATAAGAAAGATGCGATATCAATGTTTATAAAAGCGGATAGTGTATAAGTCATGCACTAAGGAATTTTATTTTTTTTTGCTATTTTTTTAAGTGCTTCAGTAGTGAATATTGACAGGGTTTCATTTTGACAATTCCAGATAGAACCGTAATTTTTAGAGATCACGATATGGTTTTTCCAGTTAGCGGTTTTACCATAGAGCATTAACGTACATATGTCGGTTGAGGTAATGAAATCTCCGGTTTCCGGTAAGTGACTATGTGTGGTTTCCATAGATTCCTTAGAATAATTAATGGGAATAATGTTTTTATGTAATCGTTTCGTAGTGGTTAATTGATTGGATTTGTCAAATGTAAGCAGATAATCATTCCCGAAAATAATAACTCCGGTTTGCTGAGGTCCGGTTAAAACAAATACTTTTTTACTGTCTTTATCAATTAATGGAATGATGTTTAGGCTGGTGTTGTTGTACACTTTGAATAGTGTATCCGTGTTAATGGCTTTTAATGCATTTTGTCGGATGGTAAAAAGCTCTAGTTCATTAGGGCTGAAACCTCGGTCTGTCGTATCCACAATTACGGTATTGACATCGTAGTTCTGGTCGAAAGTAAAAGTGATGACTGGCTTTGGGGTGTTCGTTTTTCCAAAGAATATACATTTGCTTTGATCTCCGTCGGAATAAGAAAAATAGCCACCTGCTTCGGCTGCTTTCTGTTTAAACCTGGCTTGTAAAACATCTGATCCATACCAGGAGGCCATTTCTGATCGATACAACAGCTTTCCTTCTGTTACAAAAGCTGTTGTTTTCTTGTCTAAGTTCTGAGCTTTTACCAGGGAAATTCCAAAAAGGGTAATGATGAGTAGCGCTTTAAATTTCATATCAAATGATATTCTTTTTTTTAGACAATTTAGTGTTTTTTTGAATGATTATAATTTATAGCTTATCTATTTTTACGAGAGGTTGTCTTTTATTGCGGTTTCCTTTAACTTCAAGGTGTTGAACTTTTCTCAACAAATTCCTTTATCTCAGAATCCTTCATTGAATTCATGCAGGGTAGATTCATCTGACAGGTTAATGACAGCTTTTGCGAGTTCGATCTGGCCTTTAGATAGCGCAATAGCAGAAAGTGACACGGCTGCGGTATCAAGATTCCAATTCTGATTTAATAATGCCAGCCCAGGTTCTTTGATTGCTAAAATCGAAGCCATATATTCTTGTTTCAAATCTTCAGGAAGTGGCGGATTGCCGGTATACCTGGCGATATCTATTGCAATGATCAGACTCAATAGATTTTCGATAGCAAAGTTCTTTGAAGAGGCGATCCGGACCAAATGGGGAACGGCATAATAGCTTGCCAGATCCACATCACCCTGGTGATATAGTTCTTCCCAGAATTCGTCAAGGAGAGCCTCCAGCTCATTCCTATCGTTTGCCCGCTCTAATTCTTTAAGTATTGTAGATGCGTTATAAGGCTGCCTGTAGCCGCCATTAAATGTAGCCCATCTGAGATCGTTTAATTCCAACATTCTTAAAAGTAACAACATCTTTAGATAATACAAAACTATTCAAATCTTCTTCACTGGTGAGCGGAACGTTCCATACTACTGCGAGCATACCTACTGATAACCAGAGAGAAAAAAATACTTTATGTGATTCTGTTCAGTCAAACTTATATAACTTTGTACAATTGAAATGATCAAAGTGGATTTAATTAAATGTCTATAATTTTCTGATAAAGATTCCCAGGATGTCCTTCAAAAGTATCATCATTTTCCTGTTTATTCACTTACTGGTGCCTTTAGTGGGACTGATTATTTATATGCGTTTGCTAACCAAACTAAGAACTTATAACTTAATAAGTAGTCTTGGAATATATTTCTTCGTCATATTTTTAACCTATGGTGGTCTGTTGATGGTACTTTTAACTTCTTTATTTTGGCAATGGTCTGGATTGGCATCGTTAGGTATGCTTTATTTATTTTTCCCTGCCCCGGTGTTAATGGCTGTTACTGCTTACTATAACAACAAGCTTAAATCAGTTTCTAAATATCATTTTTTAGCTTTCCGGGCGGGGCTGCTTTATTTTATAATTTTCCCCGCAATCATGCTGATTACCTATTTTTTGCAAAGCTTTTTGCAGGGTGATTAGCTATAATAACATCCATGGTGACAGAAAAGGGGAGAAGCAGTGCACACATATTGAAGTTGTACTGGATAAAATTTGTAACTTTAAGATGCCATAAATCAATATGAATAAAGTAATAATAATCAATCTTCTTTGCTTATTCAGCTTTTTGCTCTTGCTATCCTATAAGGAGTCTAAAGATATTGCTATAGGTACACCTAAAATAGAAGCAGGTACAGCTAATATCACCGGTAAAATTAGCAGTCCAAATGAAAGACATAAGAATAACGGTTTTGTGGAGATTTTCGTTCCACATCCAATTTCGGGAGAGATCTCCAAATATAAAACTGTAATAGATCAATCAGGTAAATTCTCTATTGACGTTGATGTTGAAACAGACATTTCGATGATTGGTTTATACACTAGTCTAAAGCCATTTAATTCTCTTCTTGTCAAAGTGAAAAGCGGAGAAGTAACTAATATCGATATCACTTACAACCAGAACCTTGATATCGAAGACGTGCAGACTGAGCCTGAAATGAACAAATATCAAATGATGCGAAGCTTACCGATAATAAATCAAATGCTTGGCGTTTACGATAATGTGCCTGAACCACACGTATCTCTATATAATAAGAGTCCTGAAACCTTTCTAAATCATGTCAACAATAGGGTATCCGTGAAATTGGAAATCTTAAATAAGGATTCACTACTATCAAGAGAAATAAAAGAAATTCTGGCTAAAGATTTTCGAATATGGAATTACAGGGTGCGCGCCTTTGATTACGAAAGGTCGATGAAATTTAATTACAGGAATATAGTTAAGGATACTACTGCAATGCCTGAGATGCAAAAGATTGACAAATCCTATTTTGGTTTTTTGAAAGATTTCGATCTTAATAACCCTCAATATCTGATTTGTTCAAGTTTCATGGATTTTCAAAAAGAAATTTTAAAGAATGATACATTAGCCATATCCAAAATTGCTGAGCTTGATATTCCGTCATGGATGGCTGGTGCGAAAGCTATCTTATCGAATTTAGTTGGATTTAAAGATGGTCAATATTACGATATTTTAGCCGCTAATGCTTATGGCAGACAACTGAATGAAGAATTAACTCCGCTTACAGAAAAGCAAAAAAAGAATATATCAGATTATTGGAAAGAAGGAGAGATCGCAAAAATACTATTGCGGAAAAACCAACAGGTTGTTGAATTAGATAATGCTAAATCACCCGCTGGCCAGACCGGGAAACAAAAACCCTGAAGAACTTATTGATTTAAGCAAACCGGAGGATTAAGAGATATAAAATCGGCCGTTGAAGCTAAATCAGATAGGAAAAAGTTCGAGATTTGTGCATTAGCGACCACTAAACAAAAAAGCCGTTTTTCGATAAGAAGAACGGCTTTTTTTCGTAGATGCCTTTTTTACAATCCCATGTGCAAAATTGGATATTCTTTGCCCTGCCCATCTAATTCTGACCTATTTAGAATATGAAATCCAATATATTTATAAAACCCAACGGCTTGAGTATTTTGCTCATTCACATCTACTTTGGTTACCTTTAAATTATCTATTGCATACATAATCAACTTTTTCCCTACTCCTTTACCACGACAATCGTTATGAACAAATAGCATTTCAAGATTTTCTTCCGCAAACCCCATAAATCCAACTAAAACACCATCTTCTTCAAATCCCCATAGTGTAGCATGTTCAAAATACACAGGCATCTGTTCCTTATAATAAGTAAAGTCCTCCTCTTTCAGAAATTCGTGTGTATTTAGTACAGAACTCTCCCATATTTTTATCAAACATGGATAATCCGTTACTTTAATTTTTCTAATCATAATTGTAAATTTAGAATAGCAAAAATTGGAATTTATATACACTAAATACTAAATCTAACTTAAAAAATTCGCTTGCGTGTTCTACTTAAGGCTTGAGGTGTAATACCTAAGTAAGAAGCTATATCTTTTAGTGGGATATGTGTTTTGGGATATCCTGAAATTGTTGGAAGGCGAAAATCAACAATGGTTTGCCAGCAATAAGATTGAATTTTCAGATGTTTTAATGTTCCGGGCAATTGGAACACAAGGAGTGAATATGCAGGTTATACGGGTAAAGCGTGGTATAAAAAAACGATCAATATACCGGCGCAATTGAAAGGAAAATTAATAAGACTTAATTTTGAAGGTGTGAGTACTGACGTTAAGGTTTGGGTGAATGGAAAGTTCGTGATGGCTAATAATTTAGGGTACCTTAGTTTTGAAAATGATGTTTCAGGCTTATTAAAATATGGAGGAAGCAATACGATAACCGTTAGTGCCGATAATAGCTTCAAAGTCGGTGCGCTATGGAATTGGGGTGGTATCAGGCGACCCGTTAAATTATTGATCAATAATTCGGTATATATTAAGCAGAATCATATTTTATCAAAAGAAACTCATTACCACTATCCCGTTCCATACATTAGTTAGTGCTGGAAGTCTCCATATCGTAAACCTTAAAAAGCATCTTACTACATCAGAAGTAAAGCTATGGAGCCTTGATGATCCACAATTATATACTGGTCTTATCCGGGTCTCGCTATACAGGTCCAATGTTCAAATTGAGTACAAAAGCCACAATTTGCCAAAACCTTGTTAGCGGTTCGGCTATATTGTTGCCAATATAGCCATTGTCTTTTTTTCTTTGTCTGCGATCTTTTTTAAAATGTCTGATGCTTGTTGAATGTACTTAAAGTCTTTGGTTTGGCTTACCTTTTCAAATAGATCAGAAACAGAAGTCCAAAGTCTGGCAATTTCTACAAATGCTTCGTGTCCTGATTTTAGTTTGTCAAGTTTAAGCAAGTTGTAACTTTCTTTTAAAAAATCTCGGTATAGGTTTCTAAATAATGCGCCGCCTGTTCCTGCTCTTTCCATAAGCATTGCAGACGTCTTAAAATCGTTTTCAATGTCACTCGTGCTTTTAAACCATTTGATAATTTCGACGCTTGTTTTTAAGATTCCTTTGTAACCGATATTGGTTATTGGCGGATTCATATAATCGGCAGCGTTATTTCTGATTGCTATAATAATTGCCGTTTTTAAGTCAAACTTTTTGTTCGTTTTAAATAAAGTGTAATATAAATTTTTAGATGACATTGGACCTTTTTCTGCTCTTGCCAACTCCAAACTTTTCAAACTTGTTTTTACTTGCCCGCCTTGTTGTTTGGTGTCCACCAAAAAAGCATTTTCGTTGTCGTAGCCATAAAGCGCAGTATAATGTCCTGCAAAATGGAATGGTTTTGAAAAATATTGTAAATGGAAGCAGTCTAATTTTATACCAACTGCTTGTCCACTGTCTATAAGTTCTTTTACATTGTCCCAGGCCTTTCGAGTTGATACAGTTTCCTTAACTGTCAATCCAAGGTTTAGGTTTTTCGCAATATTCTGGGTTAAAACGTCTGGTTTAACTCTTCCGCCAATGAAAGGAAAATTCATTGATTTCATATTCCAAAAGATAAATCCTAGTCCTTCGCCTAAACCAAAAAGCATAGGTTCAGAAAGCTCAATGTCAAGTTGTCGCAACAAGGTTCCTGTTGCTGTCGTTTCGCAATGTTGTCCGTCAAATGGTTTTAAATTTTCTATTTTCATAGTCTGTCGATGTTGGTTTTAACGGTTTAGGGTCTTTGCGTTCGAGCGGAAAAATCAAAGCACAAGTGTTCATTAGAATTCAAATTTAGTTGAAAAGTCACACTATTACCAAACCCAATCCGCATGTACTTTTCACTATCGCAATTAGATTTAGTTCAGCACTTTCAATGATTACAACAATTCGTCTTTGTATAGTTTCTATTGTCGAATAGCTCGGATGTCAATCTGTTTGATTCCAAATTCGAATACTTAAATGCCTCTGTAACACTTATCTTCAATCTGCATCTAATGCAAAATATAGATGTATGAAAAATTTAATGCCTTTGTTTTCACTTTTATTAGTCTTTTCATCGAGCGTACCTGTTTATGAACAAGCGAATATTAGACAGATGGAGACTAAATTGAATACCTCTAACCCGGACTTCCGACTATTTTGAATCGAGGGGAAAAGCGATACTAAAACCGTAACAAATCATAATTAAATTTGAAGTTTTACTCTAATTTATTTTAATGAGTTAGATTATTCTTCATAATTGCATCAATCACCATAGTATTCAAGTCCTTAGGAAGGAAATGGCCCATTCCTTCGATTTCCATAAAACATGCATTTGGGATTGAATTGGCGATGTCTTTGCCACATTCCAAGGGAAATATGGAGTCTTCTGATCCATGAACTACTAACGTAGGTGTTTTGATTTTTTGCAATCGATTTAAATCGTAAGATGTTAATGTCATTGCACAAATTTGGCCTAAAATATTGGCTGATGGTGCCCTTTCCAGGTCTTTTAAAATATTTTCTTTTTCTTCTTCTATCTTAATTGGAAAACGACTGCCCGCTATGGCTTTGACAAATTCCAATCTCTGATCTAGATATAAATTCAATTCCTCTTTAAAATTGGGCATTGGGCGAAACATTAATTCCATTACTTCGGCTTTGGCCTGGGGTAAAGTTGGATTTAAAGAAGTTGACATAATAATGGTTAAACTCTTTACCCGTTCTGGAAAATCGGATGCGATGATTTGTGCAACTACTCCACCTAACGAACGACCCAATACATGTACTTTTTCGACTTTCAACTCATCTAATAGAGAAATAACATCATTGGCCATATCTACCAATTTATAAGAATTTTTTGGGTATTTTCCCTGTTGCAGAAGACCGATCAGTTCTCTCACATTATTTATATCATATTCTATAAAACTAGATAAGCCTGAATCTCTATTATCAAAACGAATAACTCTAAATCCTTTATCTACAAACTCTTGACAAAATGAGTAGTTCCAACTCGTCATTTGACTTCCTAATCCTGAAATCAACAATACTGTTTCAGAATTTTCAGCCCCCATAATATCATAGAAGAGGTCAATTTTATTTAGCTTGGCAATTGGCATTTTTAATGAATTTAATAATGTTCAATCTTTCTTTTCAGCAAGCTTTCATATACAGCCTGTTTCATTTTACTCAATTCTTTTTGATGATCAAAAAATGGATTTTCATTTTCTTTTAATACTTCAAGCATTTCGAAACTGAACAGATCTTCCCCGGAGGTAATCCACTCATATTGGAGTTCGGTATTTTCAAATTGTCCATTTTTCAACATAAACTTGGCTTTATTGATCCAAGCCTCTGCATTAAGGGTAGGTTTTAAAAGTATTTTTCCATTTTGACTATTTCTTATAGCGAGAATACCCATCGTTACTTTTTTGTTTTGAAATTCTTCTCTGTATTTCTTTTTTACCTGTTTATCCATTATATTATTTTAATTAAACTTTGCAATCAAATCATTTAAAACATCCATCAGTATCCTGTGATTTTTCTTTTTCAATGATGAAAAAATTTCTTCGGCAACTTCTTCGGCGGTTATTTTAGCCTCTTCAAAAATCCGTTCACCGACTTTGGTCAATACAGCATAGCTTACTCGTGCATCCCTAGTATTGGATTGGCGATCGACTAAACCTATTTTCTCCATCGGAGCCAGTAATCTTGTAATTCCAGATGCAGTAATACCCATTCTAACTGCCAAATCAATTCTTCGACATTGATTGTTGGGGCTGTTTTTCAAAAGATAAAGTATTATGAAATCGCTCAGGCCCAGACCATGGATATTCAGTTTATCAAATTTTTTTGAAAGAATTGCTTGAGTTTTTATAATAGAAAAAACTGAGTTTAAATTTTCACTAATCATTGAAAAGTATTTGAGTTGTTAAGTTATTACAAACGTAGTTTTTTATTTTGATACAAAAAATGTTTTGTGATTTTGTTTAAGTCTGAGAAGATAACGGCTTTATTTAGGGAGTTCAACCAAATGGTATCATTCTCTAGCTTGACTTCAATAGAAGTAGTTCGGTCCTTGAACCACTCCATCCATCAAATTCAGTACACGTGCAGCTAGTACTTATTTGTAACTTTGGTAATTGGGAGGACAAACCAGGAGTCAATTATTTATGGAGATGCAACATCCTGATGAGATGAGCTAATAAGTAAGGTATTGTAAGTCAGTGTTATGCCAAAATACCGGTAATGGGGCATAATTATGTAGCATAGTTAAAGTATAACTAACAAGAATATTAGTTGAACTTTAATATAGCCAGCCTTCTATCAAGTGGATGTTAAAAAAGGTGAGGAAACATCATCTTTGAAACTCGACAAAGACGGTAAAATAGTGCAATAACATTTCATCTTAGTCAGAACCCCTGAATAGTTCTGATAAAATATAATCACAACAGAATTCCCTTAGTGATTAAAAAGGGCCGGTTGATGATTGAAAAGGGCTGCTTATTTAAGTAGCCTTTTTTTTTGTTTAATTTTTAATGTTAATCAGGTTAACCACGACTTTCACCATCATCTCTTTTTCATCCGATTTACTTTCTGCGATCATTAAAGTTAAAGCCACTAAAGCATTATCTCCAATACGTTTAGAACCATCAGTTCTATAAAGGATGTGATTTTTCTCTAAAAACCAAACAAAAAGATAGGCGGCGATTCGTTTATTGCCATCTGAAAAGGAATGGTTTTTAACAACAAAGTATAAAAGGCTAGCGGCTTTTTCTTCTACGCTAGGATATAAATCAATACCATCAAATGTTTGATATATGGTTGAAATGGAACTTTTGAAAGATTGATCCTTTTCGTTTCCAAATAATGAACTGCCTCCAAATTTATCTTTGAGATCGTGTATAGCTTGTTTCGCTTCTTCATAATTTATAGCAAACAGTTCTTGGGCAGTTGTTCCTTCAATTGTTAACTCCTGATGATCATACTTGTCTAGGATATCTAGGGCATAAGCATAGTCGGAAACCACCTTTAATAAGCCTGTAGCTTCATCAGAATTTAGTTCCTTATTTTCCAGTACATTGGTTAATAAGCTTACTGTATTTTTTAAAGAGCTTAATTGTTTGTTCTGCTCTCGTAATCGCAATTCATTTAAAGAATATCCTTTTACCAGGTATTCTTTCAGGATTTTATTTGCCCAAATACGGAATTGAGTGCCTCTTCGAGATTTTATGCGATAGCCAACGGAGATAATTACATCAAGACTAAAGATATTAATTGGTTTATCGGAATTAGCAATATGCATATTTTGCATATTGCTTTCTTTATCCAATTCATTTTCGTTGAAAACATTTCTAATGTGCCTGGAGATTACCGATTGATCTCTCTCAAATAGAATAACCATTTGAGCTTGAGTAAGCCATACAGTCTCATTTTCTAGTTTTACATCTATTGCTGTTTCACCGTTTGGCGTTTGATAGATTACGATTTGTTCCATGACCGTCATAAATCTGATATATACGAACATATATAAATTGGATCAATAAAACACAAAATTTAGGGTCCAAAATGATACTATAACCTTACATTCAGCCACACATAAGATGCATGACTAATCTTCTCCATCAATAGTAATATTAACCGATTCAATTCCTATATTAAGTCCAAGCAGTAATTCCGTGGATCCAGGGTGACTATCTCCAATAATTAACTTGTATCGGTTTCTCTCTTTTGTAAAATCAACATCTTCAACAGATTTGATTCTAAGGGTAATACTCAGCGATTTATTTAATGGAATATTGGCAAACCAGGTAGATTTTACTTCACCTTCTGACATCTTACCTATTATATAAAACTCATTTCTGCTCTTAATTGCAAAACTGTCAATAACAGAAAAAACTCCTTCGATTGGTTTGGTAGTCATAATATTATAAAGTTAGCAGATTAACCATCATAATTTTAATCAATATCAGATAGATGATTAAGCGTAAATAATCGTTTAAGCATTCCGCAACTTGTGGAGAAATGCAACAGCCTGACGAGATGAGTTAATGAGTAAGGTGCTGTAAGTCAGTATTATGCCAAAACGTCGGGAGTTAGGCATTATTATGTAGCATACTTAAAGCACAACTAACAAGAATATTAGTTGAACTTTAATATAGCAATTATGAAAAAGATCATTTTATCAGCAGCAATTTTAGCTGTAGCAGGATTAACCTCAGTACAAGCAAGC
>Ga0182008_10000480_pt1 | contig 30451 bp, 25 predicted proteins | sample Sormic07211129_1_FD_120482 | JGI IMG/M metagenome (GOLD analysis project Ga0182008, IMG submission 120482) | Rhizosphere microbial communities from Sorghum bicolor, Mead, Nebraska, USA - 072115-129_1 metaG | ecosystem: Host-associated > Plants > Roots > Rhizosphere | place: USA: Nebraska...
CTGCAAGTTCTGCGCGATCGGCCAGTCGCTCGCGGCCGGCCGCACCATCGCGCGCAAGACGCCCGAGCAGCTGGCCGAGGTGGCGCGGGCCGCGGTGCTGCTCGACGGCGTCAAGCACATGGTGCTGACCACCGGCACGCCCAACGCCACCGACCGCGGCGCGCAGATCCTCTGCGAGAGCGCGTTCGCGATCAAGGCCGCGGTCGATCTGCCGATCCAGGGCCAGTGCGAGCCGCCCGACGACGACCGCTGGTTCGCCCGCATGAAGGCGGCCGGCATCGACACGCTGGGCATGCACCTCGAGGTGGTCACGCCCGCCGTGCGCGCGCAGATCATGCCGGGCAAGGCCAGCGTGCCGATCGCGCGCTACATGAGTGCCTTCGAGGCGGCCGTCGGCGTGTTCGGCCGCGGCCAGGTCAGCACCTACATCCTGGCCGGTCTGGGCGACACGCGCGAGGCCATCCTCGAGATCTGCGATGCGCTGCTGGCGCTGGGCGTGTACCCCTTCGTCGTGCCCTTCGTGCCGATCGGCGGCACGCCGCTGGAAGACCATCCCGCGCCGACGCCCGCCTTCATGCAGTCGATCCTGCAACCGCTGGGCCAGCGCGTGGCCGCGGCCGGGCTGCGCTCGGGCGACATCAAGGCGGGGTGCGGCAAGTGCGGGGCGTGTTCGTCGCTGTCCGTCTACGAGGGTTGAGCCATGTGTTGCATCGACGATGTGATCGAGCCCGTGGGGCACTACGCGCCCGTCGAGTTCCTGGTGCGCGAGGCCGCGCAGCCCTGGGAGCGCGACGAGGCCCATGCGCTGCGGCGCGCGGTGTTCTGCATCGAGCAGGGGATCTTCGTCGGCGACGACCGCGATGCCGTCGACGACCGCGCGCAGCTGCTGGTCGCGATGTCCTGCATCGGCGGCATGCCCGGCCAGGTCGTGGGCACGGTGCGCATCCATGAGGAGGCGCCCGGGCTGTGGTGGGGCTCGCGGCTTGCGGTGCACGCCGCCTTCCGCAGCCAGGGCCACCTGGGCGCGACGCTGATCCGGCTGGCCGTCACGCGCGCGCATGCGCAGGGCGCTCACGGCTTCATGGCCCATGTGCAGGCGCAGAACGAGGCGCTGTTCCACAAGCTGCACTGGCGCACGACCGGCACGCTCGCGATCCATGGGCGGCCGCACGTGGCGATGCAACCGGACTTTGCGCACTACCCGCCGTGCCACGACCCGCTGAGCGGCTTCGTGTCGCGGGCGCGTGCTTCTTTGCCCTCTCCCGCCGCGAGCGGGCGGGGCGAGGGCTGCCGCCGTGGATGAGCTTGCTTCGCACACCGAAGGCCCGGTGCCTTCACCCCCACCCTCTCCCAAAGGGAGAAGGGGCCATACCGAGGCGCTGCACGAGATCGTCATCGCCCTGCGCGACAGCCGCGGCTTCGCCCACAAGCGCGACATCAGCGACATCGTGACCGCGCTGGGCCAGGCCCTGCCCGGCGGCGGGGCCGACCTGGCGCAGGCCGTGCCGGTCGGCGACGACTGCGCGGCCATTCCCGACGGCCACGGCGGCTACCTGCTGTTCGCCATCGAGGGCCTGGTCGAGGACTTCATCGAGCGCATGCCCTGGTTCGCGGGCTACGCGGGCGTGATGGTCAACGTGAGCGACATCTATGCGATGGGCGGCCGGCCGACGGCCGTGGTCGACGCGCTCTGGAGCACCGGCATGCAGCCGGCCGACCGGATGCTCCAGGGCATGGCCGAGGCCTCGTCGAAATACGGCGTGCCGATCGTCGGCGGCCACAGCAACAACCGCAGCGTGCGGCCGCAGCTCGCGGTCGCGATCCTCGGCCATGCGAAGAAGCTGCTGACCAGCTTCAGCGCGCGGCCCGGCGACCTGCTGCTGATGGCCATCGACCTGCGCGGCGCCTACCAGGAGCCCTTTCCCTACTGGAACGCCTCGACCACCGCGCCCGGTGCGCGCCTGCGTGCCGACCTCGGGCTGCTGCCCGCCTTGGCCGAGGCCGGCCTGTGCGATGCCGCCAAGGACATCAGCATGGCCGGCGCCATCGGCACCACGCTGATGCTGCTCGAATGTTCGAAGGTGGGCGCGACCCTCGACCTCGACGCGATCCCGCGGCCCGCGGGCGTGCCGCTGCTGCGCTGGCTCACCTCCTTCCCCAGCTTCGGCTTCGTCCTCAGCGTGCGGCCCGAGGCGCTGGGCGAGGTGCTCACGCGCTTCGCGGCGCGCGACATCGCCTGCCAGGTGGTGGGCGAGGTCGACGACAGCCGCACGCTGATGCTGAAGCAGGGCGACGCGCGTCAGCTGCTGTGGGACCTGAACACCGATGCCTTCATCGGCGAGGCCCGCCATGCGTGACGCACCGCTCCAGATCGGCCTGCTCACCCATTCGGTCAACCCGCGGGGCGGCGTGGTCCACACGCTGGAGCTCGCGCATGCGCTGCACGATGCGGGCCACGAAGTGACGGTGATGGCGCCCGCATCGCCGGGCCAGCGCTTTTTCCGGCCGGTGCGCTGCGCCACGCGGCTGATCCCGGTCGACGCTGCGCCGCGCGACATGGTGGCGATGGTGGGGTCGCGCATCGAGGCCTTCACCGCGTCCATCGGCGCAGTGCTCGAGACTGCGCGTTTCGACGTGCTGCACACGCACGACCCGATCGGCGGCAATGCGCTCGCCAACCTGGTGGACGCGGGGCGCATCGAGGGCTTCGTGCGCACGGTGCACCACCTCGAGGTCTTCGACGACGTGCAGCTCATGCGCTGGCAGTCGCGCGGCTTCCAGGCCGCGCGGCAGGTGTTCTGCGTGAGCCGGCTCTGGCAGCGCGTGCTGGCCGAAGACCATGGCGTGGGCGCTTGCGAAGTGCGCAACGGTCTTCAGCACGGTCGCTTCAGTCCGCTGCGGCAAGCCACCGATGCGGCGCTCGCGCGGTGCCTGGGCGTGCGCGCCGGCGCGCCCGTGGTGCTGGCGCTGGGCGGTGTCGAGGCACGCAAGAACACGGTGCGGCTGCTGCAGGCCTTCGTGCTGTTGCGCGCCCGCTGGCCGGAGGCGCAGCTCGTGATCGCGGGCGGCGCGAGCCTGCTCGACCATGCAGCGTACGCACGCGAGTTCGCGGCCCTGGCGCAGGCCAGTGGCCTGGCCATCGGTCCGGGCGCAGCCATCGTGCGCACCGGCGCGCTGCCCGACGAAGACATCCCGTCGCTCTACCGGCTGGCCGACGTGGTCGCGATGCCTTCGCTCAACGAGGGCTTCGGCCTGGTCACGCTGGAGGCGCTGGCCAGCGGCGTGCCGATCGTCGTATCGCGCATCGCGCCCTTCACCGAGTACCTGGGCGAGGCCGATGCGCAGTGGGCCGACCCGCTGCATTCGGCCTCGATCGCAGAGGCGCTGCAGGCCGCACTCACGTCACGCTCGCCTGCACGGACCGCGGCGATGGCGGCAAGCGCCGCGCGCCTGGGCGCGACTTTCAGCTGGGCCGCGAGCGCGGCCCGCCATGTGCAGCTCTACCGCGAGGGCCTGCACGGCAGCGCCGCGGCCGCTGCGCGATCCATCCCCTGTTGAGGACCCCTCCCATGCCCGTCATGCATTTCCACGTCCGCTGGCCCGACCAGAGCGAGACCCGTTGCTATTCGCCCTCGCTGGTCGTGCAGGACTTCCTCACGCCCGGCCAGGCCTATGAGCTGCCCGACTTCCTGGGCCGCACGCGCGAGGCGCTGGGCATCGCGTCGGAGCGGGTGCGCGCCATGTTCGGCTTCGCCTGTTCGCAGGCGATGGACCAGCTCGGCGAGATCGAGCACATCGCCGCCCGCTTCGCCGACCGGCCCGATGCGCGGGTCACCGTGCTCGGCTTCGACTGACCGCTTCCAAAGGACTTCCATCATGACCCCACCCAAGACCACCCACTACAGCGTCGTCATCGTCGGCGGCGGCCAGGCCGGCCTGTCGCTGAGCCACGGCCTGCAGCAGCGCGGCATCGACCATCTCGTGATCGAGAAGCGCACGCTGGTGCATTCCTGGCGCACCCAGCGCTGGGATTCCTTCTGCCTGGTCACGCCCAACTGGCAGTGCAATCTGCCGGGCTGGTCGTACACCGGCAGCGATCCGCACGGCTTCATGGTGAAGGACGAGATCAACGCCTGGCTCGCGGGCTTCGTCGAGCAGGTGCAGGCGCCGGCGCTCGAGGGCGTGACGGTCGAGAAGGTCTCGCCTGTCGCGGCTTCGGGCGAGGCCGTGCGCTACACCGTCGACACCAGCGCGGGCCGCTTCACCGCCGACCAGGTGGTGGTGGCTTCGGGCGGCTACCACAAGCCCGTGGTGCCGCGCATGGCCGAGAAGCTGCCTTCGTCGATCGTGCAGTACCACTCGGCGCAGTACCGCAACCCCGCGCAGTTGCCCGAGGGCGGCGTGCTGGTGGTGGGCTGTGGCCAGTCGGGCGCGCAGATCGCGGAAGACCTGCACCTGGCGGGCCGGCAGGTCTACCTCGCGACCGGCAACGCGCCGCGCTGCGCGCGCTTCTACCGCGGCAAGGACGTGGTGGACTGGCTGGCCGACATGGACTACTACGACATGCCCGTCACGCAGCACCCCTTGCGCGAGGGCGTGCGCGACAACACCAACCATTACGTCACGGGCCGCGACGGCGGGCGCGACATCGATCTGCGGCGCTTCGCCGCCCAGGGCATGGAGCTGTTCGGCCTGCTCACTGGGCTGGAGGGCGAGGTGCTCGAATTCCAGCCCAACCTGCGCGAGAACCTCGACCATGCGGATGCCATCTTCAACGGCATCAACGCCTCGATCGACCGCTTCATCGCCAGCCGCGGCATCGATGCGCCGCCGGGCGAGCCCTATGTGCCGGTGTGGGAACCCGCGCAGGAGCGAACGCGCCTGAACCTGCGCGAAGCCGGCATCACCAGCGTGCTGTGGTGCATCGGCTTCCTGCCGGATTTCGCCTGGGTCGATGCGCCGGTGTTCAACGGGCGCGGCGAGCCGGTGCACCTGCGTGGCGTGACCGGGCAGCCCGGCCTCTACTTCCTGGGCCTGCCCTGGCTGCACACCTGGGGCTCGGGGCGTTTCTCGGGGGTGGCGCGCGATGCGGACTACCTGGCGGCGCGGATCGCGGGCCGGATCGAAGGCGCGGCCCAGCCGCTCGAGGGGGCTGCAGCCGCGGTGCCCCAGCTGCTCTGAGCGCACGCCGAGGGTGTCTTTTCACCCTCGCTCCGCATCACGCAGATCGGTCGGCCGGATCCATCGCGGACCCGGCCTGGGGCTCAACGGAAGAACAGTGCGATCAGGATGATGATCGGGATCGGCACGCCAAGGAACAGCAGGAGAAGTGAGCGCATGGTGGAGTCCTTTCGTGGTGAGGAGGTTCAGAAGTCGCGGCGGCGGCCGCCGTAGGTCGCGGCGAAGCTCGCAACGAAGGCGCCGAGCAGCAGCGAGACGACCAGCCACAGGGCACCGTAGGCAGAGGTCTTGCGCGCGGTGTCCGCGGCTTCCTTGGCCTTGGTCTTGGCTTCGTTGAGCGTGGACTGCGCCTTCGCATAGGTGTCGTTCACGCGCTTCTCCGCGTCCTGCTGGCTCAGGCCCGTGCGTTGCGCTACAACCTGGCCCACGTACTTGGCATCCTCGGGCGGCAGGGCGCCGGTGCGGATGCTGTTGAGGAAGATCCGGCTGACCTCGGCGCCTGCCTCACGCGTCCCGCGCTCGGGCATGGCGGGGGCCATCGGTGCGGCGGCCGCGCTGGCGTCCGCAGCGGGCGCTGCGTTGGCGGACGGATCCTTGCGGAACAGCGAATCGATGAAGTAGCCCATCGGTCCGCTGCTGTCGGCGTCCGACGCATTGCTGGCGGCCGCACCGGCAGCACCGGCACCCGCCACCGTCGCGGCGGAGGCCAAGCCGCCCACGGCCGTCGCGCCGGCCTGTGCGCCGGCACCGATGATCGAACCGACGACCGAGGTCAGCAGGGCGGCGGTCAGCAGGGTCGCCACGGACCAGGCCAGGAAGCCGTGGGCCGTGTCGCGGAAATAGACCTCGTCGGTGTGGATGCCGGCCCACTTGGTCCGCAGCCGACCCGCCAGGTAGCCGCCCATGCCCGAGGCGGCGATCTGCGTGAAGCTGAGCCACAGGATGGCGGCGATGCCGATGGAGGCCGCGCTGGCGCCCTGGTTCGTCCAGGGGCTGACGGACGAAAAGCCCAGGCCGGTGCCCAGCAGAAGAAGCACCAGGGACAGCGACGCCGCCCCTGCCGCGCCCGCGAAGATCGCGCCCCAGGAGACGCCACTGCCTTGACGCGGGCCTTCGATGGACGCTGCGTCCTGAAGCCGGGCTGATGTGAGGGGTGGTTCGGAGTAGGTGGCCATTGCAGATCCTCATTTGTTGGAGGAACGCAATCTCGCGCTCGGCTGCCGACGCACCGGTCATCCCCCGGCCTGAGACGCGGTAGGCCGCGCGCCCGTCGGGGGTTCAGCATTCGCGCGGCTGCGACGGTCGGCGGCAGGCGGCATGCGCCGATCCGATCGGCGCACGGGCATGGCTCCCGCAACGCGATCCAGGCCGCTTCCAGTGATCTGTTTTCTCGATGGATTGATTCGATCTTTCGATTTCACGGATCAGAACGCCAAACTTAAAGTGCGCCCGTGCAACCCACGGAAGCCGAAGGGCACGGGATTGCCGCAGACATCCAAACAGGAGACAAACCATGAGAACACGTTGGAGCCTCGGGGCTGCCACGGTGGCTTCGGCCGCCCTTTTGCTGAGCGCATGCGGGGGGAGTGGTGGGGGTGGCCGCGCGCCGCAGCCGTCCGACAACACGCCGACGGTCCCGCCACCGGTGGTGGCCAAGGCACCGCAATCGCGGCTGGCCATTGCGAGCACCGAGGACGTGCCCGGCAGCTTCGGCAGCGTCGGCGCCTACGAGAAGGTCACGGGCACCTTCACCGGCGAAGTCGATCCCGCCGACACGCGCAACGCCATCATCCAGGACCTGACGCTCGCGCCGCGCAACGCCAACGGCATGGTCGAGTACAGCTCGGACTTCGTGCTCTTCAAGCCCAAGGACATGGCGAAGGCCAACGGCGTGCTGCGCTACGACGCTCCCAACCGCGGCAACATGGTGGCGCTCGATCCCTATTTCGCCTCGCGCGGCTATGTGTTCCTCACGGCCGCCTGGCAGGGCGATGTGCCGGCCGGCCCCGGCAAGCTCACGCTGAAGGTGCCGGTCGCGAAGAACGCCGACGGCAGCACGATCACCGGTGCCTACCGCGCCGAACTCACGACCGGCGTCGCGACGCCGAACTCGCTGACGCTGCCCGCCAGCGCGGCCAATGCCGCCATGCAGGCCTATGCGCCCGCGAGCCTGGACAACACGCAGCCGGGCTATGCCCTGACGCGGCGCATCAACGAGAGCGATCCGCGCCAGCCGATCGCCGCCGCCGACTGGAAGTTCGCCCGCTGCAGCGCGGCCCAGCCCTTCCCCGGCACGCCCGACGAGACCAGCGTGTGCCTCAAGGGCGGCTGGGACCCGGACTACATCTACGAGCTGGTCTATGTCGCCAAGGACCCGAAGGTGATGGGCCTGGGCCTCGCGGCGCTGCGTGACATCGTCACCTTCTTCCATCGCGACGCGCGCGATGCGGCCGGCACGGCCAACCCGGTGGCAGCGGCGATCCGCCGCACCATCGCCTCGGGGGTCTCGCAATGCGGCAACTTCATGAAGACCTTCGTGCACCTGGGCTTCAACGAGGACCGGGCGGGCGGCAAGGTCTTCGACGGCGTGTTCGCGCAGATCGCGGCGCGGCAGAACAACGTCAACATGCGTTTCGCGATCCCCGGCGGCGGGGGCGGCGTGCGCATCGACCACACGGCCTTCGGCCAGGCGGCCACGCGCGGCCTCGCGAAGGACTATGTGGACGACGTGGCGCAACGCCAGGGCGGGATCCTCACGCGCTGCGAAGCGAACGGCACCTGTCCCAAGCTGTTCATCGGCTTCAGCGGCACCGAGTTCTGGACCCTGCAGGGCTCGCCCCTGCTGACCGATGCCTGGGGCACGCGCGACCTGGTGCAACCCGACAACGCCCGCATCTACTTCTATGCGAGCTCGCACCACCTGCTCGGCTTCCCCTCGATGACGGGGCCCGATGCGGCCGCCATCCTGGGGCCCGACTCCAACGGCCGCTACCGCACCAATGGCAACACTGCGGTGATCCCGGTGGTGCGCGCGCTCTACCAGAACCTCGAGGAATGGGTGCTCCAGGGGGCGACACCGCCCGACAGCGTGGTGCCGAAGATCGCGGACGGCACCTTGGTGCGCCCCGAGCGGGTGGCGTTCCCGAACATTCCCGGCGTGACGTACACCGGCCTGGTCAATACCTATCCCTTGCTCGACTGGGGCCCGAAGTTCAAGGCCCGGGACGAGAGCGGGATCGCCGCCACGGTGCCGCCGATCGCGCTGAACCGCGACTACGCGATCCTCGTGCCGCAGGTGGATGCGGACGGCAACGACATCGCGGGCATCCGCAGCCTGGACATCGCCGTGCCGCTCGCGACCCAGACCGGATGGAACACCACCAGCCGGCCCGGGCGGATCGACCAGGCCGGGCTGGTGGGATCGATGTTCCCCTTCGCCAAGACCCGCGCCGAGCGGCTGGCCATCAACGACCCGCGCCTGTCGATCGCCGAGCGCTATGGAGACCAGGCCGGCTACGTGGCGGCGGTCCAGCAGGCCGCCGATCGGCTGGTGGCGCAACGCTTCCTGCTGCGCGCCGATGCGGACGCGGCGGTGGCGGCCGCGAGGGCGAATCCGGTGCTGCCCTGAGGGCCCAAGCGTGTCAGCGCGTCGGCAGCACCAGCGTCGCCTGCCGCGCCGGATCGAACTCGAAGCGCAGGCCGAAGCGCTCACCCGGGTGCACCGGCGACGCGTAGAGGCTGTCGGCGGTGTCGATCACCACGCCGATGTGATGGCCGGCGGGCACGTCGTAGGCGGTGGCCGCGAAGTCGAGCGGCAGGTCGAGGGTCTGGCCCGGCGTGGCCCAGTGCAGGGTGGTGGCGCCATGGGTGATCAGCACCCCGGTGCCGATCGCATCGACGTCGTAGAGGTAGGCCGACACCTGCGCGCGCGCCTGCGTCGGCGTGACGCGCAGCTTCAGTTGGGGGATGCCCCGGATCTTCTGCACGTCCTTCGACGCCGGGGCTTCGAAGCGGATGCCCGAGGCCAGCGCGACCGTGGGCAGCGCGTTGATCACCGGCAGGTTGAGGCTTTCCCCCGCGGTGGAAAGGATGGGGATGGGCCCGCTGGTGGCGGTGGTGTCGGAGAAGTTCTGGATCAGGTCGGAGCCCTTGGCCGTGTTGGGTGTGGTGGAGATCGTGCCCTTGTCGCCCTTGCCGCAGAGGCAGGCGGGATCGAAGCGCGGCAGGCCGCGCGGGCCCAGGTAGTACGTCTGCTCCCTGAGTTCGGGCGCGGGCCAGTTGGCGAAGGACTCGCGCCGGTCGCTGAACTTGACCTGCATCGTGAGTTTGGGCTCGGTGTCGATGCCGTTGGGAATGCCCTTGAGCCAGCGGTCGAACCAGCGGTGGGCCTGGTCGTAGGGGTAGTTGTCGGCGCCCAACAGCGCGCCGGCCAACTCCGCGCCCGCATGAACACCGGGGTTGAGCACCATCTTCTTCGGGCCCGTGAGCTTGGCGAACATCGCCAAGGTCGAGTTGGGCGTGAACAGGTCGTCCTGGAAATTCTTGCTGATGAAGATCGGTGCATGGCGCGCGTTGAGTGCGTCCACGTAGCTCGAGGGCGAACTCGGCGTGAAGGCGGCAAGGATCTCGTCGATCTTCGCGCGCGGCGTGTCGGGGCTCATCAGCGCCTGCGTGTTCTGCTGCCAGCCTGGCGGCAGCCGCCCCGTCAGCATGCCGCCGAGGTTGAGCACATTCGCCCAGATCACGTTGCCGGTGCCCCGGTTGTAGAGCTCGTCGGCCATCGAGCCCCAGCCGGACAGCGCGGCCGCGGTCTTGATGCGCGGGTCGCGTGCCATCGCCATCATGGACAGGCCCGCGCCGTAGGAGATGCCGCTGGCGGCGATGTTTTCCGGATCCACCGGGGCGTTGGCCAGCAGCCAGTCGATCGCCGAGGACACGTCACGCACGTCCTGTGGCCCCGCCCCGCCGATCACGCCTTCGGACAGGTAGAAGCCGCGCGCGGTGTAGCTGGCCACCACGTAGCCGTCTTTGGCGAGCCGTTGCTGCTGGCCGACGTACTCGATGCGGCCCGGGGCGCCGAAGCTGCCGATCATCAGGACGGTCGGGAATTTCTGCGTGGCGCGGGTGCGCCGCGGCAGGAAGAGATTGGCCGCGAGCTTGGTGCCGTCGAAGCTGGTGATGGTCACGGCCGGCAGCCAGCAGGTGCCGTCGATGGGCGAGACGATGCCGGGGGATTGCACGGGGTCGGTGAAACGGGCGGCCTCCGGTGGCGTGGGAAGCCGGCACAGCTCGGAGGCGGTCTGGGCCAGGGTGGTGGTGGCGGCCAGCGCGAAGGCGAGGCCGAACAGGGGTCCACGCAGGGACAGCGTCATGGGATTTCTTTCTGGCGGGAATCGGTGTGAAAGGCCCGACCCTGGCGCGTCGGGCCCGCGCATTCAGGGCGTCGGACCCCAGGAGGGCGGATAGAAGGGGAGGCCGGGGGTGGGGAGTTGCAGCGTCGATTGGCTCTCCGGACCGAACTCGAAGCGCACGCCGAAACGCTCGCCGGGCTTGACGGGCGGTGCGTACAGGCTATCCATGGTGTCCAGCACCACACCGATGTGGTGGCCTGCAGGCACGTCGTAGGCGGTACCGGAAAACTCGATCGGCAGGTCGATGGCCTGCCCTGGCGTGGCCCAATGCACGCTGGCCGTGCCGTGGGAGATCAGCACACCGGTGCCGATCGCATCGACGTCGTACAGGTAGGCCACCAGCTGGGCGCGTGCCTGCGTTGGCGTGACGCGCAGGCGCAGCTTGGGAATGCCCCGGATCTTCTGGACCTGCTGCAGCGCGGGGCCTTCGAAGCGGATGCCGGTGGCCAGCGCCACCGAGGGCAGCGCGTTGATCACCGGAAGGTTCAGGGTTTCGCCCAGTGTGGACAGGATGGGAATCGGTCCGCTGGTGGCCGTGGTATCGGCGAAGTTCTGGATCAGGTCGGAGCCCTTGGCGCTGTTGGGCGACGAGGAGATCGAGCCCTTGTCGCCCTTGCCGCAGAGGCACGAAGGGTCGAAGCGCGGCGTTCCGCGCGGGCCCAGGTAGTAGGTTTCGTTTCCGAGATTGCGCGCGGGCCAGTTGTCGAAGGACTCGCGCCGGTCGCTGAACTTGATCTGCATCGTGACCTTGGGCTCGGTATCGATGCCGTTGGGGATGCCCTTGAGCCAGCGGTCGAACCAGCGGTGGGCCTGGTCGTAGGGATAGTTGTCGATGCCCAGCAGCGCGCCCGGCAATTCCGCGGAGGCATGGATGCCGGGATTGAAGATGATCTTCTTCGGCACGGTGAGCCGGGCGAACATGTCCAGTGTCGAGTTGGGCGTGAACAGGTCGTCCTGGAAGTTCTTGCTGATGAACACCGGTGCGCCCCGGGCATTGATGGCGTCCACATAGCTCGACGGCGAGCGCAGCGCGCTCCATTCCCTGAGTTCGGCGATGCGCGCGGCCGGCGTGTCCGGGCTCATGATCGCCAGCATGTTCGGATTCACCTCGGGACCGAGCCGGCCGCCCGTGTTGCCCAGCAGGGCGAGGAGCGCGCCCCAGGTCACGTTGGGCGAGCCTTCCGGGTAGAGCTCGTCGATCAGCGAGCCCCAGGTGGAGAGCGCCGCCACGGTCTTGATGCGTCGGTCGTGCGCCAGCGCGATCAGCGAGATGCCGCCGCCGTGGGAGATGCCGCTGGCGCCGATGTGGTTCACGTCCACGGGCGCGTTGGCAATCAGCCAGTCGATCACCGACGACACGTCGCGCACGTCTTCGGGCGCGGCCACGTGGACCTGGCCCTCCGAGAGCCCGAAGCCACGTGTGCTGTAGCTCGCCACCACATAGCCGTCCTTGGCGAGTCGCCGTTGCTGGCCCGTGTACTCGATCCGGCCCCGGTTGGCCCAGCTCGCGACCATCAGGACGGTGGGAAATTTCTGCGTGGCGTCGGTGCGCCGCGGCAGGAAGAGATTGGCCGCGAGCTTGGTGCCGTCGAAGCTGGTGATGGTCACGGCCGGCAGCCAGCAGGTGCCGTCGATGGGCGAGACGATGCCGGGGGACTGCACGGGGTCGGTGAAGCGCGCGGCCTCGGAGGGGGTGGGGAGGCGGCACAGCTCGGAGGCGGTCTGGGCCTGGGTGGCGGCGGCGGCCAAGGCCAGGGCGATGCCCAGCAGCGGCCTGCGGAGGAACGAAAGCATGGATGGACTCCTTGCAAAGAGGGACGGTCTCGCCGCCAGGCACCACGGCGCCGGGCAAGCGAAGTCATGGGGGACCGGCAGCGGCTGCCGGGACAAGACGAGGGTCGTCGTCAGAGCGTCGGCAGCACCAGCGTCGACTGCTGCTCCGGGCCGAACTCGAAGCGCACGCCGAAGCGCTCGCCCGGGTTCACCGGCGATCCGTAGAGGCTGTCGGTGGTGTCGAACACCACGCCGATGTGGTGGCCCGCGGGCACGTCGTAGGCGGTGGCCGCGAAGTCGAGCGGCACATCGATGGTCTGGCCCGGCGTGGCCCAATGCAGCGTGCTCGCACCGTGGGTGATGAGCACGCCGGTGCCGAGCGCGTCGACGTCGTAGAGGTAGGCCGAGATCTGCGAGCGCGCCTGCGTGGGCGTGACGCGCAGCTTGAGCTTGGCGATGCCGCGGATTTTCTGCGCGCTCTGCAGCGCGGGCGCTTCGAAGCGGATGCCCGAAGCCAGCGCCACCGAGGGCAGCGAATTGACCACCGGGATGTTCAAGCCCTCGCCGAAAGTCGAGAGGATCGGTAGGGGCCCGCTGGTGGCGGTGGTGTCGGAGAAGTTCTGGATCAGGTCCGATCCCTTGGCGCTGTTGGGCGAAGAGGAGATCGAGCCCTTGTCACCCTTGCCGCAGAAGCAGGTGGGGTCGAAGCGCGGCAGGCCGCGCGGGCCCAGGTAGTAGGTCTGGTCGCGGAGTTCCGGCGCGGGCCAGTTGGCGAAGGATTCGCGCCGGTCGCTGAACTTGATCTGCATCGTGACCTTGGGTTCGGTGTCGATGCCGTTGGGAATGTTCTTGAGCCAGCGGTCGAACCAGCGATGGGCCTGGTCGTAGGGGTAGCTGGAGGTGCCGAGGAAGGCGCTGAGCAGCTCGGCGCCCGCATGCACGCCAGGGTTGAAGACGATCTTCTTCGGCACCGTGAGCCGGGCGAACATCTCCAGCGTCGAGTTGGGCGTGAACAGGTCGTCCTGGAAGTTCTTGCTGAAGAACACCGGCGCACCGCGCGCATTGATCGCATCCACGTAACTCGACGGCGAGCGCACCTTGCTCCATTCCCTGAGCTCGGCCACCTTCGCGGCCGGGGTGTTCGGGTTCATCGTGGCCAGCGTGATCTCGTTCAGCTCGGGCGCGGGGCGGCCCACGAGGTTGCCGCTGAGGCTGAGGATGGCGCCCCAGGTCAGGTTCGGCGTGCCGCGGGTGTACATCTCGTCGATCAGCGAGCCCCAGCCCGACAGCGCCGCCACGGTCTTGATCCGCTTGTCCTGCGCCAGCGCCATCAGGGACAGGCCGGCGCCGTAGGAGATGCCGCTGCTGGCGATGTTGTTCACGTCCACTGGCGCATTCGCGAGCAGCCAGTCGATCACCGACGACACGTCGCGCACGTCTTCGGGCGCGGCCACGCGGACCTGGCCGCCGGACAACCCGAAGCCGCGCGCGCTGTAGCTCGCCGCCACATAGCCGTCCTGGGCGAGCTTCTGCTGCTGGCCGAGGTACTCGAGCCGGCCGGGCTCGGCCCAGCTGCCGATCATCAGCACGGTCGGGAACTTCTGCGTGGTGCTGGTGCGCCGCGGCAGGAAGAGATTGGCGGCGAGCTGGGTGCCGTCGAAGCTGGTGATGGTCACGGCCGGCAGCCAGCAGGTGCCGTCGATGGGCGAGACGATGCCCGGCGCCTTCATGGGATCGGTGAAACGGGCGGCCTCGGGTGGCGTGGGAAGCCGGCACAGCTCGGCCGCGGTCTGGGCCTGCGAGGCCGAGGCGGCCAGCGCCAGGCCGAAACCGAGTGCTGTCCACAGTGAAGAAATGCGCATGAAATGTCTCCCTGACATCGTTTATTCGGGTTTTGTGCAATGCGCCTCGAAGGTTCTGGCGCCTACGCTTTCTGACAGTTGCCGTTCCCTCTGCGCGCCTGGCCTGGGCCGGACGCGTGAAGGGGACGCTGGCATCGTAGGAGCGCCTGCGATGGGGTGTCTTCGCTCGGCGGGCCAAACGCTTCGCTTCGCCGTGTGGGGTAAACCATGGGGCGCGGGGACGAAAGAGACGCAAGGGAGCAGAAAAAAATGAGCGAAAGATCGACATCCGCGGTCTGGGTGCGAGGCATCGTCGAAGCGTTGTCGGCGACCGGCCTGGACATGCAGCGCCTGTGCGCCGAGGCCGCGATCGATGACCCGGCGCGCGCGGACCCGAGCGCGGTGTATTCCACGGAGGCCATCACCCGGCTGTGGCAGCTCGCGGTCGCGCAATCGGGCGACCCGGCCATCGCCTTGCGCGCGGCCCAGGGTGTGCGCCCCGCGATCTTCGGCCTGGTGGGCTACGTGATGATGTCCAGCGCGAACCTGGCGACGGCGCTGGAGCGCCTGATCCGCTACCTGCGGATCATCAGCCACGCCGCCGCCGTGCGCGCGGTGCCGCAGGGCGAGGACACAGCCTTCACACTGGAACTGCACGGCGGCGCGGCGCCGTTGCCGCGGCAGCGCTTCGAGTTCGACCTGCTCACGCTGCTGACCTTCTGCCGCTGGGTGCTGGGGCGCGAGCTGCGGCCGCTGGCCGTGAGCTTGACGCACGAGGCGCCGCCCGACCCGCACGCCTATCTGCAGGCCTTTCGATGCATGCCGCAGTTCGGCGCGCGCAGCAATGGCGCGGTGCTCGCGCGTTGTGACCTGGAGGCGCCGCTGCCCACCTTCCATCCGCAGATGGCCGAACTGCACGACCGCTTTGCCGGCGACCGCATCGAGGCGCTGGAGCGGCCGCCGGCCACCTACACGCAACGCGTGCGCCAGATGGTGGCCGAACGCCTGCCCGAGGGCGAACCGGGACGCACGGCCATCGCGCGCGCGCTGGGCGTGGCCGAACGCACGCTGCAGCGGCGCCTGCAGCACGAGGGCACGAGCTTCCATGCGTTGATCGACGACACCCGCCGCGCAGAGGCCGAACGCCACCTGGCGCAGCCGCAGCTGACGCTGGCCGAGGTGGCCTACCTGCTGGGCTTCGCGAGCCAGGGCAACCTCACGCGGGCCTGCCGCCGCTGGTTCGGCATGACGCCGGGTCAGTACCGCGCGCGGGCGGTGGCCGAGCCGGTGCCGCCTCAGCCGATGTAGACCAGCTTGGCGTTGGTCAGCTCGCGCGCGCCCAGCGCGCCGAGTTCGCGGCCGAAGCCCGAGCCCTTGACGCCGCCGAAGGACGCCCGCGGGTCCGAGCGCACGAAGTCGTTGATGAACACCGCACCGGCTTCCACGGCCGAAGCCAGCCGGTGTGCGCGTTCGAGGTCGCGGCTCCAGATCGTCGCGCCCAGGCCGAACTCGGTGGCGTTCGCCAGCGCGATGGCTTCTTCGTCGGTCTTGAAGCTGAACAGCAAAGCCACCGGGCCGAAGATCTCTTCCTGCACGATGGGCGCGTCGTGCGACAGGCCCGCGATCACGGTCGGCGGATAGAAATGGCCCGGGCCCTCGCCGGGCTGGCCGCCGCACAGCAGCGTGCCGCCTTGTGCCAGCGCGGCCTGCACCTGCGCATGCACGCTCTCGCGCAGGTCGGCGCGTGCCAGCGGGCCCAGTTGCGTCTCGGGCTGCAGCGGGTCGCCCATGCGCAGGGCCGAGGCGCGTGCGACGAAGGCCGCCTGGAACTTCTCGGCGATGGCCTCGTGAATGAAGAAGCGCTTGGCCGCGATGCAGCTCTGTGCGTTGTTCGAGAAGCGCGAGGTCACGGCCAGCTGCACCGCGCGCTCGAAGTCCGCGTCCTCGCAGACGATGAAGGGGTCGGAGCCGCCCAGTTCGAGCACGGCCTTCTTGCCATGGGCGCCGGCTTCGGCCGCCACCGCGCGGCCGGCCTGCGTGCTGCCGGTGACGGTCACGCTGCGCACGCGCGGGTCGGCCACCACGGCCGCCACCGCGCCGCGGCGGATCGCGAGGTTCAGGTACAGGCCGGGCGGCGCGCCGGCGTCGAGCACCAGCTGCTCCAGCGCACGCGCACAGCCCTGCACCGTCTCGGCATGCTTGACCAGCACGGTGTTGCCCGCCAGCGCGGTGGGGATGAAGAAGCGCAGCACCTGCCAGAAGGGCAGGTTCCAGGGCATGACCGCGAACACCGGGCCCAGCGATTCGTAGACCACCCGGGCGTTCATGCCTTCGATGGGCACGGGCGCCAGGTAGGCCGGGCCCTGCTCGGCGAAGTGGCGCGCGCCCAGGGCGGCCTTCTTCACCTCGGCGATGGCTTCGCCGATGGGCTTGCCCATCTCGGTGGTGATGAGGCGGCCGTAGGTTTCGGCGCGCTGCTCGAGCAGGTCGGCCAGGCGGTGCAGCATTGCGCTGCGCTCGGCCATGGGCGTGAGCGACCAGCGCTTCCAGGTGGCGTGGGACTGCGCGACGCGGGCTTCGATCTCTGCGCCCGCATGGGCGGCGTGGCGGGTCAGCGTTTCGCCGGTGGCGGGATCGGTCGACACGAAGTCGGCGGCTGGGGCGATGGAGCGGAGGGGCATGGAGGCGTTTCGAGACGAGGGGTCAGTCGGTGTGGATGTCGCGTTCCTTGATCAGCTGCGCCCACTTCTCGCGCTCGCGGCCGATCAGCTCGCTCAGCGCTTCGGGCGTGCTGCTCTCGGCGGTGGCGCCGCGGTCGCTGATCAGGCGCTGCACCGGCTCGGCCTTCATCGCGCGCTGGATCTGCGCATGCAGCTGGGCGGTGGTGGCCGCGGGCAGGCCCTTGGGGCCGATGTAGGCGAACCAGACCCGGTCCTGGAAGCCCGGCACGGTGTTGGCGATCGGCGGCACGTCGGGCAGCTTGGGTGATGCGGTGGCGGTGGTGATCGCGAGCGCGCGCAGCTTGCCGGCCTGGATGTGCGGCAGCGCGTTGGAGATGTTCTCGAAAGCCATGTCCACCTGGCCGCCCAGCAGGCCCTGCAGCACCAGGCCGCCGCCCTTGTAGGGCACGTGGATCAGCTGGGTGCCGGTCGCGCTCTGCAGCAGCTCGCCGTTGAGGTGGCCGCTGGAGCCGTTGCCCATCGAGGCGTACGACACCTTGCCCGGGTTGGCCTTGATGTGGGCGAGCAGCTCGGCCATGGTGCGCGCGGGCACCGCGGGATTCACCACCAGCACGTTGGGCAGCGACATCGCCAGCGTCAGCGGCGTGAGGTCCTTGACCGTGTCGACCTTCATGTCCTTGTAGATCGAGGGATTGATGGTCAGCGCGCTCGAGGTGACCAGGCCGATGGTGTTGCCGTCGGGCTTGGCGCGGGAGATGGCCTGCAGGCCGATCACGCCGTTGGCGCCGGGCCGGTTCTCGACCACCACGGGCCGCCCCTGTTCCTGGGTCATGGCCTGGGCGGCCAGCCGCGCCACCGCGTCGCCCATGGCGCCCGGCGGGTACGGAATGACGATGGTGAGGGCGGTCTGGTCGGGGGCCGCCGCGGCCAGCGTCACGGTGCAGGCCAGCCAGGTGCCGAGCAGTCGGCGGGTCAATTTCTTCATCGGGTTTGTCTCCTGTCTTTGGTGGAATGGGGAAGGGCTCAGGGCCGGTGCGGCTGCAGGCCGAAGTCGCTGGCCAGGCGGCGCGAGCCGCTCGCGAGCAGCGTGGTGTCGCCGCCCACGGCCACGAAGCTGGCGCCGAGTTCGAAGTAATGGCGCGCGAGCACCGGGTCGCCCGTGACGGTGCCCACCGGCTTGCCCAGCGCGATGGCGCGCTTCATGGCCGCGTCCACCGCGGCCTGCACCTCGGGATGCGTGGGCTGGCCCGGGAAGCCGAGGTCGGCCGCCAGGTCGGCCGGGCCCAGGAAGATGCCGTCCACGCCGTCGACCGCGCAGATCTCGTCGAGCGCCGCGAGCGCCGCGCCGGTCTCGATCTGCACCAGCAGGCAGACCTGTTCGTTCGCCGTGTGGATGTAGGGCGCGTCCAGCCCCCAGCCGGTGGCGCGCACCAGCCCGCCGCCCACGCCGCGCCGGCCCTGGGGCGGGTAGCGCATGGCCGACACCAGGTCTTCGGCCTGGGCCGCGCTGTTGACCATCGGGATCAGCAGCGTCTGGGCGCCGATGTCCAGGTACTGCTTGATCAAGGTGGCGTCGCCCTGCGGCAGGCGCACCACCGGATGGGCAGGGTAGGCCGCGAGCGCCTGCAGCTGGCGCAGCGTGCCGGGCAGGTCGCCGGGGCCGTGCTCGCCGTCGATCAGCACCCACTGGAACCCGGCCGAGGCGCAGATCTCGGCGGTGTAGTGGTGGGCCAGGGACAGCCACAGGCCGATCCGGGGCTCGAACTTGGCGATGGCTTGCTTGAAGGTGTTGTGGGGCATGGAAAAGAGGGGAGGCTGCTGAAAAGGTCCCGCATTCTTCAATGTCGATTGATTCAAGAGAAGTACAATTTTTGTATTGATTGATTCAAGGGTTGGATGGATATGTTCGAGATTCACCAGCTGCGCTGCTTCGTCGCGATCGCCGAGGAGCTGCACTTCGGCCACGCCGCCGAGCGCCTGCACATGACGCAGCCGCCGCTGAGCCGGCAGCTGCGCCTGCTCGAGGAAGCGCTGGACGTGCGCCTGGTCGACCGCAACAGCCGCACCGTGCGGCTCACCGTGGCGGGCGCGGCCTTCCTGGAGCACGCGCGCGGCGTGCTGCGGCTGGCGGCCGATGGCCGGCGGGTGGCGCGGCTGGCGGCCCAGGGCGAGGTCGGCCATGTGTCGCTGGGCTTCACCGTGGCCGCGGCCTTCGAGCTGCTGCCGGCGCTGCTGCGCGACTTCCGTTCGGTCAACCCGGGCGTGTCGCTGCAGCTCAAGGAGATGGTCAGCAGCGCGCAGCTGGCGCAGCTGGAACAGGGGTTGCTCGACGCCTGCCTGGCGCGGCCGATCCCGGCGGCCCAGGGCTATGCGCAGCTCACGATGGCGCGCGACACGCTGGTCGCGGCGCTGCCCGCGGCCCATCCGCTGGCGCAGCGCGAGGCGCTGGACATCGCGGCCTTCGACCGCGAGCCCTTCATCGACCACGATCCGGACGACGCGCGCTACTACCATGACCTCGTCTGGCGCAGCTTCTCGACCCACGGCGTGGCGCCCGAGGTCACGCAGTCGGTGTCGCAGCCGCACACCATGATCTCGATGGTGCGGGCCGGCCTGGGGCTGGCGCTGGTGGCGGGCTGGGTCCAGCACCACACGGTCAGCCGGGATGTGGTGTTCCGCCCGCTGGTCTGGGCCGACCCGCCGCCGCCGCTGGAGCTGCGGCTGGTCTGGCGGGCCGATCGCATGACCCCCGCGCTGGGGCATTTCATCGCCATCGCACGCCAGCTGGCGGGGCTGCCGGCCGGCTCCGGCGACGGTCCTTGAGGCGCGCGGCGATCGCCCGAAGATCATGCGGCCTGCGAAGCGACCCGCTGCCCCTAGAATCTCGCCACGCCAGGCCCTCCGCAAGGGGCATTTCTCAAGGGCCAGTCAGACAGACAGAGGGTGTGAGCCATGAAGGGTAATTCGTCGTTCGTGGGTCTCGGCAACTCGTCCTTCGCGAGTCTGACGCCGGCCCCCGCGACAGTGGACGAAGCCGAGCCGTGGGTGCGCGGCGAGCTCATCCGCAGCCTGATGCGCGCGGCCCGCGGTTCCTACCTGCTGGCGGCCGCGCTCATGCCGGCCATGATCGGCCTGAGCTGGGGCCACGTGCCGCAATGGCAGCTCTTCGTCTGGCTCGCGATCGGCATCGCCGCCACCGGCTGCCGCGTCTGGGGCGAGCGCCGCTACATGCGCGACTACGCCGACAAGGACTCGGTCTCGCAGCAGGAATTCGTCGACCGCTACCGCTGGCTGTGGGGCACCAGCGCCTTCGCCTGGGGCCTGTCGATCCTGATCTTCTTCGAGCGCACGCCGATCGTGAACCAGTTCATGAGCTGGCTCATCGTGGCCGGCGTGGCCACCTTCCCGCTCAACGGGCTGGCGCTCTACCCGCCGCTGCTGCGCCGCTACGTCAACGTGCTGTTCATCACGATGATGAGCGCGGTGGCCTTCCGCGTGGTCGAGATGAACTTCCAGCGGCCGCACTTCCACTACGGCTTCCTGCTGCTGCCGGTGCTGCACTGGTGGCTGCTGCTGCGGGCCGGGCGCCGCATCCACGAGACCGCGCGCAACAGCTTCGAGCTGCTGTTCCACAACCACATCCTGATCAATTCGCTGACCCAGCAGCGCCAGGCCGCGGTCTCGGCCGTGGCCATGAAGAACCGCTTCCTGGCCAGCGCCGCGCACGACATGCGCCAGCCGGTGCTGGCGCTCTCGCTGTACGCCGACTGGCTGCGCAACGAACCGGAGCTGGTGCAGGAGATCGCGCCGAAGATCGTGCGCGCGACCCATGCGGTGAACGCGCTCTTCGACTCGCTGTTCGACCTCGCGCGCATCGACTCGGGCCAGGTGCGGCTGCACATCGAGCGCGTCGACGTGGGGCAGCTGCTGCACGACCTGGAGCTGCAGTACCGCCCGGTGGCCGAGGCCAAGGGCCTGCGCTTCCGGGTGCATGTGAGCCGCGGCACGGTGCTGACCGACCCGATCCGGGTGCGCCGCATGATCGGCAACCTGCTGGCCAACGCCATCAAGTACACCAGCGAAGGCGGCATCCTGCTCGCATCGCGCCAGACCCCCGACGGCCTGCGGGTCGAGGTGTGGGACACCGGCATCGGCATCGCGCGCGAGCACCTGCGCGACGTCTTTCTGGAGTTCTACAAGGTGGCCGACCACGCCGGCACCTCCGACGGCTTCGGCCTCGGCCTGGCCATCGTGGCCCGCCTGTCCCACGCGCTGGGCCACCCCGTGAGCGTCCGCTCCCGCCTCGGCCGCGGCAGCGTGTTCCGCGTGGCCCTCAACGACGCCGACGAGTCCCAGGCCCAGACCCGGATCTCCGGCGCGGTCGGCTAAGAAGTCGAACAGCAACAAAAATGCCCTCGACAAAGGGCATTTTCAGTTCCAAGGACACCGCAGAACCGGCTTCGCCGGGCTGCCGGTGTCGCCCCCGGAGGGGGAGGGCGAAGCGACACGCAGTGCGCACCGCCTTCGGGGGAGAGCCAAGTGCACCGGCTCCGCCGGGCTGCCGGTGTCGCCCCCTCGAGGGGGAGGGCGGAAGCGACACGAAGTGCGCGCCCCGCCTTCGGGGGGGGGTCAAGACCCCGAAGTGGACAACAACCCATGGTTGCGCGCATGGTGCAGCGCCTGGGTCCGGCTCTTCACGCCCAGGCGGCGGAACAGGCGCCACAGGTGCACCTTGACCGTGTGTTCGCTGATCTCCAGCTCGGCCGCGATGTCGCGGTTGCTCATGCCCTTGTCGAGCATCGCGATCAGCTGGGTCTGGCGCTTGGACAGCTTGCTGCTGGTGGAGGCGGCCAGCGACTCCTCGGCCTCGGCGTCGGCCATCAGCAGGCCGCGCAGCACCGCGGTCAGTTCGGCCGAGCTGGCCGACTTCTCGATGTAGGTGTCGGCGCCGGCCTCGATGCAGGCCTCTTCCATGTCGGCGGCCGGCGAGGCCGAGTACACGGCGATCGGCACGTCGGGGTAGATCTGTTTGACCGCGATCACGCCCGAGCAGCCGGTGGTGTCGGGCAGCTTCAGGTCCAGGCAGAACAGATCGGGCATGCCGTGCTGCTTGACCGCGTTGGTCAGCTTGTCGAGCCGTTCCAGCTCGACGATGTTCTCGGCGGGCCGGAGGCGGCGCAGCACCATCACGATGGCGTCGCGCATCAGGGGATGATCGTCGATGACGTAAATGCTCATGGTTTGCTTTCTTTGTGCACGCGCAGCCTAGGGTGGCGGTCTCTCGCGTTGATTCTTGGTTTAACCACCGCTGGCCAGTCGGGCCAGCACCTCCAATGCGTCCGTCGCCGCACGCAAGCCCGCATTGTCAACCGGTTCCAGCTGTTCGGCGAGTGCGGCCAGCGCGGCGCCGCGCTCGGCCTGCAGCGTGCCGATGGCCCGGCCGGCTTCCTGGGGAGAGGCGAAGGCGCGGCTCTGCAGCAGCAGCGTGCCGTCGGCGTCGAGCAGCTTGAAGTAGAAACGGCCGTCGCTCTCGCGGTATTGCTTGAAGCTGGGCTTGGCGGTCCTGGCGGCCTTCGGGGCGGTGGTCGTGGCCGGTGTCTCGAGCTTGCGCAGGCCCACCGCGTGGCGCAGCCGGCCGATGAAGGGGCGCGACAGCGCACGCGCCTTCTCGGCGCCGGCCAGCAGGATGCGCTCGATCTGCGCGGGGTCGTTGATCAGTTCCTCGTAGCGCGCGCGCAGCGGCGCGATCTCGCGGTCGATGCGCTCGAACACGGTCTGCTTGGCCTCGCTCCAGGCGATGCCGTCGGCGAAGGCGCGGCGCAGGGCCTCGGTCTCCTCGGCGTCGGCGAAGGCCTGGTAGATCTGGAACAGCGCCGAGCCCTCGGTGTCCTTGGGCTCGCCGGGCGCGCGCGAGTCGGTCACGATGCTGCCGATGAGCTTCTGCAGCTGGGCGCGCGGCGTGAACAGCGGGATCGTGTTGTCGTAGCTCTTGCTCATCTTGCGGCCGTCGAGGCCGGGCAGCGTGGCCACCGCCTCGTCGATGTCGGCCTCGGGCAGCGTGAAATGGTCGCCGTAGAGGTGGTTGAAGCGCTGCGCCATGTCGCGCGCCATCTCGATGTGCTGGACCTGGTCGCGGCCCACCGGCACCTTGTGGGCGTTGAACATCAGGATGTCGGCGCCCATCAGCACCGGGTACATGAACAGGCCGGCGCTCACGTCGGCGTCCGGGTCCTCGCCCTTGGCGGTGTTCTTGTCGACCGAGGCCTTGTAGGCATGGGCGCGGTTGAGCAGGCCCTTGCCGGTGACGCAGGTCAGGAACCAGCTGAGTTCGGGGATCTCGGGGATGTCCGACTGGCGGTAGAAGGTCACGCGCTCGGGGTCCAGGCCGCAGGCCAGCCAGGTGGCGGCGATCTCCAGCGTCGAGCGCTGGATGCGGGCCGGGTCGTCGACCTTGATTAGCGAGTGGTAGTCGGCCAGGAAGTAGAAGCTCTGCACGTCGGCCCGGCGGCTGAAGCGCACCGAGTGGCGCACCGAGCCCACGTAGTTGCCCAGGTGCGGCGTGCCGCTGGTCGTGATGCCGGTGAGGACGCGGAGGGTGGCGGAAGGAGCGGAGGAGGTGGTCATGACGGGAAACGAATCGGGCTTAGCGCAACAGCGCGGTGAGCGGCGAGATCAGCAGGCCGATGGCCTGCGAGCCGAAGGCCATGAGCGGCTGCAGCCACCAGGTGCTGACGATACCCGCCAGCACCAGCGCCATCACGATGAAGAAGCCGTAGGGCTCGATGCGGATCAGCAGGGTCTGGGCGCCGCCGCGCGGCAGCAGGCCGGCCAGCACGCGGCCGCCGTCGAGCGGCGGCAGCGGGAACAGGTTGAAGGCCCACATCACCAGGTTGACCAGCACGCCGCCCTGCGCCATCTTGAGGAAGAAGGTCTCGTCGATGCCCGCGGCCAGCAGGCCGACCAGCAGCAGCGCCCAGCCGATGGCCATCACGAAGTTGGAGGCCGGCCCGGCCAGCGCGACCCAGATCATGTCGCGCTTGGGGTTGCGCAGGTGGCCGAAGCGCACCGGCACCGGCTTGGCATAGCCGAACAGGAAGGCGCCCGAGGTCGCGAAATACAGCATCAGCGGCATCAGGATGGTGCCGACCGGGTCGATGTGCTTGAGCGGGTTGAGCGTCACGCGGCCGAGCACATAGGCCGTGTCGTCGCCGAAATGCCGGGCCGCATAGCCGTGGGCCGCTTCGTGCACGGTGATCGCGAAGACCACCGGCAAGGCATAGATCAGGACGGTTTGAACGAGATTGGAGATATCCACCGGGCGATTGTCTCAGACGCTCCCGACGCGCTGGCCGGCCCGGCCGTGCCTCACAGGCCCAGCACCGCCACCGGCCCCCGGCCCTGGCGCACCACCACCGGATCGTCGCCCGTGCCCATGGGCGTGAGGTCGACCACCGTGGTCGGCTCGGATGCGCAGGCGCCGGCGTCGATCACCGCGCCGATCTGCTTCTCGAAGCGCTCGCGGATCTGCTGGGCGTCGTTCAGCGGCTCGGTCTCGCCCGGCGGGATCAGCGTGGTCGCGAGCAGCGGCGCGCCGTGCAGCGCGAGCAGCTCGCCCAGCACCTTGTGGTCGGGCACGCGCAGGCCGATGGTCTTGCGCTGCGGATGGCTCACCCGGCGCGGCACTTCCTTGGTGGCTTCGAGCAGGAAGGTGTAGGGCCCGGGCGTCGCGGCCTTGAGCAGCCGGTACTGCTTGTTGTCGACCTTGGCGTAGTTGGCCAGTTCGCTCAGGTCGCGGCACAGCAGCGTCAGGTGGTGCTTGTCGTCGACCTGGCGGATCCGGCGCAGCCGATCGACCGCGTCCTTGTCGTCCAGGTGGCAGGCCAGCGCGTAGCTGGAGTCGGTCGGCACCGCGATCACCTCGCCGCGCTCGAGCAGCGCCACGGCCTGCTTGAGCAGGCGTTGCTGCGGGTTTTCGGGATGGACTTCGAAGAATTGCGCCATGGGGTCAGCCTTCCACTGGTTCGATCGGGACACGGCGCTCGCGCACCGTCAGCCAGGCGCCGGCCGCGCCGCAGATGGCGATCATGCCCATGCCGACCAGTGACACCGCGTCGGGCACCTGGGAGAACATGAGCCAGCCACCGAGCATCGCGAAGGCGATCTGGGCATAGAGATAGGGGGTGAGCGTGGAGGCCGGCGCGCGCTGGTAGGCCAGGATCAGCATGAAATGCCCGACCGTGCCGGTCAGCCCCATCAGGCCCAGCAGCGCCCACCAGTGCCACGAGGGCAGGGCCTGCCAGACGAAGGGCAGCGCCACCGACGCCAGCAGCGTGCCGACCCAGCCGGTGTAGAAGTGCATGGTCAGCGGGTTCTCGGTCTGCGCCAGCTTGCTGGTCAGCACCTGGAAGCAGGCGTTGCTCGCCACCAGCCCCAGCGGCAGCAGCACCGCCCAGTTGAAGGCGCCGCCGCCCGGGCGCAGGATCACCAGCGTGCCCAGGAAGCCGCCCGCCACCAGCGTCCAGCGCAGCACCGACACCTGCTCCTTGAGCACCGTGGCGGCCAGCAGCGTGACGGCCAGCGGGGCGATCAGCACGATCGAGGTGAACTCGGCCAGCGGCATGTAGCGCAGGCTGAAGAAGGCGAAGATGCTGGTCGTGAGCAGCAGCGCGCCGCGCAGCGCGTGGTACTTCGGGTGGCGGGTGCGCAGCAGCGCGGTGCCGTGGCGCGGCAGCAGCACCAGCGTGGTGGCCACCGCCTGGAAGGCGTAGCGGAACCAGACGCCCATCAGGATCGGCACCGCGGTGATCGAGATCTTGGTGGCGGTGTCCAGAGTGGCGAAACAGGCCACCGCGACCATCACCAGGCCGATGCCCGCGAGGATGCGCTCCGAGGCCAGGTCGCGGGTGGGGCGCGAGGGGGTGTGCGCCGCGGCGTCTTCCTGCGCGGCGCTCACTGAATGCGGTCTTCGAGCAGTTCCCAGACCGGGGTCAGCGTGCCGGGCAGCCAGGGCAGCTTGCCCAGGTCCATGTGGCTCTCGTCGGGGCTGTGGAAGTCGCTGCCGCGCGAGGCGGCGAAGCCGTATTCGATCGCCTTCTCGGCGTACTCGACGTACTCGGCCGGCGCATGGCTGCCGGTCACGACCTCGATCGCGCGGCCGCCGTGGGCCTGGAACTCGGTGAAGAGCGCATGCTCCTCGTTGGCCGTGAAGTTGTAACGGCCGGGGTGCGCGACCACCGCGATGCCGCCGGCCTCGGTGATCCAGCGCACCGCGTCCTTGAGCGTGGCCCAGCGGTGCGGCACGTAGCCGGGCTTGCCTTCGGTCAGGTACTTGCGGAACACCTCGGGCGTGTCCTTGCAGACGCCGCTCTCGACCAGGAAGCGCGCGAAATGCGTGCGCGAGATCAGTTCGGGGTTGCCCACGAAGCGCAGCGCGCCCTCGTAGGCGCCGAGGATGCCGACCTTGGCCAGCCCCTCGGACATCTCCTGCGCCCGGACGCCGCGGCCGCCGCGCGTGGCCTGCAGGCCGGCGCGCAGGCCGGCGTCGTCGGGGTCGAAGCCCAGGCCGACGATGTGCACGGTCTCGCCGGCAAAGGTCACCGAGATCTCGGCGCCGGTCAGGTATTTCATGCCGTGGGCCCGGGCCGCGGCGATGGCGCGGTGCTGGCCGCCGATCTCGTCGTGGTCGGTCAGGGCCCAGAGCTCGACGCCGTTGGCGGCCGCCCGTTCGGCCAGCGCTTCGGGCGTGAGCGTGCCGTCGGACACCACGGAGTGGCAGTGCAGGTCGGCGTTGAGGATGGAAGGCACGCCACGATTTTAGGCCTTCGTTTCAAAGGCCGCCGGGCACGCCCGCGACAACCCTGCGCGGCGCTCCGGCCGCGCGCCTCAGCCGTCCTTGCGGCGCAGCGCCAGCCAGGCCGCCACGACGGTGAAGCCGAGCACGATGGTCACCACGATCCAGAAGCCGTGCGGATGGTCGGCCAGCGGGATGCCGCCCACGTTCATGCCGAACAGGCCGGCCAGGATGTTGATCGGCAGCGCCAGCACGGTCACCACCGTCAGCACGAACAGGCTGCGGCCGTTGTCCTCGTTGACGCTGGCCGCGATCTCCTCCTGCAGCAGCTTGATGCGTTCCTGCAGCCCCTGCATGTCGCGCAGCACCACCGAGAACTCCTCGGTCGCGCCGCGCAGCTCCTGCACGTCGTCCTCGGCCATCCAGGCCGGCGGGTGCTGCAGCAGCCGGAACAGCGAGGCCGGCTCGGGCGCCAGCAGCCGCTGCAGCCGCACCAGCAGCCGGCGCAGCACGCCCAGGCGGGCGCGCTTGTGGTCGAGCCGGCCGCTGAGCAGCTCGTCCTCGACGCCGTCGATGCGCGTGGTCACGCCGCGCACGATGTCGACCAGCCCGTCGGCCTGGGTGCGCATCAGCTGTTCCAGCAGCGCCACGCTGGAGCGCGGCGACTGGCCGTTGCGCACCGCGGTGCGCAGCGCGTCCACCGTGCGCAGCGGCTGGGTGCGGGCCGTGACCACCAGCTGGGGGCCGACGCTGGCCCAGAGCGTGGCGATGTCCGAGGGCTCGAAGCCGAAGTCGAAGTGCACGTCGTTCACCACCGCGATCAGCGCGTCCTCGTCGCGTTCGATGCGGGTCGAATGGGTGCCGTCCTTGAGCGTCTCGTAGAAGGTGTCGCTCAGGCCGGCGTGGCGCAGCATCCAGCGCTCGGCCTGGGTGTGGTTCAGGTTGAAGTGCAGCCAGAGGAAGGCCGCCGGCGTCTTTTCGCCGGCCAGCCACTGCGCGGCCTCGGCCGCGTCGACCGCGCGCGCCGCGCCGCCGCCAACGGGGCCGTCGAACAGGTAGGCGCAGATCAGGCCGGCGTCGTCGGGGGCGGAGGGCAGGGCGGCCGGGCCGGTGCCGGGCGTTGTCATGGTCAAGAGCGCATGTCGGACAAGGAGGAGAGGCCGATGCTTGCGCGCCAATGTGACAACCACATGTCAGTGTCGGGAAAGTGTCATGTCGCCGTCACAACGGCTCGTCAGCATCCCTTCACCTCCTTCAGAGCCCACGCCATGTCCCTGCCTCCCCTCAACGCCCCGGCCCACCCCGACCACGAAGACCTGATGCGCCGCATCGCCCGCGACCTGGTCGACAGCTACGACGAGGAGCTGGAGCTCGAGATCGAGGACCGCAACGTCGACGAGGACGGTGCGCCCGTCGGCATCGACAAGGCGGCCCGCGCGGCCTATTTCCGCGAGCTGTTCCGCCTCCAGGGCGAGCTGGTCAAGCTGCAGGACTGGGTGCAGCACAGCAAGCAGAAGGTGGTGATCCTGTTCGAGGGACGCGACGCGGCCGGCAAGGGCGGCGTGATCAAGCGCATCACCCAGCGGCTGAACCCGCGCGTGGCCCGGGTCGCCGCGCTGCCCGCGCCCAACGACCGCGAGCGCACCCAGTGGTATTTCCAGCGCTACGTGGCCCACCTGCCGGCCGCCGGCGAGATGGTGCTGTTCGACCGCAGCTGGTACAACCGCGCCGGCGTCGAGCATGTGATGGGCTTCTGCACCGACGACGAGTACGAGGAGTTCTTCCGAACCGTGCCCGACTTCGAGCGCATGCTGGTGCGCTCGGGCATCACGCTGATCAAGTACTGGTTCTCGATCACCGACGACGAGCAGCACCTGCGCTTCCTGGGCCGCATCCACGACCCGCTCAAGCAATGGAAGCTGAGCCCGATGGACCTGGAAAGCCGCCGCCGCTGGGAGGAATACACCAAGGCCAAGGAGACGATGCTGGAGCGCACCCACATCCCCGAGGCGCCCTGGTGGGTGGTGCAGGCGGTCGACAAGAAGAAGGCGCGGCTGAACTGCATCGCCCACCTGCTCGACCAGCTGCCCTACCGCGAGGTGCTGCATGCACCGGTCGATCTGCCGGCCCGCGTGCGCAATCCCGACTACCTGCGCCAGCCGGTGCCGGCGTCCATGTACGTGCCCGAGCGCTACTGAGCCGCAACAGGGTAGACGACCCGGCGCGCGTGGAAGCTGCTACCGTGCGCCCATGGCCCGACGCTCCACCTCCTCTGCGCTGACGCGTGCCTACACCCGCAACCTGAAGGCGCTCACCCAGGCCACGCTGGGCACGGGCAAGAAGATGGCGGCCCGGCTGCAGCACGCCGCCGAGCAGCAGAACAAGCCGCCGCCCGGCCCCGGCGACTGGCTCGCGGGCCTGGCGGTGGGCCCGGCCGGCGCGCGGCGCTACCACCTCTACCGGCCGCCCGGCCTGCAGCTCGCGCCCGGCGAGAAGATCCCGCTGCTGGTGATGCTGCACGGTTGCGGCCAGACCGGCCGCGACTTCGCCGCCAGCACCCGCATGAACCGGCTCGCCACGCGCGAACGCTTCCTGGTGCTCTACCCCGAGCAGGACCGCCTGGCCAATCCGCAGGGCTGCTGGAACTGGTACGACACCCGCTCGGGCAAGGCGCGGGCCGAAGCCGTGACCCTGATGGCCGCGGTCGACCAGGTCTGCCTGTTCCATCCGGTGGACCGCGAGCGCATCGCCGTCGCGGGCCTGTCGGCCGGTGCCAGCATGGCGGTGCTGATGGCCACGCATTTCCCGGCGCGCTTCAAGGCCGTCGCCATGCATTCGGGCGTGGCACCGGGCGCGGCCCAGTCCTCGGCCACGGCGCTGGGCGCGATGCGCGGGCGGCGCACGCCGGTGGTGTCGGTCACGGCCGTGGGCAAGGCGCTCGGCGCGGCCGCGGTGGGCGCGCATCTGCCGCCGCTGCTGGTGCTGCACGGCGATGGCGACACGGTGGTGAGCGCGGGCAACGCCCATGCCACGGCCGCGGTGTGGGCCACGGCGACCGGTGCCACCTCTGGCGTCGAACGCACGCTGCAGCGCGGCCAGCGCCGGCCCATGCGCATCACCGACTACGCGCGCGACGGCCGCACGCTGGTGCGGCTGTGCGAGATCGCCGGCCTGGGCCACGCCTGGAGCGGCGGCCTGGCGAGCCAGGCCTTCAGCGACGCGAGCGGGCCCGATGCCTCGCGCCTGGTCTGGGCCTTCGCCGAACAGCAGTTCGCCCAGCGGCCCTGAGCCGCCTGTACGCCACCCGGCGTATTTCTGACTTCCCCGGTCCCGAAGAGACTTCGTTCCAGTGCCGCACGTCATCCCGATGGCGGCAAGGGTTCCAAGTCCAACTCCGAGGAGAAGTCCCACCATGCAACGCCGTTTCACCCTCCAGGCGCTCACCGCCGCCGTCGCGCTGGCCAGCCTCTCCGCTGTGCCCGCATTCGCCGCCGACACCATCAAGGTCGGCGTGCTGCACTCGCTGTCGGGCACGATGGCGATCTCCGAAACCGTGTTGAAGGACACGGTGCTGATGGCCATCGAGGACATCAACAAGAAGGGCGGCGTGATGGGCAAGCAGCTCGAGCCCGTGATCGTCGACCCGGCCTCCAACTGGCCCCTGTTCGCCGAGAAGACCAAGCAGCTGCTGGGCCAGGACAAGGTCTCGGTGATCTTCGGCTGCTGGACCTCGGTGTCGCGCAAGTCGGTGCTGCCGGTGGTCGAGGAAATGAA
>Ga0182008_10000485_pt1 | contig 30173 bp, 22 predicted proteins | sample Sormic07211129_1_FD_120482 | JGI IMG/M metagenome (GOLD analysis project Ga0182008, IMG submission 120482) | Rhizosphere microbial communities from Sorghum bicolor, Mead, Nebraska, USA - 072115-129_1 metaG | ecosystem: Host-associated > Plants > Roots > Rhizosphere | place: USA: Nebraska...
CGTAGCCGGATGATGCGTGCCGGAAACTTTACGAAGATGTTGAGTGGTTTAAGTCCAAGGTTGAGAAATTCAAAATCCGGTAAGGAAATGTTGCGCAGGCTTAATGTGGAAAAACAGACGGCTATAGGGGTAAAGGCGATGGATTTCAGCCAACCTGATGCTGACGGAAACAGGATCTCTCTGGATGCATTTAAAGGGAAGTATGTTTTGTTGAATTTCTGGGCGAGCTGGTCGGAGGCTTCCAGAGGAGAAAATTTAGACCTATTGACCCTATATTTGCAGTTTAAGAACAAGGGCTTCGAGATCCTGTCTGTTTCTTTGGATGCGGATAGAGAAAAATGGCTGAATGCTATCGGGGAAGATCATTTAATCTGGCCACAATTGAGTGATTTAAGGGGCTGGAATAATAATGCGGCGCAAATATATGCGATAACCGCTGTTCCGAAGAATTTTCTGATCGGTCCTGATGGACGGATTGCAGGGAAGGACTTGTTTGGAGAAGCGCTTCTGGAAAAATTAGAAGAAGTACTTCGTTAAGGTTTTACTGAATCCTGCCTTGCTTGGAAAATGAAAAATTGTAAGTTAGCCTGATACCAACGATGGGTGTTGCCTGATGATTGGTCCTTATAAAATCGCCATGAAGGTTGAGGTCCAGTATGCTTCTTTGTTCCGAGATCAGTTCATAGCCTCCGCTTGCTGTGGCACCTATTCCGTTGTTGCTTCCTTCTTCTCCGCCGAGATAGGCCAATGCACCCAGACGGATATAGAAGCCGGGTTCAATGTAGTATTTGCCACCTAAGCCAAAATAACCGGTATACGGGGTTTCGATACCGACAGAGGGTACCACAGAGAATTCTTTTGCCAGTTTGATCTCTCCCTGAAGAACGCCTCCATAGCCTGAACCTTCTTTGGAAGCATTGAGTGCTAAACCGGCACCAATGGAATTTTTAGCCTGGCTATAGGCATGAGTGCAAAAAAATGCAGTGCAAATCAGAAAAACAAGTACGGAGCGTTGATATAAGGGCGTAATATGCTTAGCGGTTCCGGGGCTTGATTTCATTTTTAAATTTTGTGTTTCAAATTGAACGCGAGTATACATAATATTATCATTTTTTTTGGCTGGAATTGATTTTAATTAAAGGAGATGATGAAATGCGAATTTTTTTATAAATCTTCATAAATGCTTAATCAGTTTTATCTAAGTTTGCAGATTGTTTATATTGTTGTAAATCATACATGGACATTTCGGTTGTAGTACCCTTATATAATGAAGAAGAATCATTGCCTGAGCTCACCTCATGGATAGCTAAAGTGATGGCTGAGCATAATTTTACTTACGAAATTCTCTTTGTGGATGATGGGAGTACGGATTCTTCCTGGGCTATTATTGAACAGCTCAAAGAGAAGTTTGATCGGGTAAGGGGTATTAAGTTTAGGAGGAATTACGGAAAGTCTGCGGCTTTAAATGTAGCTTTTGAAGCTGCTATTGGTGATGTAGTGATTACGATGGATGCTGATTTGCAAGACAGTCCGGATGAGATCCCTGAATTATACAGAAGGATAAAAGAAGAAAAGTTCGACCTGGTTTCCGGCTGGAAAAAGAAGAGATATGATCCGATTACAAAGACGATTCCTACGAAGCTGTTTAATGCGGCAACAAGGAAGATGTCCGGGATTCAGCTGAATGATTTTAATTGTGGTTTGAAAGCCTATCGCAATGACGTGGTTAAAACCATAGAGGTCTATGGGGAAATGCACCGGTATATTCCTGTTATTGCAAAATGGGCAGGTTTTAAGAAAATTGGTGAGCAGGTCGTGGAACACCGGGCTCGTAAATATGGGGTAACTAAATTTGGTTTCAGCCGCTTTGTTAATGGTTTTCTAGACTTGTTGTCTATATTTTTTGTAGGTAAGTTTGGTAAGCGCCCAATGCACTTTTTTGGGTCGCTGGGAGTATTGAGTTTCTTACTGGGTACTTTTATGGCTTTATGGATGATTGGCGAGAAATTGTATCATATTGCTGCCGGTATTCCATATAAACGTGAAATTACAGACCAGCCTTTGTTTTATATTGCTTTAGTGGCGATTATCGTAGGATCACAGTTGTTTCTGACTGGTTTTGTTGCCGAACTGGTGACACGTAATGCACCTGAACGTAATCAGTATCTGATAGAGAAGGAGATAAATTAAAGGATGTTTTTTTCTATCATAATTCCCTTATACAACCGGCCCCAGGAAATAGACGAATTACTGGCTACACTAACCAAACAGACTTACATGCAGTTTGAGGTGCTGGTGATTGAAGATGGCTCTGTCCATGATGCCAAAGAGATTGTTGCAAAATATAAGGACCGGCTGGATGTTCATTACTTCTTTAAACAGAATGCCGGACAAGGTTTTGCGAGAAATTATGGTTTTGAGCGGGCGAGGGGGGATTATTTTATCATTTTTGATTCGGATTGTCTGATTCCTGCAGATTATCTGGAAACGGTAAGAGATTATTTGTTTGAACATAAACTGGATGCTTACGGTGGCCCGGACGCGGCGCACAGCAGCTTTAGCCCGGTACAAAAAGCGATCAGTTATGCGATGACCTCTCCTTTTACGACGGGCGGGATCCGCGGAAATAAGAAGCATGTTGGACAATTTCATCCGCGCAGTTTCAATATGGGGGTTTCGCGCGAGGTATGGGAGAAGGTAGGCGGTTTTATTTTAACCAGACTGGGGGAGGATATTGAATACAGTATTCGTATTCACGAACATGGTTTTAAGATCGGGTTGATCCCTGCAGCAAAGGTATACCATAAGAGAAGGACTAGTTTTGCCCAATTTTATAAGCAATTGCATTTCTTTGGCAGGGCCCGGATCAATATTTATAAGCATTTCCCTTCAGAGCTGAAATTGATCCACTTCTTTCCGGCTGCTTTTACGGTTGGTATTATACTAACTTTAATATTAAACATATTGTATCCGCCTTTGGCGTATATTTGTAATACAGTGTTGCTGATCATATTTGCAATGATTTTTTTTCATGCCTGGAGTGTGACTAAATCTGTTAAAGTTGCATTTTTGAGTATTATTGCATCTTTTATACAGCTTTTTGCTTACGGCATGGGTTTTATACAGGATTTTGTTAAAAGAGTAGTATTGAAACAATCATGATAGAATTTTTAAAAGAAAGCACCTTTACGGTGAACGAGGTGATTGGTAAAGCCTGGACACTAACCAAAAGGAATTACTTTTCCATTGCCACTTTATGCTTTTTAATGTTTTTGACTTCCAATGCCTCGGGTTTAATGGCTTTTTTCCTGAAAGACGTGAGCAAGGGTCTGAATATTTTCATGGCAGCCCTTTTTGTGATGCTGTATTTTACGCTTAATTTGTCCTTGCTGAAGTATATTTTTCATTTGCTGGATGATGAAGAGCATGACGTGAGTATTGTGAGTACATTGCCTACCCGCAAGCAGATCATCCGGTTTTTGATTGCGATGTGCTATTTTATGTTTTGTATTGTAGGGGTATATTCTGTGGTGGCATTGGTCGGTTTTCCTTTTATCTATACAGGGATAAAAATGTCGGTGGTAACTAATGTTGCGATCTCTGTGGGTACAGTGGCTATTTTTATTACCTGGATCCGGATTTCTTTTTTTCCTTTCTTCATCATTGACAAGAATCAACCACCTTTTGGCTCTATTAAATTTAGTCTGGCCATTACAAAAGGAAATTTTACTAAAATTCTCCTGCTGTTGCTGGTGCTGGGTGGGTTTTATATTTTGTATCTGCTGGTGAGTTATATGCAGTGGCCTATTGTATCTTTTCTGATCAATATTTTAAGCTCTTTTATCATTGTTCCTTTATCTAATGTTGCTCTGACCATTGCTTATCGAAAAATGATGAGCGAGTATAAAGGTGATGAGCACCCTGATATCATTCATAATATTGTTTAAGCAAGGTTTATGGGATTAAAAGCAGCGTTGAGCAAACCATTTGCCGCTTTTGTGGTAAAGGGGATTGACAAGTGGAAGAAGAATGCGGTGAAGGCACAGCAGGATACCCTTAAAAAACTGATGGCTTCGGCAAAACACACTTCTTTTGGAAAGGACCATCATTTTGCTCTGGTCAAAAATTATGAAGATTTTAAGAAACAGGTTCCGGTTAGGGATTATGAGGGATTAAAGAATTATATTGATAGAGTTGTTGCCGGAGAGGCTGATGTGATGTGGAAGGGAAAGCCGGAGTATTTTGCCAAAACTTCTGGTACAACTTCGGGGGCTAAATATATTCCTATTTCCAAGGACTCTATGCCGGAGCATATTAAGGCGGCAAGAAATGCTTTGCTTACCTATATTCATGAAACTGGAAATGCAGATTTTGTAAATGGTAAAATGATCTTTTTGCAGGGCAGTCCTGTCATGTCTAAGAAAAATGGAATTAAAGTTGGCCGCTTGTCTGGTATTGTGGCTAATCTGGTTCCTGCCTATTTACAGAAAAACCGTTTGCCTTCTTACGCCACGAATTGTATAGAAGACTGGGAAGTGAAGGTTGATGCCATTGTTGAGGAAACGATTGAACAGGACATGACGGTTATTTCAGGGATACCGCCCTGGGTGCAGATGTATTTTGACCGGCTTACCGAGAAATCAGGCGGACGAAAGATCAAAGACATCTTTCCTAATTTTAAACTCTTTGTTTATGGAGGGGTTAATTATGAACCTTACCGGGCTAAAATTGAGGCAAGTATTGGCCGGAGGATAGATTCTATTGAAACTTATCCTGCATCAGAAGGTTTTATTGCTTACCAGGACCGTCAAAAGGAGAAGGGATTGCTTTTACTGGCAGATGCGGGGATCTTTTATGAATTTATTCCTGCAGATGAATTTTATAATGACAACCCTACCCGCCTGAGTCTTGGCGAAATTGAACTTGATGTGAATTATGCTTTGATTTTAAATACCAATGCGGGTTTGTGGGGATATAGTATAGGAGATACGGTGAAATTTGTATCTAAAGATCCCTACCGGATAATGGTGACAGGAAGGATCAAGCATTTCATTTCAGCTTTTGGAGAGCATGTGATTGGTGAAGAAGTGGAGCATGCTTTAATGAGCGTAGCTAATGAAGAGGGGATTGAAATTACGGAATTCACAGTTGCGCCGCAGGTAGTGGATCCGGAAGGCGGGTTGCCTTATCATGAGTGGTTTATAGAGTTTGGAAATTTGCCTGCAGATCTTGTTGCTTTTAGCAGGAGGGTGGATGAGGCTTTGCAAAAGAAAAATATTTATTACTTTGACCTCATTGAAGGGAAGATTTTACAGCCGTTGATTATTCGTCCTTTGGAAAAAGAGGCTTTTGTGAGTTATATGAGGGCAGAGGGGAAGCTGGGTGGACAAAATAAAGTTCCCCGTTTAGCGAATGACAGAAAGATTGCGGATAGTTTAAGTAATTTTACGATTAAATAACAACGTCTTTGCAGATGTTGAAGGAGAAAAAGCTTTTGGCGATTAAAAAAAATATAAGCATACTGGGCTCAACGGGCTCTGTTGGTACTCAAGCGCTGGAAGTAGTGAAGGCCAATCCGGAACGATACCGGGTTACAGCACTTACGGCTCAGTCTAATGACATTTTATTAGTGCATCAGGCAAGGGAATTTAGGCCCGAACTGGTGGTGATCTCTGATGAAGGAAAATATGAAAGTGTAAAGGAGGGCCTTGCCGGAACAGGAATTACAGTTCTTGCCGGAGAATCCGCTTTATGTGAAGCTGCGGCTTTGTCTGTCAGTGATCTGGTTTTGACTGCCGTGGTTGGATCTGCGGGTTTGAAACCAACGATTGCGGCCATTGAAGCTGGCAAAGACATTGGCTTAGCCAATAAGGAAACCTTGGTGGTGGCGGGAGAACTGATTACGGAACTGGCCAGAAAGCATGGTGTTAAAATTATTCCGGTGGATTCTGAGCATTCGGCAATTTTCCAGTGCCTGGTTGGTGAAGCATCCGATGCGGTAGAAAAGATTTATCTGACGGCTTCAGGTGGTCCTTTCCGGGGAAAGGATCGTGCCTATCTGGCTGGAGTGACTAAGGCACAGGCCCTGAAACATCCCAATTGGGTGATGGGGGCAAAAATCACGATCGATTCTGCATCTATGATGAATAAAGGCTTGGAAGTGATTGAAGCGCGGTGGTTGTTTGATTTAAATGTTGATCAGATTGATGTCATTGTACATCCGCAGTCTATAGTGCATTCTATTGCACAATTTAAAGATGGATCTATGAAAGCCCAGATGGGCTTACCAGATATGAAACTGCCGATTCATTATGCACTAGCCTATCCGAATAGGGTAGAGAGCCAGTTTCCGCGGTTTAATTTTCTGGATTATCCTGAGTTGAATTTTTTCCCTCCGGATTATTTGAATTTCAGAAACCTTGACCTGGCCTTTCGTGCGTTAAGAAAAGGGGGGAATATGCCTTGTATTGTAAATGCGGCAAATGAGGTGGTTGTAAATGCCTTTTTACAGGATAAAGTAGGTTTCCTGGAAATGAGTGATATTATAGAACGTTGTATGGAGGATATGCCTTTTGTTGGTCAGCCGGGACTGAATAATTATTTAGAAACCGATCAGCATACGCGTATATTTGCCCACCAACTCGTAACAAAGTAATTTTTATTGATCTAATTATAAAAACATTAAAATAATATATGAACGGACTGATTATGGCTGCCCAGTTATTGCTGGGATTATCGATACTGGTAATATTACACGAATTAGGACATTTCTTGGCGGCACGTGCTTTTGGGATTAAAGTAGAAAAGTTCTATTTGTTTTTCGATGCCTGGGGTGTGAAGTTATTTAGCATTAAACGCGGAGATTGTGAATATGGAATTGGCTGGCTGCCTTTAGGTGGTTATGTTAAGATTTCGGGGATGATTGACGAATCTATGGATACTGAACAGATGGAACAACCTGTACAGCCCTGGGAATTCAGATCTAAACCGGCCTGGCAGCGCCTGATAGTGATGCTTGGCGGTGTGGTGGTGAACATTATTGTTGGGATTTTTATCTTCTGGATGCTGACCTTTAAATATGGAGAAACCTATGTGCCTAATAATTCCGTTCAGAATGGAATCAACCCCGGAGTGATCGGTAAAGAAATAGGTTTACAAAAGGGAGACCGTGTAATTGCGGTAAACGGCAATAAAGTACTGCGTTTTGATGAACTGATCAGCCCAAAAGTATTGCTTGGTAATACGAATTTGACAGTGATCAGAGAAGGGAAAACAATTGATATTAAGGTTCCGGATAATATTCTGAATAAAGTTTCTGATCTGGGGATAGAGGAATTTATTGCAAGGGAGCCTTTACTAACCTCTACTATTGATAGTGTTATGAACGGTAAGCCAGCTTCTAAAGCAGGTGCACATAAGGGAGACCGCATTACAGCAATTAATAATGTACCTGTAAAATACAATGTTGATGTCATCCAGGAAGTGAAAAAGCTGAAAGGTAAGGAGATGGTATTTACAGTGAACCGTGGCGGACAGAGTTTAAACCTGAATTTACCTGCAGATACTGCTGGTTCAGTTGGTATTGGATTTGATATTCATGAGATTAAGATAGAAACGATTCATTACGGGTTTTTCCAGGCCTTACCAATAGGTGCTGAACAGGCTTGGGTTCAGTTTAGTACCAATGCCAAAGGTATCTGGAAAGTCATTACGGGTAAAGTTAAAGCAACAAAGGCATTTTCAGGTCCTGTAGAGATTGCGCGTAAGGTTTATGGAGGTCAATGGATCTGGGAAAGATTCTGGGCTTCTACGGCTTTTATTTCTATTGCTTTGGCTTTTATGAATCTCTTGCCTATTCCTGCATTGGATGGCGGGCATGTTGTTTTTCTGATCATTGAAATGATCAAGGGGAAACCGCTTGGTGATAAATTTATGGAACGTGCCCAGATTGTAGGTTTTGTTCTTTTACTTTCCTTGATGGTTTTTGTGTTGGGGAACGATATATTTAAAGCTTTTATTAAATAGGCAGTTTTATGGACTATTTTGAGCTGTATGGTTTATCCTTAAGTTTTAATCCGGATCCTGCTGTCATTAAACAGAAGTTTTATGAGTTGAGCAAAAAGTTTCACCCTGATTTTTATATTATGGAAAGCCAGGAGAAACAGGAGGAGGTATTGGAACTGTCTACACTGAACAATAAGGCCTATCAGGTATTGAGCGATCCGCAGAAACGCCTGCATTATATCCTCGAACTGAAAGGTCTTTTGACAGAAGGTGAGAATTATGTGCTTCCTCAGCATTTTTTGCTGGAAATGATGGAGGTGAATGAAGCTTTGATGGAGTTGGAATTTGAACCTGATGCGGGAAAGTTACTGGCGATTAAGGCAGAGGTGGATCTGATTGAAAAGAAGCTGTTTGATGAGCTGCTGGTGTTGACTTCTGGTTTTGAAACACAGGATGAGGAGCAGCAAAAGCAATCTTTGTTGAAGATTAAGGACCTGTATTACCGCAATAAATATTTGCTCCGGTTGAGAGAAAGACTTGATAAATAAAATTGATAAAAGACCTGGCTGAAGCCGGGTCTTTTAGGTAAAACAGGGCTTTGATTTTTTGTAAAGTTATTTTCCGGAGATCAGATCGTGGTTTATAAAGGCACCCGCTTTTGTTCCGGCAGCGACAGCGGATGCGACAGAGCGCATGCTTGTGGTGTTGTCGCCTGCAGCATATATGCCTGGTACGGAGGTTCTTTGAAATTCATCTATTTGGATATATCCTTGTTCGTTAATTTCACATCCGAGGTGCTCAGGAATCAGACAGTGTTGTTCAAATGGGAGTTTTGCATAGATAGCATCGAGTTGAAAGGTGCTTCCATCATTAAAATTCAAGGACTGAATATAACCCTTGAGATGCTGGAACTTCCTGATCTTTTTTTCTACTATAAATATGTCCTTAAGTGCAAGTTGATCTGCATGTGCGGATGTAATGCTGGATGGGCCATTGGTGAATATGGTCAGTTGATCAGTCCAGTTGTGGAGCAGATGACTGAATTCAAAGGCGATGTCGCCATTGGCTAGCAGGCCTGTTTTTTGCCCTTTATATTCGTACCCATGGCAATAGGGGCAATGTATAGCTGAGATTCCCCAGCAATCATCAAAGGATTCGATATTTGGCATCAGATCTTTTACTCCAGTTGCAAACAGCAATTTTCTTGCTGTAAGGTCTTGATGGCTGGAGGTAGATACGAGAAAATGTTCTTTCTCTCTTTTTACCGCTGTAACCTGTGCATCCATGAACTGAACTGTTGGGTAGTGCAGGATTTGTTCTTTTCCGAGTTCTGCAATAGCAGCGGGTGTTTTTCCATCTTGTGTAAGGAAGTTGTGAGAATGAGGCGTGTGACGGTTGCAGGGCTTTCCACTATCAATAACCAATACTTTTCTAATGGCTCTGCCTAGGGAGAGGGCCGCGGATAAGCCGGCATAACTGCCTCCGATGATGATGACGTCAAAGTTTTTAGGGATCATATTTGTCAATTTTAATGTCTCATAAATGAGACATGTCTGTGTAAATTTTTTTTATATACCTATTCCTTTACTGAAGGAATACCAGGCAAATTTTTTGACGCTGTTTCGGGCAATTGAACCTATAGATTCCGCTTCAACTGCTGCATTGATCACGCTGCTGAAAAGGGTTAATATCCATTCTACAGTTAGATGTCTGCTGATCTGGCCGTTTTCCTGGAGCAGAAATATGATGTTTTTATAGTTCTCATACATGGCGTCATATTCTGCACAGGCTTTATTTTCAGCGTTGTGCTGATGCTCGTGCCTGCTGTGGATTTTATTAAAAAAGGAATATTTTGCACCACAGTTTATTCCGGCATACAGCATGTTTTCCAGCTGTACTAAAGGCACGGTGGAGCTGTTCATTGCCTCTGCCATCGATTTTCTGCATTTAAATTGCATATCTCTTTCGCAAAGCATGACCAGATCATTCCTGTCTTTAAAATAACGGTGTAATGTTCTTCGGGTGACCGCAGCTTTTTCCGCTACTTTTTCAAGAGGAGCAGAGAAGTCTTCGTTAAAAATGACTATAGCTGCGTCTATGATTTTCTGTTGCGTATCTGTAGGATTCATTATGGCTGCAATATACGACATATGTCTCATGTATGAGACATATGTTTTGAAAATATATTTTGAGATGATAAATAAGGGGGTAGAAATGTCTTTTTAGCTTTGTTCGATTTCTTTTAGACTATCCATTTTCTTGTAGGCCAGGAATCCTTTGATGTCCTCAAAGTGTTCCCGGACGCGCTTATTTCCAAACTCGAATACTTTCTTTACGAGTCCGTCCAGGAAATCCCGGTCGTGGGATACGAGAATCAAAGTGCCATCAAAATCTTTAAGGGCGTCTTTGATGATGTCTTTGGTCTTCATATCCAAATGATTGGTCGGTTCATCCAGTATCAACACGTTTACAGGTTCCAGTAGTAACTTGATCATGGCCAAACGGGTTTTCTCTCCTCCGGAGAGTACCTTAACCTTTTTTGTTGTATCATCGCCACTGAACATAAAGGCACCCAAAAGGTCTTTGATTTTTATAGTACCATCGCTTAATGGAATCTGGTCAATGGTTTCGAACACTGTTAAGTTCTCGTCAAGCAGTGCGGCCTGGTTTTGGGCAAAATAACCAATCTTGGCATTGTGGCCTATTTTTAACTCTCCTTCAAAGTCGATCTCACTCATAATGGCTTTGATCATCGTCGACTTACCTTCTCCGTTTTTACCCACGAAAGCCACTTTTTCTCCTTTTTCGATCACCATAGATGCTTTTTCAAATACAACATGATCGCCGTAAGTTTTAGTAAGCTCTTCTACAATTACAGGATATTGGCCAGAACGTGGAGATGGTGGAAATTTCAATCGTAACGCCGAAGTATCTACCTCATCGATCTCAATAACTTCGAGCTTTTCGAGCATCTTTACGCGCGATTGCACTTGCAAGGTTTTGGAATAGGTTCCCCTAAACCGGTCAATAAATTCCTGGTTATCTGCGATAAAACGTTGCTGTTCCTCGTAAGCTTTCAGCTGGTGTACACGACGGTCGGCACGCAACTGGAGATAGTGGCTGTATTTGGCTTTGTAATCGTATATTCTGCCCATCGTAACTTCGATGGTACGGTTGGTAATGTTATCTACAAAAGCACGATCGTGTGAAATGACCATCACCGCTTTTGCGGAGTTGATCAGGAAATCTTCCAGCCATTGTATACTCTCGATATCCATGTGGTTGGTCGGCTCATCCAGTAAAATGAGATCGGGTTTCTTTAACAGAATTTTGGCCAGCTCAATACGCATGCGCCATCCGCCGGAAAACTCAGAGGTTTGGCGGGTAAAGTCTTTGCGCTCGAAGCCTAAGCCTTTTAATACTTTTTCTACTTCTGCATCATAATTGATCTCTTCGATCGAATAAAATTTTTCACTCAGTTCCGATACACGTTCAATCAGCTTCATGTAATCATCACTTTCGTAATCAGTACGGATGGTAAGCTGCTCATTCAGCTCATCAAGCTCTTTTTGCATCTGGTTGACCTCTTCGAAGGCTTTCATTGTTTCTTCAAAAACGGTCACCTTATCATGGGTGAGCAGATGTTGTGGTAAATACGCTATTACCGCATCTTTTGGACCGGTTACGTTCCCGGAAGTAGGTTTAGCCACATCGGCAATGATCTTTAGGATGGTCGACTTGCCCGCGCCATTCTTACCCATCAGGGCAATTTTATCGTTCTCGTTTATCGAAAAGGTTACGTCGCTAAACAGGGTGGTTCCGCCAAATGAAACGGAGATGTTATTTACATTAATCACAGTATGGGAATATTGAATTATTGGCAAAGATAAGGGAAAGACATCGAATTTAACGAGAGAAATAAAAGGGATATGGTTTGGTAATATGTCACTTTGTAATGATCAAAAAGGATATCTGCGCATTCCTCCGTCAACGACAGCTACAGTGCCGGTTATATAAGCTGCTCGTGGCGATACCAGGAAAACGGCCATGTTGGCGATATCCTGCGGTTCTCCAAAATCACCTAAAGGAATTTCGCGTTCTGCATACTTTTTGCGTTCGTCGCCAGGGAAGTATGAGCGAATGTTATTTGTGTCTATGAGACCCGGTTGTAAGCAGTTAACAGTAATGCCGTATTGACCTACCTGCCCTGAAAGCTGTTTGGACCAGGCGATAATGGCTGACTTTGCAACGGCTGATACATTGATTGTGCGTAGCTCATAAGTGCTGGCGAGATTAAGAATCGCCCCTTGTTTCCGGTATATAAAATGAGGCAAAAGTTGTTGTGTTAATTGCCGAGGCCGGTTAAAATCCAAATCCATGGTTTGGATCCATGGTTCTTCCGGCCCTGCGACCTCTACCGGCTGGCTCTGCCCTGCATTATTAATGAGAATATCAACATGTCCCAGGCCAGATAACGCCGCAGCTGCAATGTTTTCCGGTCCGTCAGCCGCAGTAAAATCCTGAACAAAGGTGATGGGCTCTATGCCGCCTGCGGTAACCAATTCCTCTTTCAGGCTATTTAGTCGGTACTGGTTTCTTGCAGTAGCAAAAACTGCCACCCCTTCCAGCGAAAGTTGTTTGGCAATTGCCCGACCAATTCCCTGACTGGCGCCGGTTACTATAGCGGTCTTTCCTTTTAAATACAAATCCATAGTGTTGTTGTTTATTGTTGTTCCTTTGTAATTAAATAAATGATCTGAAAATTCTTTTGCTAAAGTAGGTTGCGGCATTTAATTTTATAGGTTATACAGGTAATTGTACGGTACTAACAAATATGTAAGTAATGGCAATCAGAAAGGACAACTCGACCTATTCTCTTAACGAAAAATTCATGGCAGAATGTGATCTCACATACGCTGTCAACAAGATCGATGGCAGATGGAAGATATTGATATTAGATAAGTTGGGTAATAGTAAAATGAGATTTGGTGAACTTAAAAAAGTGTTTCCTAATATCTCTGAACGTATGTTAACCTTACAACTTCGCGCATTAGAAAAGGATGATCTGGTAAAACGGACAGTTTATGCAGAAGTTCCTGCAAGGGTTGAATATGAACTTACCGAGATGGCGTTTGCGTTCATCCCTATTTTTAAGCAATTGAGTGAATGGGGTGGCAAACACAGGAATTTTCCTAAGAAAGCCTGATAACTCTGAGGCCAAAAAAAAGGCTCAATAGGGCATGAAAAACAGAAACCCGGATGACAGCGAGTTTACGCAATCAATCCGGGTTTGTACCCAGCGCCGGAGTCGAACCGGCACGGTTTCCCACAGGTGTTTGAGACCAGCGCGTCTACCAATTCCGCCAGCTGGGCATTTGCTTTGTTAGCGGGTTGCAAATGTATAAAATGAATTATAAAAAGCAAAATTTATTTTTAATTATCTTCTTTTAGCTTTTTGTCCACATAGAATGGGGCAAAAGGCAGCAATGAGGCCAGTACAATCAGAACTGATTTTCCTGTTTTCCATTTGTTATCCATCCAGGCCATGATAAAAAAGGCAATGTAGAGTACAAATAACAGACCGTGTGCCCAGCCTGTGTATTTTACGGCCAGAGGAAGATCTGCAAAATATTTAAGGGGCATCGCAATAAAAATTAACAGGATATAAGAAATCCCTTCTGCAACGGCTACTTTTCTAAAAATAGATAGTGAATTCATAAATTGGGTATTGATTTGTGGCTAAAATACAGTAAAGCCGGATGCAAAAAGATCCTTTTTTGCTTTTTTACAATGCGTTAACCCGGGCAGTTTGAATTTTCTGTTTTTTCCTGACCTGTCCTGCTGCTTTTGATTTATGATTTAAGGATTTTTTAGTTGATTGTTTTTAAAAATCATATTCTATATTTGAATAAAAGGTTTTAGTAAAATTTATATATGAAGTTTCGATTGATTAATCTGGCCTTGTTGTCAGTGTTAGTTTGTATTAAAATCTCTGTACATGCTCAGGCTGTTCCTGGAACTTATACAGTGATTCCCCAACCATCTGTCTTAAATCCGCAGCCTGGTCATTTTATTTTAAATCGTAATACGGTCATTAGTCCATCTTCGGGAACGCCCTTTGGAGCTGCAGTGAGAGAGTTGAAGACGATGAAGGATAAAACTGCAGCAATCACGAAAAATACAATTTTATTGAAATCTGTTCGTGAAGATGTGATTCCACGTGGCGGATATAGACTTTCGGTAAAGAATGAAAACGTGGTGCTTACAGCCTCTACTGCTGAAGGTGCATTTGCTGCTGTATCCACCTTAAAACAAATGATTGGAGCAAATCTGTATAAGGGTACCTCAACGGGGGGCTTTAAAATTCCGGGTGTGGAAATTAGTGATGCACCACGCTTTGAGTGGAGGGGAGTCCATTTGGATGTTTCCCGGCATTTCTTTGATCTGGAGTATCTGCGGAAAATGATTGATCGCATGGCTTTATATAAGTTTAATAAATTTCATTTGCATTTAACTGATGATCAAGGCTGGCGTATAGAGATCAAAAAATACCCGGAGTTAACGGCTAAAGGTGCATGGCGCACTTTAAATAAGCAGGATTCTGCCTGTTTGGTACTTGCAAAGGATAACCCGGATTATGAGTTGCCAGAAAAGCACTTTAAGATGATTGATGGGGTTCGGAAATATGGTGGATTCTATACTCAGGAGGAGATGAAGGGGCTGATTAAATACGCCGCAGACAGATCTGTTGAAATTATACCTGAAATTGATATGCCGGGACATATGATGGCTGCAACGGCTTTGATGCCCTGGCTGACTTCAAACGGTAAGGGAGGACAGGCTAAAGACTTTTCTGAACCTTTATGCCCATGTAAGGAAACTACGTTTGAATTTGCGGAGAATGTATTTACAGAAATTGCAGCCTTGTTTCCAAGTAAATACATTCATTTAGGAGCTGATGAGGTAGAAAAGAGCAGTTGGAAAAATGTACCTGAATGTGATGCGCTGATGAAGAAGGAGGGTTTGAAAGACATCAATGAACTGCAAAGTTATTTTGTACATCGTATGGAACGTTTCTTTAATAGTAAGGGAAAAAAGTTAATTGGCTGGGATGAAATTCTGGATGGGGGTGTGTCTCCTACAGCTACATTGATGTATTGGAGGACCTGGGTGCCGGATGCTCCAAAACATGCAGCGGAGAAAGGTAATGAACTGATCATGACGCCAGGAGAGTTTTGTTATTTCGATGCACAGCAGGATGCGAATTCTTTGCAGAAAGTATACTCCTTTGATCCTTACAATTTTAAACTAAATACGGCTGAAAGAAAATTTGTAATGGGTGTTCAGGCCAATATCTGGACGGAATATATTCCTAGTGAGCAAAGATTGGAGTATATGGTCTTTCCCCGTTTGTTGGCGATGGCTGAAGTAGCTTGGGGTAAACCGAGTTTGGATTGGAAAGGCTTTGAGCAAAAGGTTATTGATCAGCTCCCTATGTTGGATGCGATGAAAATCAATTATCGTTTTCTGGACTTGAACGGTTTTAGTTTAAACAGTGTTTTTGTGGACAAGGCTTCTCTGGAAATTTCTAACCCGGTTAAGAATTTTGATATACGTTACACCACTGATGGGTCTGTACCAAACTTGTCTTCTAAACTATATAAAGGGAAACTGACCATTGAACAACCTGTTCAGTTTAAACTTGCTGCATTTAATACATCAGGAAAAAGAGGGGAGTTGTACACGGTTAATTATGAGAAGCAGGATTATGCTCCGTCAGTTCAGTTGGCTTCTGCAAAAAAGGGTCTGGATTTTTTCTACTATCCAGGAGCTTATCACTTTGTGAAAGACATTAATGAAAAGGCAATTGAAGTGCAAAAGGTGACTTCTGCTATTGAAATCCCTGTTGAAAAAACGGCAGATCAGTTTGCGACACGTCATAAGGGCTATTTTTATGCGGCTGAAAAAGGTATTTACACGTTTTTCCTCCGATCTGATGATGGCAGCGTATTGAAACTGGAAGGGAAAATGCTTGTGGATAATGATGGATGGCATTCTTCATTTGAAAAATCTGCCCAGATTGCTTTAGCTAAGGGATACCATCCTTTTGAACTGTTGTTTTTAGAAGGTGGCGGTGGATATACGTTGAAACTTGAAGTTCAATTGCCTTCGGGCGAACGCAGACCAGTGAGGTCAGAAGATTTTTACCGGTAGGGGTCTGAACATAAATGAACGGTTCAATGTCCGGTTATGAACAGAGGAGCAAACGTAAGTTGCTCCTCTGTCGTTTTATGCTGGATTTTTGATTATGGCATTGCTTTAGATCGTTGATTTTATACTGATTGTTGCAGTAACAGAAGAAATCATCTTGACTATGTTTAAACTGAACTTAAAAATAGCCTTACGAAACCTTTTTAAACGAAAAGGATATACCCTGATTAATATTGCAGGGCTTTCAATAGGGATGGCCAGCTGTATATTGATCTATATGTTTATTTCATTCGAATTAAGTTATGATCAATCTTTCTCAAAAAAGAACAGGATCTATAGGGTAATTACTTCATTTGATTATTCAGGAACCATAGACTATTCTCAGGGCGTTTCTATACCGCTTACTCAGGCGATCAAAGAAGAGTTTCCTCAAGTTGAAAGGGCAGCAGCACTTCAACTTAGTGGCGGGATCCTGAAAATTAAAGATAAACTGGGAAAGGAAAAGATAAAAACTGCCGAAGATATATTTTATGCGGGACCAGAGTTCTTCGAGGTTTTCAATACGCAATGGTTATTGGGAAATCCCATCAGTTCACTGTCTCAGCCAAATACCATAGTGCTCTCTAAAAAGATGGCACGGAGATATTTTGGAGACTATAAAGAGGCCATGGGCAGGACCATCAATTTTCAAAACAAAATTGATTTTAAAGTGACTGGTGTCATTGATGATCTTCCGGAAAATACCAGTTTCCCTCTGAATATTATACTTAGTTATGCGAGTTATCCGAACAGGAGCAACAAAAACTGGGAGTCTATAAGAAGTGCTTCCAACTGTTATTTATTGCTTAAAAAAGGCACAAATATACGCGAATTTGAAAATGCACTCTCCAGGTTTACGGCTGATAAATACCGTGGTAAGAATATGGTGGGGAAAGTGAATCATTTATTGCAGCCTCTGCATGAACTACATTATGATGAAAGAGTAGGAAACCCGGCAAATAAGACCGTATCCATGAAATCAATCATTGGCATGGGGATTATTGGTCTGTTCTTATTGCTTACGGCCTGCATTAATTTTATCAATATGGCAACTGCTCAGATGATCAGCCGTTCAAAGGAAGTTGGTGTACGTAAAGTAATGGGAAGCTCGCGTAATCAATTGACATGGCAATTTTTGTGGGAAACCGGTTTAATCACCTCTATTGCATTGATATTTGCCGGGATATTTGTAGAGCTTGCAGGCCCGGCACTATCTACCCTTTTGCAATCAGATATAAAATTCGGATTTTTAGCTTATCCTTCAGTTTGGTTCTTTATTGGGGCTTTATGGATCTCTGTGAGTTTTTTTGCGGGATTCTATCCTGCTATCATCATGTCTGGATTTAGTCCTGTGCTGGCCATTAAGAATAAAGGAATAAGATCAGACGCTGGTGGATTAAATTTGAGGAAAATTTTAATGCTGGTTCAATTTTCCATTACAGCGATGCTGGTCATAGGAACTTTGGTGGTGATCCGGCAAATGAAATATATCCGTGAAAAGCCGCTTGGTTTTAGTACGAAGACCACAGCAATAGTAGATGTTCCTACAGATAGTTTGAGCAAGACTAAATTTGGACTTTTAAAGGAGAAACTTGCTCTTATTCCTGGGGTGAAGGGCCTGAGCTTTTGCAATGCGGCGCCCACATCCAATAACAATTATGATACAGATTTTTCTTATGATCATAAACCGAAGGCTGATTTTTCTGTTAGTGCTAAATCGGCAGACGAAGATTATTTCAACACATTTGGAATGAAGATCATCGCAGGAAGAGCTTTTTATAAAAGTGATACAATTAAGGAATTTGTGGTGAACGAGACGCTTCTGAAAAAACTCAAAGTAAAGAATCCGGAGGAGGCATTGGGGAAATTCTTTACGATGGAAAGTAGTAAGGGAATTATTGTAGGAGTCGTACAGGATTTTGTTGATCAATCGCTGCATGAAATGATTTCTCCTGTTGCAATTTCTACATCAAAAACGGAATATTATGCGATTGCCGTAAAGCTGGATACCAAATCTGTTTTGCCGGTTATGAAACAAATAGAACAGCAATGGAACAGTATTTTTCCTGATCATGTGTATGGGGCTGTTTTTTTAGATGACCAGGTTAATCAGTACTACAAAACTGAACAGGTCATGGGAGCACTTTTTAAAGTGTTTGCGGCGATGATCATCTTCATCTCTTTCATAGGTTTGTTCGGCCTGGTATCGTTTGTTTCTACGCAAAGAACCAAAGAGATTGCTATTCGAAAAGTCTTGGGAGCGAGTACATTCGAACTGGTTGCGATGTTGAACAGTTCTTTTTTGAAAATGGTACTTTTTGCAAATTTACTCGCCTGGCCTGTTGCTTATATTTATATCCATAAATGGCTGGCAGGTTTTGCTTATAGGATTGATATGAATTTCTGGCCATTTGCTCTGGCGATGACGGCTTCTTTAGGGCTTACTTTTATAATTGTAAGTCTTCGGTCTTACGGGGCTGCAAACACGAATCCTGTGAAGGCGCTAAAAGAAGAGTAGTTATTAGTTTATTTAGTTTACTAAAGTAAAATATGTATCACATAGGTGGTATCAAGTTGATATTTTTATAAATTTATCCGTACCAAATAAGAGAAAAATGATCAGACGGAGTTTTATAAAAAAGGCGGGAATTACAGCAGGAGGTTTATTATTGCACAACACCTTGCTTAAGGCGGTAAGCTTACCTTTTGAAAGCAGGAAAATTAATATTGCAGTTATTGGTTGTGGCGACAGGGGAACGGGGCTTATGCAGGTATTGAAACAAATTCCTGACCTGTACCAGATCAAGGCCATTTGTGATGTCCTTGATTTTCGCTTGGAAAATGGCCGAAAGATAGCGCCTGGAGCTTTGGCTGTTAAGGATTATAAGGCAATCCTGGATCATAAAGATATTGATGCTGTACTGATCTCTGTACCTTTAAATATGCATTTTCAGATCGCTAAAGATGCTTTGCTGGCTGATAAACACGTTTATTTGGAAAAAACAATGACTTATAATATTCCCCAGGCTTTAGAATTGGTGTCTCTGGTCAAGTCAAAGCCTAAGCAGATCTTACAGGTTGGACATCAATATAGATATACACCGCTTTATTTCAAGGTTAAAGAGATGATCGATCAGGGGTATCTTGGTAAGGTTACACAGATTGATTGTCGCTGGGATCGTAATGGAAGTTGGAGAAGACCTGTTCCTGACCCTTCGCTGGAACGACAGATCAACTGGCGGATGTATAAAGAGTATTCTGGTGGGCTCCCTGCAGAATTATTATCCCATCAGATTGATTTTATCAACTGGGTTTTTGATACGCATGCCGATGAAGTGATTGCGACAGGGGGTATTGATTTCTATAAAGATGGAAGAGAAACTTATGATAACGTACAAGCCGTGCTGCGGTATAGTAAAGAGCATATGATCGGAAACTTTGGGGCTACTTGTGCCAACAGCCATGATGGCTACTTATTTAAGATCAAGGGTTCAAAAGGAAGTATTTCTCTGTTGGTGGATGAGGGAATATATTATCCGGAAAAGGAAACTTTAAAAAAATACAATCAGACGGTGGATGGCGTAACGGGTGCAACCAAAATTACCTGGAATAAAGACGGTGGGATTCCGATCCTTACAGAACCAATCAAAGACGGATCCTGGTATGCGCTAACTGATTTTCATAAATGTGTGACAAGTGGGGAAATGCCGACTTCAAATGTGTTTACGGGATCTAAGACAGCCATTAGTGTGCATATGATCAATAATGCCCTTTTTGGAAATGCGATAGAAAACTGGAAACCCGGGTATACTGTATAACTACGTTATTGAAGGAGACTCAATGCTTTTTTAACGTCTAGGTCTCGCTTATTGATGACATCTTCAGGGCTGTATGACACCGTATAATCAGGAAAAATTCCATGTCCAAATACAGGGTTTTTAGCAACGGAGACGACGCGCATCCACGGAAATTCAACAACAATATGGGTGTTTGGTAAGGTGAGGTGTTGTATAGTGCCTCCACTACAGCCTTCTTCTGCACCTGCAGTTTCTCTGCCAATAAATTTGGCGTTTTTACATTGGGCCTTAATTGCAGCAGCAGCATGTGCACCTGAAGAAAAAGTTGCCCCGTCAATCAAAACAAATAACTTGCCCTTAAAATGCCATAGTGGGTTAACCGGGAGCGGCCTATAGGATAATCCGAATACCGGTCGAAAATCAATATGATAACCGTTTCCTTGTTTGGGGCCGGGTTTAAAACCGAGTTTAAAGCTTTCTGTCCGGGTGGCATCAAAGTACTTATTAAAAGGGTTGTTTGCCGGATCAGGAATCCTGGATTTTATTTCTTTGATGATATGGAAGGAAGAATCTGCGAGATAGGATAGGAGTTTCGCCGCAATTCTGATATCGCCTCCTGTGTTATGTCTAAGATCAATAATGAGATTTTTAATGCCTTTCATCCGTATTTGCTTAAAAGCCTGCTCATAAATCAGCGTGTCGGCGTATTGAAAGGTTTTGACCTCAAACCACGCTGTTGAACTGGTGTTAGAAAATCGAAGAGGCAAATAGTCTGTGTTGCTGGCTTCTGTCCAGTTTTTCTGTTCAGGTGCCTGTTTTTGTTCTGTTTTTAAAGAGGTATCCTCTGTTGTAGTATCTATTTGTACGGTTTTTGTCTTGCCCTGGCTATTTCTAACCCGCACGCGGTATGGGGCTTTCCAATGGTAATATTTAGAACAGGCGTCTTCAAAACCATCGTATTCACTTAAAAATAGCTCTTTGAAAGTTTCATTATAGCCATCACCGCAATATAGATCGTAACCGTGACGTATAATATCCGAAGCAGGAATATCATTGATACTTATGATTTCGTCACCTGTCTGGAGTTGGTTCGTTCTATAGGTTGTAACCCAGGCCCGGTGATTTCGAACCAGAACCTGAAAAGGAAGAGGGGGTTCTTTAGGCTCTTTGGAAGGGTCAAATCCCGCGGAATGCTTTAATTGAGTATGCCCGCACTTCAGTGCGCATAGAAAGGGATAGATCCTGGTGATAAAGTCACTCTCGGATAGGGGATGAGTTATTGACGAATAGGTGCTTTTATATATTGCTTTGAGCTGTTGTGGTGTGGTATAAATGCCATAGGCTGGATGCATTTCCTGAATAGCAGTCCAAAGAATTGCTAAATCTTCCTGCATACTTTTAACAGAGATCTTTTTAAGGAGTGGTGTTGAGACAGATGTTTGGTTTTTCTGATGCTCGTCTGCTTTTGATACGGGTATACCGAACAGAACGGAGCATAGAATTAAGAATAGTAAGCGATTAAAAGTTGATTTTTTTAAGGATCTGAAGCCCATTCCGGCAAAATTGAGCTCTAATTTACTTTAGGATTTTGTTAAATCAAACTATTTTACGAAAATAAATAATAAGTTGGTACAGAGTTGTTTTACATTTAAATTTGGTTTACGCAAACGTTTGTGTTTTAAATATTTTACATTATTTTTGGAATCCGATGTACTCCTTGATATATTCACATTGTGATTAAATAAGTGATTTTGGAATCTTATAACGATCTTACAGATAGTCAATTAGCAGATTTGCTGAAATTGGGAGATACTGCCGCCTATGCCGAAATCTACGACAGGTACTGGGTGGTTTTATATCGCTATACCAGAAAAATCCTATTCAATGAAGATGAAGCGGAAGATGTGGTCCAGGATATCTTTGTCATGCTTTGGAGTAAGTCTTTGGATTTGGACATTAGAGTATCTCTTTCTTCTTTTCTTTATGCCTCTGTTAGGAATCGGATACTGAAGCATTTTGAACGAAGCAAAGTCCGTAATAACTATCTCAATTCGTTGGAAAAATTTATTGATGATGGTAAATGTATTACAGACCATTTGGTAAGAGAGCATGAACTGGCAACCAGAATTGAGGCAGAGCTTGCGCAGTTACCAGCTAAAATGAGAGAAGTATTTGAATTAAGCCGTAAAGCGCACCTTTCCTATAAAGAGATCTCAGAAAAATTAGAAATTTCGGAACTTACTGTTAAAAAGCAAGTAAGTAATGCAACGAAGGTGTTGAGAATCAGACTTGCAGATACCTTCAGCTTCTTTTTTACATTTTTTTAGTTTTTTTCTCGTTGGTTCTACTACTTTGACCGGAGCTGCGGTTCTTTACCATATACCGGCATGATTAGACTATTCCTGATGCTGGCCATATGAAAAGAAGGTTGTATAAATGGAGAATAAAAGAGCTGATAAATTATTGAAAAGATACCTGAAAGGAGGGGCTTCTGCAGAGGAGAAAGCTCTTGTAGAAACCTGGTTTTTGGAAGAGACACAGGAAAAAGCAAAGGATTTTGCCGAGCCTGACTATGATAGGGTGAAGCATAAATTATGGGAAAATATTCAGAAAAAAAATGATCAGCCAAAACCAGTTAAACCCCTATGGCCACGAATTGCAGCTGTTGCCGCAATATTACTGGTGATGGGAATTGGGGTCTATATTATCAGCAATAGATCTTCCCGCAAAGCACCATCCTCTGCTTTTTATGCTAAAAATGATGTTTCTCCAGGATCTAATAAGGCCATTTTAACGCTAAGCGATGGCTCGAAGATTTCGCTTACGGATGCGGGAAATGGAAAAGTAGCTGTTCAGGCAGGAATTTCAATTACTAAAATAGGTGGTCGATTGGTTTATGAATTGAAAGACCCTGTCATGAAATCAGTTTCAGGGCAGACTAAAATCTTAAATAGCATTTCAACACCTAAAGGAGGGCAGTATCAGATCAATTTGCCTGATGGCACTAAAGTATGGTTAAATTCTGCGTCGTCTCTGAAATTTCCTGCAAGTTTTAAAGGACTTGGGGAACGCAAAGTGGAGTTGGAAGGAGAGGCGTATTTTGAGGTTTTTAAAGATAAAAAGAATCCTTTTAAAGTATTGAGCAGGCACCAGGTTGTGGAGGTATTTGGAACGCATTTCAATATCAATTCTTATGCAGATGAACAAAGTACTAAAACAACTCTTCTGGAGGGATCTGTAGGTGTATCACCAGTGATGATGACGAATGTGAAGTCAGAAAAGCAGTCAGCGCACTTTCTGAAGCCGGGTCAGCAATCTACATTAAGTAATACTTCACCGGAGAAAATAAATATAGAGGCCGCCCGTCTGGATCAGGTGATGGCCTGGAAAAATGGATATTTCCATTTTGATAATGATAATTTGTACACTGTAATGCGCCAGTTATCAAGATGGTACGATGTTGAGATTGTTTACCAGATCAAAAGTTCAGATGATGAGTTCATAGGAGATATTCCACGAGCGGTGAATTTATCTAAAGTATTGAAGATCCTGGAATACGGTGGCGTTCATTTTAGAATTGAAGGAAAGAAAATAATTGTAACCAAATAGAATAACTAAATAACAGAGTTTTAATTTAAACCATTTGTGTATGAACAAATAACTATCAAATCCTATTCGGTAAAGAATAACCGGACCCTGGTTGCAACAGGATCCGGTAGGATTCCATCCGGAAAAATCAGAATGGAAAAAAGTCCAGGAAGATCTCAAAAAATACCTTGTTAAATAATTTAATGAATTAACCCAAACATTCAAAAGTATGAATTTAAATTTATGCAGGAAAGCCTCTTTTAAGGGGAGGCTCTTCTCATCTAAGATTTTATTGGCAATGAAACTTACAATTGTCTTATTAATTATCGGATGTCTCCAGGTTTCGGCCGAAGGATATGCACAGAAAATTACGATTTCAAAGAAGAACAGCACATTTAGCAGCCTTTTTGAGACGATCAAAAAGCAGAGTGGTTACAGTTTCTTTTATAATAATAAATCTGTAAAAGAGGCGGGAAAGGTTAGTGTAAATCTTAAAGATGCCAGTATGGAAGAAGCATTAACTGCAATTCTTAAGGGGCAGCCATTCACGTATGTGATCATGGATAAGATGGTGGTGATCAAAAAGGAAATTCCGGTAGTCAGCAGACCTATGGAATTTTTTATCAATCTAATCAATGTGCACGGTGTGATAACAGATACTGAAGGTATTCCTTTGCCGGGGGCTTCAATTCAGGTCAAAGAAACGAAAGAAGGAACAACTTCCAGTTCGACAGGCCAGTTTTCAATAAATGCTAGAGTGGGGGATGTATTGATCATTAAGTATATTGGCTATGTAACAAAAGAAATCACCGTAACCAATTCTGGTTCTGCAATGACCATTGTACTGGAAGCTATTAAACAGAATCTGGATGAGGTAGTGGTTACCGCGTTAGGCGTTAAACGGGCAGAAAAATCTTTAGGGTATGCTGTTCAACGGGTTTCGGGAAGTGCGGTTCAGACAGTTAAGGGCGTTGACCTGGGGACTTCACTCACAGGAAGGGTAGCAGGATTGGTGGTCAAGAATTCTACGGAATTCAATGCAAAACCAACTTTAGAACTTCGTGGTGAAACTGCAATACTGGTTGTAGATGGTGTGGATTATGATAATTTAAGCCTTAGAGATATTCCAACAGACGATATTGAAAGTATAGATGTATTAAAGGGTCCAACGGCTTCAGCTTTATACGGCGCAAGAGCTAAAGGTGGAGTATATTTAATCACGACTAGGAAAGGTGCTGCTGGTAAAGGGTTCTCTGTTGATGTAAATAGCAATACGATGTTGCAATTGGGCTATCTGGCACAGCCAAAGGTTCAAAGTTCTTATGGAAGGGGGCAAAATGGTAAAATTGATAATGATTATGTTTGGGGACCCCGACTAAATGCTGGAAATACCGCAAGAGACTGGAATCCGGTAACCAAACAGTTTGAAGACAACAGACCACTGTTATCTGTGGGCAAAGACAACCTTAAAAATTTTATGAGTACAGGCATTGTGGCAAATAATAATGTTACCATAGCGCAAACAGGAGAGAATGGAAGTTTTAAAATTGGTTTGAACCACATTTACAACAAGGGGCAGTTTCCTAATCAGCAATTGAATATGATGAACGTAACTACTGGTGGGGAGATTCGGATCAACGATAAATTTAAAATCGAAAGCCATATGGGAATCAGCCGCCGTTCTGCACCACAAATATGGGGCAGCGGATATGGGAATCAAGGGTATTTATACCAGCTGGTGATGTGGACGGGGCCTGAGTATGATATCAGAGATTACAAAGATTATTGGGTGGTTCCAAATAAAACACAAAACTGGATGTACACCAACTGGTATGATAATCCTTATCTGATCGCGAACGAGAAATTGAATGGAATACAAGAGAATACAATGAATGCCAGTGTTATCGCTAATTATGCCTTCACGCCAGATCTGAATTTGATGCTCCGTATTGGTTATGATAACTATAATAACAAAAATACCATGCGGAACCCAACTTCTAATATATTTTCTACACGTGGCGGGTGGAATGCAAAGGGAATGTATAGTATTACCGATTCGAAGGGTTACAGTACAAGTAACGATTTGATTTTGACTTATAAAAAGAAAATTGATAAGTTCTCATTTGAAGGATTGGCGGGTGGTAACTTCTTTCATAAGGAAGACGAAACCTTTAGCGGAACGACAAAAAACGGTTTGATTTCTCCTACTTTCTTTTCTCTTTTGGGTTCGGTAGAGCCTGTTACTGTAGGGCAGAGTTTCACACCTAAGGAAACGAGCAGTTTATATGGCAGGGCATCCCTGGGATGGAACGACGCAGTATTTTTAGATTTTACAGGTAGAAATGACTGGTTGTCTACTCAGCCAAAATCAACGAGGTCCTATTTTTATCCTTCTCTGGGCTCAAGCGTGGTCATTTCTGAATTGGTTAAATTGCCTGAAGTTATTGATCTTTTTAAGGTTCGGGGATCTTTTGCTGTATTTAAAACTCCTGCGGGTATTTTTGCAACCAACCGTGCATACAGCACAACTACTGCAGCTTGGAATGGATTAAATTCTGCAAGTTATCCTTCTTCTTTACTTGGTAATGGAGATATTCTACCGAGCTCCCAACGTACCTGGGAAATTGGGACTGCAGGTTATTTGTTTAAAAAACGACTTCATTTTGATATCGCTTACTTTAATAAATACTACTATAATCAGCAAACTCAGGCTACTATTCCTTCTTCCTCTGGATTTTCAAGTACATTGGTCAATACAGCCGAAACTTACACCAGAAGAGGCTTAGAGATTTCTATAGATGGAACTGTTCTTAAAAGCAAAGATTTTGAATGGAGTTCGATGATTAACTGGTCGAATCAGCATAGATATTACGATAATCTGGACCCTGTTTATTCTGCAGATAACCCATGGGTTAAAAAAGGGCAACGTCTGGATACGTATACGGCTTCTTACTGGTTAAGGGATCCGGAAGGAAATGTGATCCATTCCAGCGGTTATCCTGTGGAAAGTGATTATGTGAAAAAATATGGTTATGGAGAACCGGATTTTAGCTTTGGATTTATCAATAACTTCAATTATAAGAACTGGACCCTTGGTGTCAACATTGACGGCCGTATCGGAGGTTTAATGTACAATTATCTGTATGATAAAATGTGGGACAGCGGTACCAATCCTGAATCTGATAATCAATATCGTTATGATCAGGTGGTGAATGGTTTAAATAATTATGTAGGTAAAGGTGTCAAAGTGGTTTCCGGAAGTGTTAGTTATGATAAATATGGCAATATAACCAGCGACACCAGGAAATATGCAACCAATGATGTACAGGTGGGTTATCAGGACTATGCCCAGAGTTTTAGAGGTGGTGATATGGGAATTCAGAAGGAAACTTTTATTAAACTGCGCGAAGTATCGCTCGGGTACAATTTTCCTTCAAGATTTGTGAATAAGCTTGGCTTAAAAAGAGCTTCATTTTCCATTACAGGGCAAAATCTATACCTCTGGACCAAATTCAAGTTTTCTGACCCCGACGTAGATACAGAAAACCTGAACTCGCCTTCGCAACGTATGCTTGGCTTTAACATCAGAGTAGGACTTTAATCGTGATTAATATAAACTTTATGAAGACTAGATTTTTAAAATATACACTGTTATTGTTTGTATTGGCAATTGCAGCAAATGGTTGTAAGAAATACGATGACATCAATACAAATCCAAATACAACCACACAGGTGAATTCTGCAATGCTCGCGACCACGATGATATTGAATATTACGCGGAGTGACATCAGTACCCAGAAATCTTTTATGCAACCTTTTTTATTAGGTAAGTACCTTACCTGGGGTGAAGGACAGGAGGGTTTTCAATACAATAAATTAGGAAGAACTGATTTTGGCCGGATTACATTGCTCCGGAATATACCTCCGATGATCAACTATGCAACAAGTGATGGATTGAAAAAGTCGTATCAGGCCTTGGGTCACTTTATCAGGGCATGGCAGTTTTTTATGACCACAATGCAGGTAGGAGATATTCCTTATACAGATGCGGTGAAAGGGGAGACTGATAACATTCTGCAACCAAAATATGATACGCAAAAGACGGTTTTTCTGGGAATATTAAATGAGTTGGATCAGGCTAACCAGTTATTTTCTCAGGGAAGCAATTTTGAAGGAGACCCAATATATGCGGGTAAGGTTGATAACTGGAGAAGATTAACGAATAGCTTTGAGTTACATGTGCTGATCAATTTATATAAGAAAACCGGAGATGCTGATCTGAAAGTTATTGAACGCTTTAAGGATATTGTTAGTAACCGGCCACTAATGCGGGATTACAAAGATAATTTTGCTTTAGCTTATAATGCTACTGCTGGTCAAAACTATCCCTGGTCAGATGTTCCTGCTGGATCTGGGAATTCTTTTGTTAAATCTAATTATACAATGCTATCTAATGTATTGCTGGGGCCGCTGAAACTGTTAAAGGATAAAAGGTTGTTTTACTTTGCTAAACCTTCGCCTGTTAAGATTGCATCTGGATTAACAGAATCTGACTATGATGCTTACCCGGGTGTTGAACCTTCAGATGCATTTTCGAGCCTGCAGACCAGAAGGGTGAATAAAGACTATGCAGACTTGAACAATCGTTACGTTCAGCTGGTCAATGCAGAGCCGGTAGCTGTATTTAGTTATTGGGACCTTCAATTTATTCTTGCTGAAGCAACGGTTAGGGGCTGGATCAGTGGTGTTGCTGCTCAAAGTTATTATGCTTCTGGTATTACAAATTCTATGAATTTTATCGCTACCAATACACCTGACCTTACAGATTACAATCACAGCATGAAAATGGACGCAGCTTATATTAATGCTTATCCATCATTACCAGCAGTAGTGCTTTCTGGAACAAGTGAACAGCAAATTGCCCAGATCATCACTCAAAAATATCTGGCTAATTTTCTTCAAGGAGGTAAATATTCTGCCTGGTTTGAAAATAGAAGAACGGGTTATCCTGTTTTTACCTTAAATCCGGTAACAAATTTAAATACACCAGCTTCAAATTTTCCTTTACGATGGCTATATCCATCTAATGAACTGGACTACAATTCTGTAAATTTATCTGCTGCTGTTAAAAGCCAATATGCTGGAAGTGACGACACGAACCAGACAATGTGGATTCTAAAAAATTAAGTATTTTGCCAGCCTGCCGGAACCCTTCCAGGTACCGGCAGGTATTTATTGCATAACAAGTATGGACAACAGAAGAGATTTTATAAAGAAAGCATCGCTGTTAACAGGAGCGTTAGGTCTTTCGAGTATTTTGCCGCCATCTATACAAAGAGCGTTGGCCATAGATCCTGAAGTGGGCACGAGTTATCTGGATGCAGAACATGTGGTGTTTCTGATGCAGGAAAACCGCTCTTTTGACCATGTATTTGGTGCGTTGAAGGGCGTTCGTGGTTTTAACGATCCAAGAGCAATCCGGCTTGCGAATAATTATCCGGTTTGGTTGCAAAGTAATAAAAAGGGTGAAACCTACGCGCCTTTTAGATTAGACATTAAAGATACCAAGGCCACCTGGATGAGTTCGCTTCCGCATTCCTGGGATAACCAGGTGGATGCCAGGAATAAAGGCTGGCATGATGGCTGGCTCGATGCCAAACGTTCAGGAAATAAAGAATATGCAGATATGCCTTTAACCATGGGCTATTACAATAGACTGGATGTACCTTTCTATTATGCACTGGCTGATGCTTTTACGGTTTGTGACCATAATTTTTGTTCTTCCTTAACAGGGACGAGTCCAAACCGCTGTTTCTTCTGGACGGCGAAAATCAGAGAACAACAACGCGCAGATTCGAAACCGCATTTGTCAAATGACAATATTGATGGGTCTGAAAGGATTTCCTGGAATACATTTCCCGAACGATTGAGTAGCCATGGTGTAGACTGGAAGATTTATCAGAACGAGCTGAGTGTTGGTGTAGGTTTTGAAGGAGAAGAAGATGACTGGTTAGGAAACTTTACAGATAATCCACTGGAGTTTTTTAAGCAATATCATGTAAAGAGACATCCTGAGCACATTGCTTATTTAAAAACAAGTAAGAAGGAGCTGGAGCAAAAACTTCAGGAAAAACCAGATCCTAAGCTTCAGAAGAAATTGGACTGGGTAAAAAAGGAGCTGGATTTTCTGGAGCAGAATCCATTGGATAAATTAAGCCCCGAAGAACAGGATATTCATCGCAGAGCCTTTGTAACGAATCGAAAAGACCCGGATTTCCATAGTCTGGAGAAAATCACCTATGATGACCATGGTACTGAGCGGACGGCTAACGTTCCGAAAGGAGATGTTCTCCATCAGTTTAGAACAGATGTGGACAGCGGTAAGTTACCAACAGTATCCTGGCTGGTCGCGCCATCTAATTTCTCTGACCACCCTGGGGCACCCTGGTATGGGGCATGGTACCTTTCTGAGGCGATAGATATTTTGACTAAAAACCCTGAAGTATGGAAGAAAACTATCTTTGTTTTAACTTA
>Ga0182008_10000486_pt1 | contig 29992 bp, 28 predicted proteins | sample Sormic07211129_1_FD_120482 | JGI IMG/M metagenome (GOLD analysis project Ga0182008, IMG submission 120482) | Rhizosphere microbial communities from Sorghum bicolor, Mead, Nebraska, USA - 072115-129_1 metaG | ecosystem: Host-associated > Plants > Roots > Rhizosphere | place: USA: Nebraska...
GGCGTCGGGGCTCGGGCTAGGGTGGCCGACGTACAAGCACTCGCGGGAGCCCGGACGCACCGGGCTGAGAGGGAGGCTGGCGGCCTCCGACCGTACGAACCTGATCCGGGTCATGCCGGCGAAGGGAGGGGCTGGACGCCCATGTCGTCACGTACGTCAGACGTCCTCGTCATCGGGGGCGGGATCATCGGCCTGGTCACGGCGTGGCGGGCCGCGCAGCGCGGGTTCGCCACGGCCGTCGTGGACCCGGAGCCGGGCGGCGGGGCCGCCCAGGTGGCCGCCGGGATGCTGGCCGCGGTCACGGAGCTGCACTACGGGGAGCAGACCCTGCTCGGCCTCAACCTCGCCTCGGCCCGCCGCTACCCCGACTTCGCGGCCGAGCTCACCGACGCCACCGGCCACGACCTCGGCTACCGGCAGTGCGGCACCCTCGCCGTCGCCCAGGACGCCGACGACCGCGCCCATCTGCGCGAACTGCACGCGCTGCAGCGGCAGTCGGGCCTGGAGTCCGAGTGGTTGTCCGGGCGCGAATGCCGGCGCCTGGAGCCGATGCTCGCGCCGGGCGTGCGCGGGGGGCTCAGGGTCGACGGCGACCACCAGATCGATCCCCGGCGGCTGGCGGGCGCGCTGGTGGCCGCGTGCGAGCGGGCGGGGGTCGTCTTCCACCGGGTGTGGGCCGAGCGTTTCGAGGTCGTACGGAACCGGGCCACCGGTGTCACCACGAGCGACGGCACCGAGCTGGGCGCGGGCCAGGTGGTGCTGGCCGCCGGGAGCCTCAGCGGGCGGCTGCCGGGCGTCCCGGACGAGGTCCTGCCGCCCGTACGGCCCGTGAAGGGGCAGGTGCTGCGGCTGACCGTGCCGAAGCGGTACGCGCCCTTCCTGAGCCGTACCGTGCGCGCGGTGGTCCGCGGCAGCCATGTCTACCTGGTGCCGCGTGAGAACGGCGAGCTGGTGGTCGGCGCGACCAGCGAGGAGCTGGGCTGGGACACCACGGTCACCGCGGGCGGGGTCTACGAGCTGCTGCGCGACGCCCACGAGCTGGTCCCCGGCATCACCGAGCTGCCCCTGACGGAGACCCGGGCCGGTCTGCGCCCCGGCTCCCCCGACAACGCGCCCCTGCTCGGCCCGACCGAGCTGGACGGCCTGCTGCTGGCCACCGGCCACTACCGCAACGGCGTACTGCTCACCCCGGTCACCGGCGACGCCATGGCGCACGCCCTGGACACCGGTGACCTGCCGGACGTGGCCCGCCCCTTCACCCCGAAGCGCTTCGCGCGCGTGGAGCAGCCCGCATGAACATCTCCGTCAACGGCGAGACCCGCCAGTTCGCCCCCGGTACGGCTCTCGACACCGTCGTGCGCGCGCTGACCCCGGCCCCCTCGGGAGTGGCCGCCGCCCTGAACGAGACCGTCGTCCCGCGCGCCCAGTGGCCCGCGACGCCCCTCTCCGAGGGGGACCGCGTCGAGGTCCTGACCGCCGTCCAAGGAGGCTGACCCATGGCCGACGACCCCTTCGTCCTCGGCGGTACGTCCTTCACGTCCCGTCTGATCATGGGCACCGGCGGCGCCCCCAGCCTGGAGGTGCTGGAGCGGGCGCTCGTCGAGTCCGGCACCGAGCTGACGACGGTCGCCATGCGCCGGGTGGACCCGTCGGTGCACGGTTCCGTGCTGTCCGTCCTCGACCGGCTCGGCATCCGGGTGCTGACGAACACGGCCGGCTGCTTCACCGCCGGCGAGGCCGTCCTCACCGCCCGTCTCGCGCGCGAGGCGCTCGGCACCGACCTGGTCAAGCTGGAGGTGATCGCCGACGAGCGCACCCTGCTGCCCGACCCGATCGAGCTGCTGGACGCCGCCGAGACCCTGGTCGACGACGGTTTCACCGTGCTGCCGTACACCAACGACGACCCGGTGCTGGCCCGGAAGCTGGAGGACGTGGGCTGCGCGGCGATCATGCCGCTGGGCTCGCCCATCGGCTCCGGGCTCGGTATCCGCAATCCGCACAACTTCCAGCTGATCACCGAGCACGCGCGCGTGCCGGTGATTCTGGACGCGGGCGCCGGCACGGCCTCCGACGCGGCGCTCGCGATGGAGCTGGGGTGCGCGGGCGTGATGCTCGCCTCGGCGGTCACCCGGGCGCAGGAGCCGCAGCTGATGGCCGAGGCGATGCGGCACGCGGTGGAGGCGGGCCGGCTGGCGTACCGGGCGGGGCGGATTCCGCGCCGGCACTTCGCCGAGGCGTCCTCGCCGCGGGAGGGGCGGGCGCGGCTGGATCCGGAGCGCCCCGCGTTCTGAACGCGCGTTCGATGAAATCCGGCCGCCGGTGCGCCGTCCGTCACAGGTCGGCTGCAGTACCGCCCCGATCCCAGCCGAACCGGGAGCCCTGTCAGTCACGGCTCGTACACTCACCTGCGTGGATACGACCCTTCAGGACCCTCTGGTCGGGCAGGTGCTCGACGGCCGCTATCGCGTGGACGCGCGGATCGCGGTCGGCGGGATGGCCACGGTCTACCGGGCCCTGGACACCCGCCTCGACCGTGTGCTCGCCCTGAAGGTGATGCACCCCGGCCTCGCGGCCGACGCCACGTTCGTCGACCGGTTCATCCGGGAGGCCAAGTCCGTCGCCCGTCTGGCCCACCCGAACGTCGTGCAGGTCTTCGACCAGGGCACCGACGGGTCGTACGTCTATCTCGCCATGGAGTACGTCGCCGGGTGCACCCTGCGTGACGTGCTGCGCGAGCGCGGGGCGCTGCAGCCGCGCGCCGCCCTGGACATCCTGGAGCCGGTGCTCGCCGCGCTGGGCGCCGCCCACCGCGCCGGGTTCGTGCACCGGGACATGAAGCCGGAGAACGTGCTGATAGGGGACGACGGCCGGGTGAAGGTCGCCGACTTCGGGCTCGTGCGCTCCGTGGACACCGTCACCAGCACCACCGGTGCCGTGCTCGGCACCGTCTCCTATCTCGCGCCCGAGCAGATCGAGCAGCCCGGCGCCGCCGACGCCCGCGTCGACGTGTACGCGTGCGGTGTCGTCCTGTACGAGATGCTGACCGGCGACCGTCCGCACGAGGGGGACTCCCCCGCCGTGGTGCTCTACAAGCACCTGCACGAGGACGTCCCGCCCCCGTCGGCGGCCGTCCCGGGGCTGCCGTACGAGCTGGACGAGCTGGTCGCCTCGGCCACCGCCCGCAACCCCGCCATCCGCCCGTACGACGCGGTGGCGCTGCTCGCGCACGCCCGCGAGGTGCGCTCCGCCCTCAGCCCGGACCAGCTGGACGCGGAGCCGCCGCAGGCGATCGGCGCGGAGCACCGCAACATCTCCGAGGACCGTACGAGCGTCATCCCGCGCTCGTTGACGGTGCCGCGTGCGCTGCCGGTCGACGAGGACGGCGGACCGGCCGGGACGCTGCGCACCAGCCGCTTCGAGAGCCCCCCGCCGCTGCCGCCGCGCCGGCGTGGCGCGCGCGCCCGGCGCGGACCGCTCGCGATCGTCGTCGCCGTCCTGCTGATCCTGGGCGTCGGTACCGGTGTGTGGTACATCAACTCCGGCCAGTTCACCAAGGTCCCGCCGGTCCTGGCGAAGACACAGGCCCAGGCGGAGAAGCGGCTCAGCGAGGCCGGTCTCGACCTCGGAACCGTCAGGCACGCCTACAGCGACACGGTCGCGCGGGGCACGGTCATCAGCTCCGACCCACAGCCCGGCACCCGTATCCGTGACAACGCGCGCGTGTCGATCACCCTCTCCGACGGCCCCGAGACCGCACAGGTGCCCGATCTGGAGGGCCGGACGCTGGCCGCGGCGCGGGAGCGGCTGAAGAAGAGCGGGCTCGAACCGGGCATGGTCACCCGGGACTTCAGCGACTCCGTGCCCAAGGGCTCGGTCATCTCGACGGACCCGGGGGCCGGCACCAAGCGGCACGCGGGCTCGGCGATCGCGATGACCGTCAGCAAGGGCAGCGCGGTGGACGTCCCGGACGTCACCGGCGAGGACCTGTCGAACGCGCGGTCCGACCTGGAGGGCGCGGGCTTCACGGTGCGGATCGCCCCCACCCGGATCAACTCCTCGTACGACAAGGGCCAGGTCGCCGCGCAGACCCCGCAGGGCCACAGCCAGGGCGCCGAGGGCGACACGGTGACGCTGACGCTCTCCAAGGGCCCGGTCATGGTCGAGGTCCCGGACGTCACCGGCGACAGCGTGGAGGACGCGCACACGGCACTGGAGGGAGCCGGCTTCAAGGTCGAGGAGGACCGCGGCCTGCTCGGGCTCTTCGGCGACACGGTCAGGAGCCAGTCCGTGAAGGGCGGCCAGACGGCACCCAAGGGATCGACGATCACGATCAAGATCCGGTGATCCGCGCCCTCGAGGCGCGGTGGCCGGCCGGCGCGTGCCGGAGCGGGTCCTGGCGCATGACACCCTGAACGGGTGAAGAGCCAGTACCCGTTCCCCTCGCGCAATCCCGTCGGCGGTCATGTCCCCGTGGCCGGCGGGCTGAACTCCGTCGGTCTGACCTACGCCCGCGATCTCAAGGCAGAGACCGTGCAGGTCTTCGTCGCCAACCCGCGCGGCTGGGCCACACCGGCGGGCAATCCGCGGCAGGACGAGGAGTTCCGGGCGGCGTGCGCGGCGGAGTCGATCCCGGCGTACGTACATGCGCCGTATCTGATCAACTTCGGCTCGCACACCGAGGCGACCGTGGAGAGGTCGGTGGAGTCGCTGCGGCACTCGCTGCGGCGCGGGCGGGAGATCGGGGCGCTCGGCGTGGTCGTGCACACCGGCAGCGCGACCGGGGGCCGGGAGCGCGCCGTGGCGCTGCGCCAGGTGCGTGAGCACATGCTGCCGCTGCTGGACGAGCTGACCCACGACGACGACCCGTTCCTGCTGCTGGAGTCGACGGCCGGACAGGGCGCCTCGCTGTGCTCGCGGACCTGGGACTTCGGGCCGTACTTCGAGGCACTTGACGCACACCCGATGCTCGGGGTCTGCCTGGACACCTGTCACGTCTTCGCGGCCGGGCACGACCTGACCGGGCCGAGCGGTATGCACCAGACCCTCGACCTGCTGGTGGACACGGTCGGTGAGGGACGGCTGAAGCTCATCCACGCCAACGACTCCAAGGACGTGGTAGGCGCGCACAAGGACCGGCACGAGAACATCGGCTCCGGTCACATCGGCGAGGACCCGTTCCGGGCGCTGATGACCCACCCCGCGACAGAGGGCGTACCCCTGGTGATCGAGACGCCCGGCGGCAAGGAGGGACACGCCGCGGACGTGGAGCGGCTGAAGAAACTGCGCGATTCATCACCCGTTCTTCGCGATTCACACTCCGTTCCGGAATACCCCAGGGGGGTATGTGGTTCCCGCTCGACAGGACCGAATACCTGACACTGGGGGCTCACATGCGGCACGAGGCACACACAGCAGCTCACGAGGCACACGCGCACCATCACCATCAGGCCGCCGCCACCTGGACCATGGCCGCGCAGGCCACCCTCCACTGCCTCACCGGCTGTGCCATCGGTGAGGTGCTGGGCATGGCGATCGGCACCGCGTTCGGCTGGGGCAACCTCGCGACGACCGTCCTGGCGATCGTGCTGGCCTTCTTCTTCGGCTACTCGCTCACCCTGCGCGGCGTACTGAAGGCCGGCGTCGGCTTCCGTAGCGCCTTCCGGGTGGCGCTGGCCGCGGACACCCTGTCCATCGCGGTGATGGAGCTGATCGACAACGGCGTGATCGTGCTGTGGCCGGACGCCATGGACGCCCAGCTCGGCGATCTGCTGTTCTGGGGCTCGCTCGCGATCTCCCTGGTGATCGCCTTCCTGGTCACCACACCCGTCAACAAGTGGATGATCGGCCGCGGCAAGGGACACGCCGTGGTGCACGCGTACCACTGAGGGACCGCGTACCACTGAGAGGCGGAGCCAGGGTCACAAGTCGGGGCCCTCCCCGGGGCCCTCCTGGTAGGAGTAGCGCTGCTCCTTCCAGGGGTCGCCGATGTTGTGGTAGCCGCGCTCCTCCCAGAAGCCGCGGCGGTCGGCCGTCATGTACTCGATGCCACGGACCCACTTGGGGCCCTTCCAGGCGTACAGATGAGGCACGACCAGGCGCAGCGGGAAGCCGTGCTCCGCGGTGAGGAGCTCGCCGTCCTTGTGGGTGGCGAAGAGGGTGCGCTCGGAGGCGAAGTCCGAGAGGCGGAGGTTCGAGCTGAAGCCGTACTCGGCCCAGACCATCACATGGGTGACGGCGGGCGCGGGCGGCGCGATCTCCAGGATCGTACGGGCCGGGATACCGCCCCACTCCGCGCCGAGCATGCTGAACTTGGTGACGCAGTGCAGATCGGCGACGACCGAGGTGTACGGCAGCGCGGTGAACTCCTCGTGGTTCCAGCAGCGCTTCTCGCCGTCCGCGGTGGCGCCGAAGACCCGGAACTCCCAGCGCTCGGGGCGGAACTTGGGGACGGGGCCGTAATGCGTGACCGGCCAGCCGCGCTGGAGCCGCTGACCTGGCGGAAGCTCGGGCTGAGCTGCTCCTCCCGAATCCTGTTCTCCCGATTCACGCTCCATCGGCTGACCCATGACTCCATCCTGACAGACCCGGACCAGTGCCCTTGACCCGCCTCACCCAAACCAGGCCAACTACGACTAAGCACTCACTTACTTACTAAGTGGAGACTTACTGGACGATCTTTCCCGCCGATGCAATCATGCGGCGCAACCCGCCAGTCCCCCCCGGTCGGAAGGAGCCTCTGCGATGCAGGGCGACCCCGAGGTCATCGAATTCCTCAACGAGCAGCTCACCGGCGAGCTGACCGCGATCAACCAGTACTTCCTGCACGCGAAGATGCAGGAGAACTTCGGCTGGACCAAGCTCGCGAAGTACACCCGCCACGAGTCGTTCGACGAGATGAAGCACGCCGAGGTGCTCACCGACCGGATCCTCTTCCTGGAGGGCCTGCCGAACTACCAGCGCCTCTTCCATGTGCGCGTGGGGCAGACCGTCAAGGAGATGTTCGAGGCCGACCGGCAGATCGAGGTCGAGGCGATCGACCGTCTGCGGCGGGGCATCGAGGTCATGCGCAGCAAGGGCGACATCACGTCCGCGAACATCTTCGAGTCGATCCTCGAGGACGAGGAGCACCACATCGACTACCTCGACACGCAGCTGGAGCTGCTGGAGAAGCTCGGTGAGGCCCTGTACATCGCCCAGCTGATCGAGCAGCCGGAGAGCTAGGCGGCCTCGTCCAGCCCGGCCACGTCGTCCAGCCTGGCCAGCTCGTCCAGCGCGGACAGGACCGGCCGGCCCTGGTCGGCGAGCTCGCGGCGCGAGCAGTTGCCGCGGCCGAGGATCGCCTGGATACGACGGACGCACGAGCCGCAGTCCGTGCCGGCCCTGCAGGCGGAGGCGACCTGGCGGGGCGTGCAGGCGCCGTCGTCCGCGTGCTGCTGGATCTGCGCCTCGGTCACACCGAAGCAGCTGCAGACGTACACGCGGATCCACCTCCCGCCGAGATCAATAAGGCTAACCTAACCTTACCCGGCACCCGGTGCCCGCAAAAGTGGAGCGGGGCGCGGATCGTATGTGATCCGCACCCCACCTCATATGCCGGTGACAGACGAAGCCGTCACTGGTCCCTGTACATCTCCGCGACGAGGAACGCCAGGTCGAGCGACTGGCTGCGGTTCAGGCGCGGGTCGCAGGCCGTCTCGTAGCGCTGGTGCAGATCGTCGACGAAGATCTCGTCGCCGCCGCCGACGCACTCGGTGACGTCGTCACCGGTCAGCTCGACATGGATGCCGCCCGGGTGGGTGCCGAGGCCCTTGTGGACCTCGAAGAAGCCCTTGACCTCGTCGAGCACGTCGTCGAAGCGGCGGGTCTTGTGGCCGGAGGCCGCCTCGAAGGTGTTGCCGTGCATCGGGTCGGTCACCCAGGCCACCGTCGCACCGGACGCGGTGACCTTCTCGACCAGCTCGGGCAGCTTGTCGCGGACCTTGTCGGCGCCCATGCGGACGATGAAGGTCAGCCGGCCCGGCTCACGGTCGGGGTCGAGGCGCTCGATGTACTGCAGCGCGTCCTCGGCCGTCGTCGTCGGGCCGAGCTTGATGCCGATCGGGTTGCGGATCTTCGAGGCGAACTCGATGTGCGCGTGGTCCAGCTGCCGGGTGCGCTCGCCGATCCACACCATGTGCGCGGAGACGTCGTACAGCTTGCCCGTGCGGGAGTCGACCCTGGTCAGCGCGGACTCGTAGTCGAGCAGCAGCGCCTCGTGCGAGGAGTAGAACTCGACGGTCTTGAACTCCTCCGGGTCGGTGCCGCAGGCCCGCATGAAGTTCAGCGCGTTGTCGATCTCGCGGGCCAGCTGCTCGTAGCGCTGGCCGGACGGGGACGACTTCACGAAGTCCTGGTTCCAGGCGTGCACCTGGCGCAGGTCGGCGTAGCCGCCGGTGGTGAAGGCACGCACCAGGTTCAGCGTGGAGGCGGACGCGTGGTACATCCGCTTCAGCCGCTCGGGGTCCGGGATCCGGGCCTCTTCGGTGAAGTCGAAGCCGTTGACGGAGTCGCCGCGGTACGTCGGCAGCGTCACGCCGTCGCGGGTCTCGGTCGGCTTGGAGCGCGGCTTGGAGTACTGGCCGGCGATCCGGCCGACCTTCACCACGGGGACGGACGCGGCGTACGTCAGCACGGCGCCCATCTGGAGCAGCGTCTTCAGCTTGTTGCGGATGTGGTCGGCCGACACCGCGTCGAAGGCCTCGGCGCAGTCGCCGCCCTGGAGGAGGAACGCCTCTCCCTTGGCGACGGCCGCCATCCGGGCGCGCAGCTGGTCGCACTCGCCCGCGAAGACGAGCGGCGGATACGACTCGAGGTCCGCAACGACTGCGCGCAGAGCCTCAAGGTCGGGGTACTCGGGCTGCTGCGCCGCGGGCAGGTCTCGCCAGGTGTTGCCAGCACTCGCGCTGGTCTTAGCGTTCACGGTCACCCCGTAAACATTACGGGGTCGTGTCGCCCGTTTTTCCCCCGGCTCGACTGGTGAGACGGCGCGATCAGCGGACGGACATGGGGTAGAGTGCCCGCCATGTTCGCGCATTCGACCCAGAACTGGTGGTGGACCGCTCATCCGGCGGCCCACTGACTCGCGCGCACACAAGACTTCGCGAAGGCCGCCCGAGGGGCGGCCTTCGGCGTTTCCGGGGTCCGTTCCTCCCAGTGAATCTCACCGACCACTGACCTCTCACCGACCAGTGATCTCTCACCGAGAAGGACGACGAACCCCATGCAGCTGCTCGATCTGCTCGACGATCCCCGCCCCTTCGCCCTCCTGCGCCGCCGCACGCCGGGCCACGACGAGAACACGGTGGAGGTGTTCCTCGGCCCGGTCCGCACCTGTGACCGGCTCGCCGACCTCCCCGACGAGGGTCTCGCCCTGGTCCCCTTCCGGCAGATCCGCGAGCGCGGTTTCGACGTCCGGGACGACGGGACGCCGCTGGCGGTGCTGACCCCGGAGGAGACCCACACGCTGCCCCTGGCCGAAGCCCTCGGACAACTCCCCGCCCATGACGTCCGCGTCGCCAACGGCGGCTTCGACGTCGAGGACGAGGAGTACGGCGAGATCGTCGGCCGGGTGCTGCGCGAGGAGATCGGGCGGGGCGAGGGCGCCAACTTCGTCATCCGGCGGACGTACGAGGGTGAGATCCCGGGGTTCTCCCGCGGGGACGCCCTCGCGCTGTTCCGGCGGCTGCTGGAGGGCGAGCGGGGCGCTTACTGGACGTTCGTGGTGCACACCGGGGAACGGACGCTGGTCGGGGCCAGCCCCGAGGTGCATGTGCGGATGTCGGGCGGCACGGTCGTCATGAACCCGATCAGCGGGACGTACCGCTATCCCGCCGAGGGCCCCACCCCCGAGCACCTGCTCGACTTCCTCGCCGACGGCAAGGAGATCGAGGAGCTGTCGATGGTCGTCGACGAGGAGCTCAAGATGATGTGCACGGTCGGCGACATGGGCGGGGTGGTGATCGGCCCGCGGCTGAAGGAGATGGCCCATCTCGCGCACACCGAGTACGAGTTGCGCGGCAAGTCGTCCATGGACGTGCGCGAGGTCCTGAAGGAGACCATGTTCGCGGCGACCGTCACCGGCTCGCCCGTGCAGAACGCCTGCCGGGTCATCGAGCGGTACGAGATCGGCGGACGCGGCTACTACGCGGGCGCCCTCGCCCTGCTCGGCCGCGACTCCGGCGGCGCGCAGACCCTCGACTCCCCGATCCTGATCCGCACCGCCGACATCGCCGCCGACGGCGGCCTCCGGGTGCCGGTCGGCGCCACCCTCGTACGCGGCTCGGACCCGGCGAGCGAGGTGGCGGAAACTCACGCGAAGGCGGCGGGTGTGCTGGCGGCTCTGGGCGTACGGCCGTCCCGGCCGCGCGGCGCGCACGCGCGCGTACGGCTCGCCGACGACCCACGCGTGCGTGCCGCGCTCGACGGGCGCCGGGCCTCGCTCGCGCCGTTCTGGCTGCGGATGCAGGAGCGGTCGTACGAACTCCAGGGGCATGCCCTGGTGGTCGACGGGGAGGACACCTTCACCTCGATGCTCGCGCATGTGCTGCGCTCGGGCGGGCTGGAGGTGACCGTCCGGCGCTACGACGAACCCGGGCTGCGGGAGGCGGTGCGCGCGCACCGGGGGCCGGTCGTGCTGGGCCCCGGTCCCGGTGACCCGTCCGACCTGGAGGACCCCAAGATGCGGTTCCTGCGGGAGCTGACCGCCGAGGTGATCCGGGGCCACCGGCACGGTGTGCTGGGCGTCTGCCTCGGGCACGAGCTGATCGCGGCCGAGCTGGGGCTGGAGATCGTACGGAAGGAAGTGCCCTACCAGGGCGCGCAGACCACGATCGACCTGTTCGGGCGGGAGGAGACCGTCGGCTTCTACAACAGCTTCGTGGCGCGCTGCGACGACGAGGCGCTCACCGAACTCGCCGCCCACGGCATCGAGCTGAGCCGGGCCGGCAACGGTGAGGTGCACGCCGTACGGGGCCCCGGGTTCGCCGGTGTGCAGTTCCACCCGGAGTCGATCCTGACCCTGAACGGCGCGACGGTCGTGCGGGAGCTGATGGGTCAGCTGCGCAACACGACCGTCTAGGCGCCGGCTCGGGCGGGCTTCGGGTCGGCCCCGGTTCGGCCTCGGGTCAGCCGAAGAAGACCCCGACCTCCGCGTACAGCTCCGGGTCCACCGTCTTCAGCTTCGCGGTGGCCTCGGAGATCGGGACGCGGACGATGTCCGTGCCGCGCAGGGCGACCATCTTGCCGAAGTCGCCCTCGCGGACGGCGTCGATGGCGTGCAGACCGAAGCGGGTGGCGAGCCAGCGGTCGAAGGCGCTCGGGGTGCCGCCGCGCTGGATGTGCCCGAGGACGGTCGTGCGGGCCTCCTTGCCGGTGCGCTTCTCGATCTCCTTGGCCAGCCACTCGCCGACGCCGGAGAGGCGCACATGCCCGAAGGAGTCCAGCGACTCGTCCTTCAGGACCACGTCACCGTCCTTCGGCATGGCGCCCTCGGCGACGACCACGATCGGCGCGTAGGACGCCTTGAAGCGGGAGGTGATCCAGGCGCACACCTGGTCGAGGTCGAAGCGCTGCTCGGGGATGAGGATGACGTTGGCGCCGCCCGCGAGCCCGGAGTGCAGGGCGATCCAGCCGGCGTGCCGGCCCATCACCTCGCAGACCAGGACGCGCATGTGGGACTCGGCGGTGGTGTGCAGGCGGTCGATGGCCTCGGTGGCGATGCCGACCGCGGTGTCGAAGCCGAAGGTGTAGTCGGTGGCGGAGAGGTCGTTGTCGATGGTCTTGGGTACGCCGAGGACCGGGACCCCGTACTCGTCGGTGAGGCGCGCCGCCACGCCCAGGGTGTCCTCGCCGCCGATCGCGATGAGCGCCTCCACCTCCTGCTTGGCGAGGTTCTCCTTGATCCGGCGGATGCCGTTCTCCTGCTTGAGCGGATTGGTGCGCGAGGAGCCGAGGATGGTGCCGCCGCGGGGCAGGATGCCGCGCACCGCGGGGATGTCGAGGCGCACCGCGTCGCCTTCGAGCGGTCCGCGCCAGCCGTCCCGGTAGCCGACGAAGTCATAGCCGTACTCCTGCACGCCCTTGCGGACGATGCCCCGGATGACGGCGTTGAGTCCGGGGCAGTCGCCGCCTCCGGTCAGTACTCCGACCCGCATGGAAATGTCCCTTCGCCGCGTTTGCCTGGTTACAGCCACGCTAATGGTGATCCAGGTCACAGAGGGATGGGCGGGAAGGGCAATTCCGGTGAATCAGCGGGATGTTGGTTTACTCGTCGTCAAGCCCGCGCTCGATGGCGTACCGAACGAGTTCCACCCGGTTGTGCAGTTGGAGCTTGCCGAGAGTGTTCTGGACGTGGTTCTGGACCGTGCGGTGGGAGATCACCAGGCGTTCGGCGATCTGCTTGTAGCTCAGGCCCTTGGCGACCAGGCGCAGCACCTCGGTCTCGCGGTCGGTGAGCTGCGGGGCGCCCGGCTCGTCGGTACCCGCGGCGGGCGCGGGCTCGGAGGCGAGCCGGCGGTACTCGCCGAGGACCAGTCCGGCCAGGCCCGGCGTGAACACCGGGTCGCCGACGGCCGTACGGCGCACCGCGTCCAGCAGCTCCTCGGTCGACGCCGACTTCAGCAGATAGCCGGTCGCGCCCGACTTCACGGCCTCCAGGACGTCCGCGTGCTCACCGCTCGCGGACAGCACCAGGACCCTCAACGCGGGGTTGTGTCCGACGAGTTCCTTGCAGACCTGGACGCCGGGCTTCAGCGGCAGGTTCAGGTCGAGGACGAGGACGTCCGGGCCGACGGCGCGGGCCCGGCGTACCGCCTGGTCGCCGTCGCCCGCGGTGGCGACCACGTCGAAGCCGGACTCGGCCAGGTCACGGGCGACGGCGTCGCGCCACATGGGGTGGTCGTCGACCACCATGACCTTGATCGGGCCCTGCTGCTCACTCATCGCTGCCCCGCCTTCGCGTCCTTCGGTACCTTCAGTTCGACCTCCGTGCCCTGCCCGGGCACCGAGATCAGCTCGGCGCTGCCGCCGAGGTCCCGCAGCCGGCCCCGGATGGAGAGGGCCACGCCGAGCCGCCCCTCCCCCTCGGCCTGGGCGAGCCGCCCCTCGGGGATGCCCGGTCCGTCGTCCCGTACGGTCACCACGACCTCGCCGGGCTCGTCCTCGACGAGGATCCACGCGCGCGCGTCCTCGCCCGCGTGTCTGCGTACGTTGTCCAGGGCGGCGCCGACGGCCGCGGCCAGCTCCTTGGCGGCGGGCGCGGGCAGCAGCACGGGGGCGCCGGGCTCGGCGAAGCCGACCTTCGCGGCGGCGTGGGGCGCGAGCAGCGCCCGCAGGTCCACGGGAGCGTCCTCGTCGTACGAGGGCTCGTCGACCGCCCGGACGACCGCGCCCTGGGCCGCGTCCTCCGAGGCCCGCGAGACGGGCACCAGCCCGCCGGAGACCAGCGTGCGCAGCGCGACCTCCTGCTCGCCGGCCATCCGGCCCAGTTCGCCCGCCTCGCCGCCGATGACCGCGCCCCGGCGCTGCACCATGGCCAGCACCTGCAGCACCCCGTCGTGGATGTCCCGGGCGAGCCGCTCCCGCTCCCTGGTCGCGGCCTCGATCTCCAACGCGCGGGCGAGGGTGCGCTCGGAGGCGCGGGCGACCTCGACGACGTAGCCGATGGCGATGGAGGCGACCCAGACGAGGATCACGTTGTGGACGGTGTCGCGGGCCGGGGCGCCGCGCTCGATGAGGTTGGCGGCGGCGACCGGTGTGGAGGCGAACGCGGCCCAGCGCCAGCCGCCCTTGATGGCGAAGGCGAGGACCGAGCCGGCGGTCCATATCGACGGCAGGGTGGGGCCGCCGCTCTGGATGTGCTGCTCGTCGGCGGCGAGCGGGGTCAGCAGGATGCCGGTGAGCGCGATGGTGAGGTCGACGGTGAGGAAGCGCTTGGTGCAGGCGGCCGCGCTCTGGACGCGGGGCAGGGTGGCGAGCGTCCAGACGAACAGGACGCAGTAGTAGACGATGGCCACGCCCGCGTGGTCGTACTCGTCGTAGGCGGTGGCGAACAGGCCGACCGCGTACAGCATGGTGAGCACCCGGTACGCGGTGAGCGCACGCCACAGCGGCTGCTCGACCGACATGCGCATGACGCGCTCGCGCTTGGCCATCTCCCCCAACCCCCTCGGACAACCCCCTGTACAAGGCCCTCGTACAAGCCCCTCGTACAAGCCCTCCGTGCAAGCCCCTCGAACCGACAGCCTAGGCGCCGGAGTTCTCCTTCTTGGCGGCTTCCTTGGCCTGTTCCTTCTCGGCCTTCGCCGCGTCCGCGATCCGGCGCTTGGCGGCGGTCGCGTACATGTCGACGTACTCCTGGCCGGAGAGCCTCATGATCTCGTACATGACCTCGTCGGTCACCGCGCGCAGCACGAAGCGGTCGTGCTCCATGCCCTGGTAGCGGCTGAAGTCCAGGGCCTTGCCGATGCGGATGCCGGGCCGCATCAGCTTCGGCATCACCTTGCCCGGCGGCTGGATCTTCTCCGTGTCGATCATGGCGACCGGGATGACGGGCGCGCGGGAGGCGAGCGCCACGCGCGCGAGGCCGCCGGGCTTGCCCCGGTAGAGGCGGCCGTCGGGCGAGCGCGTGCCCTCCGGGTAGATGCCGAACAGCTCACCGCGCTCCAGGACCTCCAGGCCGCTCTTGATGGCCGCCTCGCCCGCGCCGCGCGCGCCGGAGCGGTCGACCGGGAGCTGACCGACGCCCTTGAAGAAGGCGGCCGTCAGCCGGCCCTTCACTCCGGGCGTGGTGAAGTACTCCGCCTTGGCGATGAACGTCACCTTGCGGTCCAGGACCGCGGGCAGGAAGAACGAGTCCGAGAACGAGAGGTGGTTGCTCGCCAGGATCGCGGCGCCCTCGGCCGGGATGTTCTCGAGGCCCTCCACCCAGGGCCTGAAGGCGACCTTCAGCGGTCCCCCGATAGCGACCTTCATCGCGCCGTACAACACCCGTGTGCCTCCAGTTTCCGTCGATCAGACCTTATCCCGGCCCGCCGTCAAAGGAGCCGACGGCCCTGGTCGGTGTCAGTGCGGTCGCGTACCGTGAAGCACAACCTGGACTTCACGTCACGCTCATGAAGTCGCGTGCGCTCGTGGAGTCCCGCTCATGAACCGCCACTCTCATGAACAGGAGACCGATGGTGCCGGTCCTTCCTGGAGCCGAGCCGTTCCGCCACGAGGGCGGGGAGACCGGTGTCCTCCTCTGCCACGGCTTCACCGGTTCGCCCCAGTCGCTGCGCCCCTGGGCGGAGTACCTCGCCGAGCGCGGCCTGACGGTCTCGCTGCCCCTGCTACCGGGCCACGGCACCCGCTGGGAGGACATGCAGCTCACCGGCTGGCAGGACTGGTACGCGGAGGTGGACCGGGAGCTGCGCGCCCTCGTCGACCGCTGCGAGCGGGTCTTCGTGGCCGGTCTGTCCATGGGCGGCGCCCTCGCCCTGCGGCTGGCCGCCAGGCACGGGGACGCGATCAGCGGTGTCGTGGTCGTCAACCCGGCGAACAAGGTGCACGGCCTGTCCGCGTACGCCCTTCCGGTGGCCCGCCACTTCGTGCGGACGGCGCCGGGCATCGCCAGCGACATCGCCAAGGAGGGCGCCGTCGAGGTGGGCTACGACAAGGTGCCCCTGCACGCGGCGCACTCCCTGCGGAACTTCTTCCGGATCGTCGACCGCGAGCTGCCGCAGGTCACCCAGCCGCTGCTGCTTCTACACAGCCCGCAGGACCATGTGGTGCCGCCGGTCGACTCGGCGCGCATCCTGGGCCGGGTCTCGTCCCGGGACGTCCGGGAGGTCCTGCTGGAACAGAGCTACCACGTCGCGACGTTGGACAACGACGCGGACCGGATCTTCGAGGAGAGCCTCTCGTTCATCGGCCGGCTCGCAACCGGTGTCGGCAAGGAAGGGACGGCCGCAGGTGGCTGAGCACGGTTCGGATCGCGAGGACCGCGAACCGGAGGAGCAGGGCGTCCCGTTCGACGAGGACGCCGCGTGGGCCGCGATCGTCGCCGGGTACGGCGAGGAGCCGGCGGACCCACCGGGCACGAAGCCGTTCAAGTCGGTGGAGGACCTGGCGCTGCTGGAGCCCGAGACCAACGACGAGCCGCCGAAGGACGAGAAGCCCCGGGAGGTGAAACCGGCGAAGCCCCTGGGCGGCTCGGTCTCCTTCGCCCCCGGCGTCGGCGGACCGCGCGACTACTCGACCGCCGAGCCCTCCGAGGACGACTACGACGAGGACGACGAGGGCCACTTCGAACCGCCGGAGCCGCCCCCGCTGCCCGCCGCCGACACCACCGCGAAGTTCGCCTGGCTGGGCGTGGTCGGCGGCCCGATCCTGCTTCTGCTGGCCGTGGTCCTCGGCTGGGACATGACCTGGTGGCTCGCCACGCTCGGCATCGGCGGCTTCCTCGGCGGCTTCGCCACGCTGGTGATGCGGATGCGCACGGACGAGGACGAGGACGGCGACCCGGGCCGGGGCGCCGTGGTCTGACGCCCACCGGCGCCTCCCTCGGGCGACGGCTGGGCGGCGGGGACCGGGCGACGGCTAGGCGGCGGGGACCCTGAGGGTGGCCAGGACGGGGAGGTGGTCCGTGGCCGCCCTCAGGTCCGTGTCCGTGACACCGGGCAGGTCGGCCGGCACCCCGCAACCGAGGACCTCGATGCCCTTGGTGGCGAAGATCGCGTCGATACGGCGGTGCGGGGCGTCGCGGATCCAGGTGTGCTCGGCGCCCTGGGGTTTGACGGCCCAGCAGTCCTGGAGGTTCTCGGCCAGCCGGCGGAAGCTGCGGCCGTCCGGGCGGTCGTTGAGGTCGCCGCCGGCGACCACGTGGTCCAGGCCGAAGCCGGCGAGGCGGTCGAGGAGCATGCCGGACTGCTCGTAGCGCTCGTCCTCGTCGAGGGAGAGATGGCAGCTGAGGACGCCGAGGCGGGCGTTGCCGAAGCGGACGACCGCCGTCGCGAAGCCGCGGCGGTGCTGTCCCGGGGTGAGGGGGAGGAGGACGTCCTCGGTGCGTTCGACCGTGGTGCGCAGGTCGCAGAGGATGGCGGGGCCCGCGGCCGTGCCGCCGCCGGTGAGGATGACGAGGTCCGCGGCGTGGGCCAGGCGGGCGAGTTTCTTGCGCCAGCGGAAGAAGCGGGGGGCTTCCTGGATGAGGACCAGGTCCGGTTCGCAGGCGCGGATGACCCTGGTGAGGGCGGTGGTGTCGTCGCGCATGGAGCGGATGTTGTAGCTCAGGACTCGGACGAGAGCGGAATCGTCAGGCGCCATGTGGATCAATGTACGCCCAATGGGAAGGGGCGCGAGTCGAGTGCGCGACCGCCGGTTCGCCGTGGCTGGTCGCGCGGTTCCTCGCGCCCCTGAGGGACGTGCGGTCACCCCACCTGTGGAAGTGGGGTCACATGATCGGGTCGGGCTCCCGCGCCAGGTCCGCCGCTCCCACCAGGCCCGCCTTGTTGCCCAGCTGGGCGGCGATGACATCGGCCACCGGGCGCCAGTTTCCGCCCACCAGCCAGCGCTTGTAGGACTTGCGGATGGGGTCGAGGACCAGTTCGCCCTCGTCGGAGAGGCCGCCGCCGACGATGAAGGCGGAGGGGTCGAAGAGCGAGGCGAGGTCGGCGAGGCCGGCGCCGGCCCACCGGGCGAGCTCACGGTAGGAGTCGACGGCGACCGGGTCGCCCTGGCGGGCGGCCATGGAGATGTGCTTGCCCTCGATGCCCTCGGGGCTGCCGTCGCCGAGGCCCAGCAGGATCTCGGCGTTCTCGGGGGTCGCGTTGGCGCGCTGCTTGGCGTATCTCACCAGGGCGCGTCCGGAGGCGTACTGCTCCCAGCAGCCCTGTGAGCCGCAGCCGCACAGCAGCCCGTCCGGGACCATGCGGATGTGGCCGAACTCGGCGGCGACGCCGAAGTGGCCGCGGCGCAGCTTGTTGCCGATGATGATGCCCCCGCCGAGGCCCGTGCCGAGGGTGATGCAGATGACGTTGCGGTGGCCCTTGCCTGCGCCGAACCTGTACTCGCCCCACGCGGCCGCGTTGGCGTCGTTCTCCACGACGACCGGGAGGCCGACGCGGGCCTGGACCTTCTCCTGGAGCGGTTCGTTGCGCCAGTCGATGTTGGGCGCGAAGTACACCTCCGAACGCTGCCGGTTCACATAACCGGCGGCGCCGATGCCCACGCCGACGATCTCGTGCCCGGCGCGCGCGCCTTCCACGGCGGAGGCGATGGCGTCCACGATCGCCTCGGGCGTACCCGGGGTCGGCACCTTGTGGGTCGAGAGGATGTTGCCTTCCTCGTCGACCACACCGGCCGCGATCTTGGTGCCGCCGATGTCGACGCCGATGGTGAGTCCCATGAATCCCTCAGTTTCGGTCGAGCCCCGCTACGGCCAACGGTACCCGAGGCCCTGTGGCCGGTTTCCCGTCGTCCGTACGGCGGACGGACCCGACCGCCACCTGGGACGTCAGTCCAGATCGATGCGCTGCCCGGGTCCGGTGCCCTCGCCGCGGTCGCGGTCCCGGCTCTCGTCGAGATCCTTGTGCAGGTCGGTCGGGCGGCTCGTCCAGCGCCGCTCCTGGGCCTGGACGGCGGAGCGGTAGGCGGCGAGCAGTTCGTTGCCCGCGGCCGCCAGGTGGTCGAACACATCCGGGTTGCGCTCTATGACCGGCTCGACCGCCGCCTTGGCCTGCTGGACGACCTGCTTGACCACCTGCTGGGCGGCCGGCCCGGCGACCGCGCCGAGCAGCGGCGACTGGATGGTCGACAGCTTCTCCGAGACGGCGTCGACCAGCTTGCGCAGTTCCTCGGCGGCCGAGCTCTGGGGCGGGCCGTACTGGGTGCGCCGACGGGCCTTCTCCGCGGCGAGGTCCTCGGCGGCCGCCGTCGCCCAGGCGTCGGCGTCGGTGGCCCGCTCCTCGTCGACGGCCTCGTTGTCACCGGCGTCACCGGCATCCGACGGACGGAGCTCTTCGCTCATGACGGACTCCTGACTACGGTTCGTCCTTACGACGTTACCCGAATGGGCGTACGTCGTTCACCGCCTGTCGGGCCAGAGATCCGGGTCGGGTGCGAACCGGATCCGCAGCACCCCGTCGCGCAGGGCGGCCCCTTCCACGGTGCACCGGCGCAGGGCGGAGGGAAGGCCGACGAGCCGCCGGAAGGCACCGGCGGTGACGACGATCTCGTCCCCGCGCCGGATCAGGTCGAGGTCATCGCGTATCGCACCGGGCAGCGGGATGTTCCAGACGAGTACCCCGTCCTCGGCAAGCCTGTCGACGACCGGCCACTCGACAGTGGACGTCGTGTCGTTGACGCCGGGGACGGGAAGGGCGGTGAGGTCGTCGGCGCCCCGAGGATCACGCCCGAGGTGATGGAGGGTTCTGAGGTCGTACGCCTCCTGCCACTCCTCCAGCACCTTGCGCTGCTGGGCGACGGGTCCCGCCAGCCATCCGTCGGCGGCCGCCTCGGGCAGCACCCGGTTGGCGACGACGGCATCGGGCCGCAGCCCCCGCAGGGCGAGGCCGAGCGTGGCACCGCGCACGGCGTCGTCGCCGCCCGGCCCCGGCTCGGCGACCAGCCGCACCACGGTGTCCCGGTCGGCGAGCACGGCCGCCACGGCCCCCAGCTCCATGTCCCACCGGGCGGCGGTCTCGTACAGCCACTCGGAGGGCAGGGGCACACCGGCCAGCCGCCCGAGAACGGGCCGCAGCGCGCGGGCGGCCTGCCGCTCCGGGGGCAGCAACCGGCGTAGGTAGCGGCGCAGTTCCTCGGGCAACGAGAGCAGTGCGAGGGCCTGCGGGGTGGGCGGCAGATCGACGACGAGCAGTTCGTACGCCTCGGCGAGGGCGGCGTCCCGCAGCGCCCGCAGAAGGGTCAGCTCCTCGGCCCCGGGAAGCGGGGTGACCTCCTCGGCGTCCAGCCGGGAGGCCCCGAGGAGGTCGAGAACGTTCGCCGCGCGTTCCTGGAAGGCGGTGAGGTCGTGCCGGAAGCCGGCGGTGGCGTCCGGTCGCCAGGCGGTGAGGTGCGGGACGATCTGCGCGGGCACCGGACCGGTCGACGCCCCGAGCGCGGCACCGAGCGTGTCCGTCCGGTCGCCGCTGAGCACGAGGGTGGGCATACCGTTCTCGGCAGCCCGAAGGGCGGTCGCGGCGGCAACGGTCGTACGGCCGGAACCACCGGGGCCGGTGATCAGGATGGTGCGCATGAGGGTGAACGGTAACTCACGCACCGCAAGGTGCCCGCGGCCGAACTACTCCCCCGCCTCGACCCTCTTCTTCAGTCCGGCCAGCGCCCGGTCGATGATGACCTTCTCGGCCTTCCGCTTGATCATCCCCAGCATCGGGATCTTGACGTCCACGGTCAGCTGGTAGACGACCTCGGTCGCCCCGTCCCCCACCGCCTTCAGGATGTACGCCCCGTCCAGCGACCGCAGCATCTGCGACTTCACCAGCGTCCAGGAGACCTCGTTCTTCCCGGTCCAGGTGTACGCCAGGACCTGGTCGTCCTTGATCGCACCCGCGTCCATCACCAGACGGACCTGTTCGGCACGCCCCTGAGCGTCGGTCTGGAGGACCTCCGCCTCCTTGACCTCCCCGGTCCAGTCCGGGTAGCGCGCGAAGTCGGCGATCACCCCCATGACATCGGCCGGTGCCGCCTCGATCGTGATGCTCGAGCTGGTGTGTTCCGCCATCTCCGTGGCTCCTCCAGATGCGGGCCGGTACAGAGGTCGTCGTGCGCACGTGTGTGCAGCGTGAAGGCTACCGCGCACGTCGGCGCCCGACTTCACCCCCTACCGGCGTTCACCGTCCATTCCAGCGCCCAGGGTGTGCCGGACCCCGCGAAGTGCCCCACGTTCACGCACTCGGTGGCCCCGATCCGCATCCGCCGTACCAGCGGCTGGTGGACATGGCCGAACAGCGCGTACCGGGGCCGGGTCCGGCGGATCGCCTCCAGCAGGGCGACGCTGCCCCGCTCGAAGCGGCGCGCGACGGTGTCGTAGACCAGCTCGGGCACCTCCGGGGGGATGTGCGTGCACAGCACGTCCACCTCGCCCACGGCCTCGATCTTCGCCGCGTACTCCTCGTCGCCGATCTCGTACGGCGTGCGCATCGGTGTCCGCAGTCCGCCGCCCACGAAGCCGAACACCCAGCCGCCGATCTCCACCCGCTCGCCGTCCAGCACGGTCGTGCCGGGACCGGCGTACTCGGACCAGAGCGGCGGCATATCGACATTGCCGTAGGTCGCGTACGTCGGTGTCGGAAAGGCCGCGAACAGCTCGGCGTACTGTCTGCGCACCGCCTTCTCGATGGCCGCGCGGCGGTCACCGCCGATGCCGGCCCAGAGCCCGGCGCCGAAGTCGCGGGCCTCCTCGAAGCGGCGGGCGGTGCGCAGTTCGACGAGCCGGTCGGCGTTCGCCGCGCCGAACAGATCGGGGAAGATGCCGCGCGAGTGGTCGGCGTAGTCGAGGAAAAGGACCAGGTCACCGAGGCAGATCAGCGCATCGGCACCCTCGCCGGCCCGGGGCAGGTCACGGGCGTTGCCGTGGACGTCGCTGACCACATGGACGCGCATGGTGCGGTTACCGGGCGGGGTGGATGCCATGACGATCAAGAGTAAGCGTGTGCGCTGAACGTGAACAGTCCGGGCGGACCTGCGGTTACTGGCCAGTCAGTTAGTGGGTGGACTACCGTACGGCGAGGAACACCAATCTTTGTGACGCAACGAACATCTTGCCAGGACCCCCTGTCGAAGAAGCCATACCGGCGGGTAACGTCCGGGCAGTCCAGTCGTGCTCAGGAATTCAACGATTGCCTGAGCACCTGCCCGAGCCTTGGACCGACCGTCGCATCACACAACGTCGTGGCGCCGGCGCCTTATGAGGAGCAGCAGTCTTGCGCGAGTTCAGCCTTCCGGCTTTGTACGAGGTCCCTGCGGACGGCAATCTCACCGACATCGTCCGTAGAAACGCCGCGCAGCATCCCGATGTGGCCGTCATCGCCCGCAAGGTGGGCGGTTCCTGGCAGGACGTGACCGCCACGGCCTTCCTGGCCGAGGTGCACGCGGCGGCCAAGGGGCTCATCGCCTCCGGCGTCCAGCCGGGCGACCGGGTCGGTCTGATGTCCCGGACACGCTACGAGTGGACGCTGCTGGACTTCGCGATCTGGAGCGCGGGCGCGGTGACCGTGCCGGTGTACGAGACCAGCTCGCCGGAGCAGGTGGAGTGGATCCTCGCGGACTCCGGCGCCAGTGCGATCATCGTGGAGCTGGACAACCACGCGGCCGCCGTGGAGGCGGTGCGCGACCGGCTGCCGGCGCTCAAGCACGTGTGGCAGATCGAGGGCGGCGGGGCCGAGGAGCTCGTGCGCCTGGGCAAGGACGTCTCCGACGAGACCGTCGACGAGCGCAGCTCGCTGGCGAAGGCCGACGACCCGGCGACGATCGTCTACACCTCGGGCACCACCGGCCGCCCCAAGGGCTGTGTGCTCACCCACCGCAGCTTCTTCGCGGAGTGCGGCAACATCGTGGAGCGGCTGCGCCCCCTCTTCCGCACCGGCGAGTGCTCGGTCCTGCTCTTCCTGCCGCTCGCGCACGTCTTCGGGCGGCTCGTGCAGATCGCGCCGATGATGGCGCCGATCAAGCTGGGCCTGGTCCCGGACATCAAGAACCTCACCGACGAGCTGGCCTCCTTCCGGCCGACGCTGATCCTGGGCGTCCCGCGGGTCTTCGAGAAGGTCTACAACTCGGCGCGCGCCAAGGCGCAGGCGGACGGCAAGGGCAAGATCTTCGACAAGGCCACCGACACCGCGATCGCGTACAGCAAGGCGCTGGACTCGCCGTCGGGCCCGTCGCTGGGCCTGAAGCTCAAGTACAAGACCTTCGACAAGCTGGTCTACAGCAAGCTGCGCGCGGTGCTGGGCGGCCGGGGCGAGTACGCCATCTCCGGCGGCGCCCCGCTGGGCGAGCGGCTCGGGCACTTCTTCCGCGGCATCGGCTTCACGGTCCTGGAGGGCTACGGTCTGACCGAGTCCTGCGCGGCCACCGCCTTCAACCCCTGGGACCGGACCAAGATCGGCACGGTCGGGCAGCCGCTGCCGGGCTCGGTGATCCGGATCGCGGACGACGGCGAGGTGCTGCTGCACGGCGAGCACCTGTTCAAGGGCTACTGGAACAACGAGCCCGCCACGGCCGTGGCGCTGATGGACGGCTGGTTCCACACCGGTGACATCGGCACCCTGGACGAGGACGGCTACCTCAGGATCACCGGCCGCAAGAAGGAGATCATCGTCACCGCGGGCGGCAAGAACGTCGCCCCGGCCGTGATCGAGGACCGTATCCGCGCGCACGCGCTGGTCGCGGAGTGCATGGTGGTGGGCGACGGGCGGCCGTTCGTGGGCGCGCTGGTCACCCTCGACGAGGAGTTCCTGGGCCGTTGGGCCGCCGAGCACGGCAAGCCCGCGGATGCCACCGCGGCGTCGCTGCGCACGGACCCGGATCTGCTCGCAGCGATCCAGGACGCGGTCGACGACGGCAACGCCGCGGTGTCGAAAGCGGAATCGGTGCGGAAGTTCCGCATTCTGTCCTCCCAGTTCACGGAGGAGTCGGGCCACCTCACGCCGTCGCTGAAGCTCAAGCGCAATGTGGTGGCGAAGGACTACGCGGACGAGATCGAGGCCATCTACCAGAAGTAGAACGGCACTCGGGTCAGGTGTCCTCGGCGAGGACCCGGGTCATCGTGCGCTCGGCGAGCGCGGTGATGGTGACGAACGGGTTCACGCCGATGTTGCCCGGCACCAGCGAACCGTCGGTGACGTAGAGCTTCGAATACCCCTTCACCCGGCCGTAGTTGTCGGTCGCCTTGCCCAGCACACAGCCGCCGAGCGGGTGGTAGCAGAAGTCGTCGGCGAAGACCTTGCTGGGCGAGCCGAACAGGTCGTAGCGGTAGATGGTGGAGTTCGCCGCGTTGATCCGGTCGAACAGTTTCTTGGCCATGGCCACCGAGACCGCGCTCTGGGCCGCGGTCCAGCCCAGCTTGACCCCGCCGGTCGAGGGGTCGTACGTGAAACTCGCCCGCTCCGGGTTCTTGGTGATCGCCAGATAGAGGCTGACCCAGGTCTCCAGGCCCGTGGGCAGCGGGGCGATCTCGGCGAAGACCGGGTTGTCGGTGTTGGCCCAGTCGTCGATGCCCATGACGGGCATGGTCGACTGGTTGGCGCCGGTGGTGTCCCACAGGTAGTTGGCGCGGCCCACCATGGTGTTGCCGTTGGGGCCCCAGCCGGCTCCGACGCTGGAGTTCAGCGCGGGCAGTGCGCCCGTGTCCCGGGCCCGGACGAGGAGTTCGGAGGTGCCGAGGCTGCCGCCGCCGAGGAAGAGGTACGTACAGCTGTACCGCTTGGTCTCGACGACCGCGCCGGTGTTGTCGATGCGGTCGGCGGTCAGCAGCCAACTCCCGTTGCTCGCACGGGTGATGGACCTCACCTTCTCCATGGTGTTGATGGTGACGTTGCCGGTGCCGAGGGCCGCGGCCAGGTAGGTCTTGTCGAGGCTCTTCTTGCCGTAATTGTTGCCGTAGATGACCTCCTGGCCCAGCGCGGACTTGGTGGCCGTGCCGGCCGCCTCGCGCTGCATGTGGTCGAAGTCGTAGACGCTGGGCACGAACGTGGTCCGCAGACCGGTCTTCTGGGCGTGCTTCCGGGACACCCGGGTGAACCGGTACCACTCCGTCGACTCGAACCACGTGGGGTCGACGGTGTTGACGCCGAGCATCGAGTTGGCGCGCGGGAAGTACGTGGAGTACATCTCGTCGGCGTCGACGGTGGGGAACTGCTCGGCGAAGTACGACTTCAGGGGCGTGACGGCCATCGACCCGTTGACCAGGGAGCCGCCGCCGACACCGCGCCCGACGTACACGGACATGTTGTCGAAGTGCACGCGGTCCAGGACGCCCGGGTACGGGCTGATGTTCTTGTTGACGACGTCCAGCCACAGGAAGGTGGCCAGCGGAGCCTCGGTGCGCGTCCGGAACCACATCGACCTCTGGTCCGGGTTGGCGGTGTTGCAGAAGATCTTGCCGTCGGAGCCGGCGGTGTCCCAGAGCCGGCCCATCTCCAGGACGAGGGTGCGGATGCCGGCCTGGCCGAGGCGGAGGGCGGCGACGGCACCGCCGTAGCCCGAACCGATCACGATGGCGGGCGCGTTGTCGACGGCGGCGGCCTCCTCGGCGGCCTGCGCCGAGGTGAGACCGATACGGGTGAGACCGGCCGCGGCGGCGGTCTGAAGGGCTACCATGCCCAGGATCTGACGTCTACTCAGCTGACGCTGCATCAGTTTTGCTGTCATGCGCGCAGCATCGGCGGATTATCGGCCTCCGGCTAGGGTCCTCAGAGCAACGTCTTCAACTTTTCCGCCAGCAGGTCCCAGCGCCACTTCTCCTCGACCCACTCCCGTCCCCGCTGCCCCATCCGCCTCCGCAGTTCCGGGTCGCCGAGGAGGACGATGAGGTGTTCGGCGGTCTGCTCGGCGGAGCCGCCGCGCACCACCCAGCCGGTCTCGCCGTCCAGGACGGCGTCGGGCGCGCCCCCGGAGTCACCGGCCACGACCGGCAGCCCGGTCGCCGAGGCCTCCAGGTAGACGATCCCGAGCCCCTCCACGTCCAGGCCGCCCCGCCGCGTCCGGCACGGCATGGCGAAGACGTCTCCGGCGCCGTAGTGCGCGGGCAGCTCGGACCAGGGGACGGCGCCGGTGAAGCGGACCGAGTCGGCGACGCCGGTCTCGTGGGCCAGCCTGCGGAGGTCCTTCTCGTAAGGGCCGCCGCCGACGATCAGCAGCACCGCCTCCGGCTCGGCGGCCAGCACGCGCGGCATCGCGAGGATGAGGGTGTCCTGCCCCTTGCGCGGCACCAGCCGGGAAACGCACACGACCACCGGCCGGTCCGTCAGCCCGAGCCGCGCCCGGACCTCGTCGCCGCCCGACGCGGGGTGGAAGGTCTTCTCGTCCACGCCCGGCGGCAGCTGCACCATCCGCTCGGCGGCCCGGGGCGTCAGGGCGCCGGCGATCCGCGAGCGCGTGTACTCGCCGAGGTAGGTGATCGTGTCCGTGGACTCCCCGATCCGGCGCAGCAGGCCGCGCGCGGCGGGCAGCTGGGCCCACCCGGCCTCATGGCCGTGGGTGGTGGCCACCAGCCGCTCGGCACCGGCCTTCCGCAGCGCGGGCGCCATCAGACCGAGCGGGGCCGCCGCCCCGAACCACACCGCCGTACAGCCGTGCTCCCGCAGCAGCCCGACCGCCGTACGCGTGGCCGCCGGCGTCGGCAGCAGCATCGTCGTAGGGGCGCGTACGACCGTGAAGGGCTGCTCGGCGTCGAAGGCGGCGGTCGCCTCGACGCCCTCCTTGCTCCGCTTCCAGGTCGACGCGTGGACGACGAGCCGCTCGGGGTCGAGCCGCAGCGCCATGTTGTGCAGGAACGCCTGGATGCCACCGGGGCGGGGCGGGAAGTCGTTCGTCACGATCAGGGTCTTGTGCATCGCCGCCGACCCTATCCAAGTACCGGGTTTCGGGCCCGTGCGCCCCGTCCGCACACGTGCGACCGGCCACGTTTATGGCAGACACACAGCTGGGCAGGACATCATGTTCTCCTCAAGACCGAAAGCCGGACACAGGCAGGCAGGGGCTCAGGTGGACATTGCGGGTGCGAGGCGGTCTCTCGCGGGGCTGCTGGTGACCTGGGGGCTGACCAGGCTCGTGCTGCTGCTGTTCGTGTTCAAGGTGTGGGTCTTCCCGGGCCCGGACGTGACGAGCGACGTCTCCGTCATCTACCAGGGCTGGTACGAGGTGCTGCGCACCGGCACCTTCCCCGTCGGGGACGTCACCTGGCAGTACCCGCCCGCCGCCGCCCTCGCGATCCTCTCGCCGGCGCTGCTGGGATTCCTGTCCTACCCGTCGGCCTTCTACGTGCTGGCCTGCGCCGCCGACCTGGTGGTCCTCGCTCTCCTGCTGTACGCGGGCCTGCGCCCCGGCAAGACGCTGCGCGGGGCCTGGGTGTGGGTGGTGGCCGTGCCCCTGCTCGGGCCGACCGTGTACGCCCGCTACGACCTGATGGTGACCGCGGTGGCCGTGGCCGCGCTGCTCGCCGGTGCCCGGCATCCGCGGGTGATGGGTGTCCTGGTCGGCTTCGGGGCGATGCTGAAGGTGTGGCCGGCGCTGCTGCTGCTCGGCGCCCGCAAGCGGGGCGCCTGGGGCTGGGCGGCGGGGACGGTCGCCGGGATCTCGGTGCTGTTCGCGCTGTTCATGCCGGGCGCCTTCGAGTTCCTGACCTTCCAGCGCCACCGGGGCACCGAGGTCGAGTCGCTGGGCGCGCTGGTCATCCACGCGGCCCGCCGGTACGGCTGGCAGGGACAGGTGCTGCTCAACTACGGCTCGATCGAGTTCCTCGGCCCCTGGGTGAGCGTCATCAGCTCGGCCGCCCTGTTCCTCACCGGCGTCGCCTTCGGCTGGCTGCTGCTGTGGCGGCTGATGGCGACCCGCTTCCTGCCCAACACCCTCGCGGACGCGGCCTTCGTCGCCGTCCTGATGTTCACCGTCACCAGCCGGGTGATCAGTCCCCAGTACATGGTGTGGCTGGTCGGCACGGCCGCCGTCTGCCTGTGCTTCCGCGGCAGCCGGATGCGGCTGCCGGCCGCGCTGGTCGTGCTGGCGTGCCTCCTGACGGTGCTGGAGTTCCCGCTCTACTTCGCGGACGTCGTCGCGAGCAGCACCCTCGGGATCACCCTTCTGACCCTCCGCAACGGCTTCCTGGTCCTCGCCGCCGTGTTCGGCGCCGTGGAGCTCTGGCGGTCGACGGTCTCCCGCGAACCGGTCCCGACGGTCCCCGCCCAGGCGAGCCGCACCAAGCAGACCTCGAGCTCCGCCTGACCTCGACGGCGGCACGGTCGTCGAGCCGCCGGCTCAGCCCAGTCGGTCCTGGAGGTACTCCCGCCACTGCTCGGTGAACTGCTCCGGTGTCGTCCCGAGCACCTTCGCCATCGCGCTCTCGACCGACCCGTCCCGGGTCCGGTGATCGCCGACGGCCCGGTAGAACTCCCCGAGCCGTGCCTCGCCCCAGCGGTCCGCGATCAGCCGGCAGGCCAGCCAGCCGCCCTCGTAGGCCTGCGCCAGCTTCGTCGCGTCGCCGCTGAAGCCGAAGTCCTTGTCGGTGGGGAGGGCGTCGGGGGTGCGTCCCGCGGCCACCGCCCGGGCCAGTTCGGGCGCGGCCTGGGCGGGGGTGCGGCCGGTGCCGAGGTAGCCGATCCAGTCGGCGTAGCCCTCGGAGAGCCAGAGCGGGGTGGCGGGAGTGGTGTGGGCGCGGGTGGCGACATGCGTCGTCTCATGGGTGAGGACGACCTGTTTGCCGAGGGAGCCGAGGATCGCGTAGGCGTCCGGGTTGACGATGATCCGGTCGGCGGGCGCGCCGGCCGGGCCGCCGACCTCGCCCGTGGTGACGGCGGCGATGCCCCGGTACTGGGAGGCGGGTGAGCCGAGCAGCCCCGCCATGCCCTCCAGCGTCCTCGGCACCTGGACGACCACATGCCGGGCCCAGTCGCTCCGCCAGGCGCCCGACACGGCCGGTACGGCGCGGTCCGCGAGGTCGGCGTACATGTGCAGTTCCTCGCTGGACCGGCCGGTGCCCAGGACGAGGCTGTGCCTGCCGCGGACGACGCTCACCTCGCCCTGGTCCCACAGCTGTTGGGCGGACTTCCTGGCCGGCGTGTCCGAGTCGACGTACCACCGCCCCTCGGCGTCGCGGGACAGGGCGAGCGTGCGGCCGACGGTGACGGGGGCGTGGTCGTAGTCCTGGAGGCGGTAGCGCAACTCGGCGTCGGCGGTGGCCCCGCCGCCGGTGCGGTGCAGGGCGGTGACACGGTAGGACCAGGCGGCGAGGGGCACTTTGCGCAGGTTCTCGAACCAGCTGAGCGCGCCCGTGCGCAGGAAGGCCGCCCGGTCGCGGTCGAGCACGGCGGTGGAGCGCCGGTCGAGGAGGCGCTGCAGACCGGCCCGGCCGGTGTCGGTCGCCGACCTGCCGCCGCAGGAGACCAGGGCGGCGACGAGCAGCAGGACCAGCGCCACCACCCGGCACCTCGACACCCGCCCGCGACCAGCCACTTCCCGATCGTACGGCCGATATGGCCGTCAGGTCAGGGGCGTGTGACGGACGAGACCGGCATCATGCCGACGGGGTCGTAGCGCACCGGGGCGCCCGGGTAGGGCGCGTGGATCACCTGGCCGTTGCCGACGTACATGGCGACATGGCTGGCGTCGGACCGGTAGACGACCAGGTCGCCGGGCTGGGCCTGGGAGAGCGGCACCTGGTGGCCTGCGTAGCGCTGTTCCTGCGAGGTGCGCGGGAGATGGACGCCGGCATGGGCGTACGACCACTGCATCAGGCCGGAGCAGTCGAAGCCGGAGGGGCCGGTGGCGCCCCACACGTACGGCTTGCCGAGCGCGGAGCGGGCGGCGGCGATGGCGGCGGCCGCGCGGGCGTCGGGCGGGACGACGCCGGTGAGGTCGGGGACGTCGCCGGAGCGGGAGGCACGGTCGTAGGCGGCGCGCTCCGCGAACGGCATGGAGTTGAGCAGCCGACGTGCCTTGGCGAGCTTCTCCTCCACCGTCCTCTTGTGGGTCTCGACCGCCCTGCGGCTCTGCTCCAGTTCGGCGAGCTCCCCGGTGGCCTCCGCGCGCTCCTGGGCGAGTTCGCGCATCGCGGACTGGAGGTCGTGGAGCTCGTCGGCCTGGTGGGCGGTGATGCGGTCCAGGACGGAGGCCTTGTCGAGGTAGGCGGCGGGGTCGTCGGAGAAGAGCAGCGCGATGGTCGGGTCGATGCCGCCGGCGCGGTACTGGGCGCCGGCCAGGGAACCGAGCGACTGGCGCATGGAGTTGATGCGCTGTTGCTGGCGGGCGA
>Ga0182008_10000487_pt1 | contig 29903 bp, 31 predicted proteins | sample Sormic07211129_1_FD_120482 | JGI IMG/M metagenome (GOLD analysis project Ga0182008, IMG submission 120482) | Rhizosphere microbial communities from Sorghum bicolor, Mead, Nebraska, USA - 072115-129_1 metaG | ecosystem: Host-associated > Plants > Roots > Rhizosphere | place: USA: Nebraska...
GCGGGCCTCGGCGGGGCGGTGGACATCCTCGGCTGGCAGTACCGGCTCGGCGTGCTCGACATCCAGGTCTCGAACATCGGCTTCATCGGGATCGCGGTCGCGCTGCTCGGCCGAAACACCGCGCTCGGGGTGGGGCTGGCCGCGCTCCTGTTCGGCTCGCTCGTCAACGGGACGTCGACGCGCGGCCTCGACCCGAGCGTCTTCCCGCCGCAGCTCGCCGGCAACCTGACGCTGATGATCCAGGCGCTCGTCCTGCTGTTCGTCGGAGCCGACGTGCTCGTGCTCTACCTGTGGCAGGCGCGCCGCTTCGTCGGGTTCGGCCGGCGCAGGTCGCCGCCCGCGCCGCAGGCCGAGGTGGTGTCGTGAACGCATTCGCGGCGCGGATGGAGCGCGCAGCGCTGACGCCGCGGACCGTCGCGTGGGTCGGGATCCTCGTCGGGATCCTCGCGTTCTGGTTGTCGCTGCCGCCCGTGGGCGCCCGCGCCGCGTGGGTGCCGCTGATCATCGGCATCGTCGCGATCTTCTGCGGCGTCTGGGCCGTGACGCGCGGCGTCGGCCGGCTCGCCTGGGGGGCGGTCGCGGTCGGCGTGATCGGCATCGGGCTGGGCGTCCTCGCGACGCGCTCGTCCGTCTCGAACCTCGACTCGGTCGTGACGTGGGGCTCGCTCATCGGCTCGACGCTCGTGTGGGCGACGCCGCTCTGCTACGCCGCGGTCGGCGGCATGATCAACGAGCGCAGCGGCGTCGTGAACATCGGCCTCGAAGGGATGATGCTCGCCGGCGCGTTCTTCGCCTGCCTCGGCGCCGACAAGTTCGGCAGCTGGGAGATGGGGATCGTCACCGCCGCCGTGGCCGGTGCGGGCTTCGCGCTCGTGCATGCGTTCTTCGCGATCCACCTGCGCGCCGACCAGATCGTCGGCGGGACGGCGATCAACTTCCTGGCGCTCGGCGTCACGGGCTACTTCTTCATCCAGGTCTACGGCGCGAACGGAACGCCCGGCAGCCTGCCGCGCATTCCCAACGCGAACATCCCTGGGCTGAAGGAGCACACGTTCCTCGGCGACGCGATCGGGCACCTCAACTACATGATCTGGGCGTCGTTCGTTCTCCTGATCGTGGCGCAGATCGTGCTGTTCCACACGCCGGTCGGCCTGCGGCTCCGCGCCGTCGGCGAGCATCCGCGTGCCGCCGACACCGTCGGCATCTCCGTCTATCTCACGCGCTATCTCGCCGTCATCACGTCGGGAACGCTGGCCGCGCTCGGCGGCGCGTACCTCTCGATCGGCTTCGTCGGCTCGTTCAACGAGAACATGACCGCGGGCCGCGGCTTCATCGCGCTCGCCGCGGTGATCTTCGGCAACTGGCGGCCGTTCGGCGCGTACGCCGCCGCGATCCTCTTCGGCGCGTCGACCGCGTTGTCGTTCCGTCTCGCGACGTACTCCGACTCGGCGTCGGTCCTCTTCCAGGCATTGCCCTACGTCCTGACCTTGATCGCCGTGGCCGGGGTCATCGGCCGCCCGGTCCCGCCCGCAGCCGTTGGTCGCCCGTACGCAAAGCAGTAGAAGCCCCGCGCCGGCGATCGCCTTCGGGCTGATCGGCGTGGTGGCGATCCCGGCCGCGGTCGCCTACTCGCGTTACAGCACGACGTTCTCGCTGCTGGACGCGGCGTACGTGATCCCGGTTGCGGCTGTCGCCGCTGTGGCGGCGATCCTCGCCGTGCGGGGGACGAAGGGACACGTGCACTTCGGGCCGCGCCGCAGTGTCCGGCTCGCCTGGGTGCTCGCGATCCTCGCCGTCTGCTGCACGCTGTCGGCGTCGATCGCGATCGGCTTCTACGAGCTGCTACTGCGGCTCGAGCACTAGGCACGGCCGCCGGTCGCGCGGAAACGGCGACCTGCGGACCGAGACGATCCGATACGCGCCGTCGTCCAGAAGCAGCAGCTGGTCCGGCGACGGCCTCTCGTCGTTGCACTCGACGATGGAGAAGCCCGTCGGCGACGCGACGAAGAGGACGTATCCGGTCGGCTCGTGCACCGGCTGCTCCGTGGGGCCGAGCAACAGGCGCAGCGGCTCGCGTGCCTGCCGCGGTTGCCGTTCGATGGGCCAGGAGCTGTCCACGGGCCGCTAAGGGTGCCTTCTCGCCGGCCGCTCGTTCGGCGGGCTTTGGCACCACCTTCGGTTCGACCGAGGTGAAGCTACGATCCGCACGTGTTCGACCTGGGCAGCAGCCTGCGCGAAGCGCGCGTGCGTCAGGGGCTCGACTACCCGCAGGTCGAGCTCGCGACGAAGATCCGCGCAAAGTACATCCGCGCGCTCGAGGACGAGGCATTCGAGGTGCTTCCGTCCGAGACGTACGTCAAGGGCTTCCTCCGCTCGTACGCCGAGTATCTCGGCCTCGACGGGCAGCTCTACGTCGACGAGTACAACTCGCGCTACGGGAGCGAGCGCTGGTACGAGGAGACGCCGCGACGCGCGCGCGTCCACCAGCACCGCCGCGTCGAGCGCAAGGTGGTGCTCGCCGCGCTCGCCGGCATCGCGGCGCTGACGGCCCTCGTCATCGTCGCCTGGAAGTTCGGCGGCGGGGACTCGTCGAACGGGATCCCGCCGACCGTGTCGACGCCTGCGGCCCCGGCGGCGACCGCGCTGCAGCTCCGCGGCGTCCGCAAGGGGTCGTACGTCGAGGTGCACCGCGGCTCTGCGACGGGCCGGCTCGTGCTCGCGGCGACGATCGCCCCCGGCGACGTGCAGCGGATCATCGGCAGCCGCTTCTGGCTCTACATCAAGCGCAGCACGGGGCTCCGCGTCTCGCTCGGCGGGCGCACCGTGTCGCTGCCCGCACGCAAGAACCTGCGCGTCCTCGTGACACCGACCCGCACGGCGTTGACGGGCGCTTGAGTCACCGCCCGCGCGCGGTCGTCGTCGTCACGGGCAGCGAGCTCGTGCGCGGCGAGCGCACCGACCTGAACGGGCCGTTCCTCGCGCGCGAGGCGCTGAAGCACGGGCTCGAGCCCGCGCGGATCTCGATCGTCGGCGACGCGCCGCAGGAGCTCGAGCTCGCGCTCCGCGACGCGCTGGATGCCGACGCGATCCTCGTCTCCGGCGGTCTCGGGCCGACGCACGACGACCGGACGGTTGAGATGGTGGCGAAGACACTCGAGCTGGCCCTGCATGTCGACCCGGAGCTCGAGGCCCAGATCGAGGCGGTCTCGCGCGCCGCGGCCGAGCGGCTCCGGCGCGACTACGCGCAGTTCGTCCCGGGCGTGACGAAGCAGGCGACGAAGCCGGAGACCTCGATCTCGCTGGGGCTCGCGGGCACGGCGCCGGGCCTGCTGATCCCGCGCGACGGCGAGCGCGTCGTCGTCGTCCTGCCGGGCCCGCCCGGCGAGCTCCGCCGGCTCTGGCCGAACGCGCTGGAGATCCCGGCGTTCCGCGCGCTGCTCGCGCGGACGCGTCCACCGGGGCGCCGTGTCTTCCGGCTGTTCGGCGTCTCGGAATCCGCCGTCGCCCGCGCGCTCGACGATGCCGGCGGCGACGGCGACGGCGTCGAGGTGACGATCTGCGCGCGCGACTTCGAGATCCACGTCGACTTCGTCGTGGAGCCGGGCGCGGACGGCCGCGCCGACGAGCTCGAGCGCGGCTTCCTCGGGCCGCTCGACGAGTGGCTCTACGGCAGCGACGAGCGCGGGGTGGAGGAGCACGTCCTCGACCTCTGCCGCGCCCACGGCTACTCGCTCGCGACGGCCGAGTCGTGCACGGGCGGCCTCGTCGCGGCCCGGCTGACGTCGATTCCGGGCTCGTCGGACGCCGTCCACGGCGGCGTCGTCGCCTACGCGAACGACGTCAAGATGCGTGAGCTCGGCGTGGCTCAGGCGCTGCTCGACGAGCACGGCGCCGTCTCGGCCGAGGTCGCGGCGGCAATGGCGCGCGGTGCACGAGAGCGGCTCGGCGTCGACGTCGCGGTGTCCGTGACAGGGGTTGCCGGGCCCGGCGGCGGGACCGAGGAGAAGCCCGTCGGCCTCGTCTATGTGCATGCGGAGGGGCCCGACGGCGGCCTCGGCCGCGAGTTCAGCTTCCCCGGCGACCGCGCATCCATCCGCGCGCGCTCGGTCGTCTTCGCCCTTCACCTCGTGCGCACGCTTCTGGCACGAAGTCGCGACGAAGGCGTATGACTCCGCGCGGTAGCGTCGGAGGCGATGAAAGGCTCCGACTCTTCCTCGCGCTCCGTCTCCCGGCCGACTGGCTCGAGGGCATCGCCGCCTGGCAGTCCGGCGTCTACGCAGGCCGGCGCGTCCGCGTCGTGCCGCGGGAGCACCTGCACCTCACGCTCGTCTTTCTCGGCTCACGGCCCGCCGCCGAGGCGCCCGTGATCCTCGAGCGGCTGCGCGCCGCAGCCGCGGACGCCGTACCCGTCCGGCTGCGCCCGGACCGGTACCGCGAGACGCGCGCGGCGGCGATGCTCACCTTCGAGGATCTCGGCGGGGCCGGCGGCGCACTCGCCGACGCGCTCGGGCGGGACGAGGAGCGGCCGTGGCTCCCGCACGTCACCGTCGCGCGCTATCGGGAGCGGCCGAAGCTGCAGGAGGAGTTCCCGGCTACGCTACGAACACATGTTCTGGTTCCGTCCGACGCGGCTGCTTTTCTATCGAAGCTCCGCCCGTCGGGTGCGGACTATGAAGTGCTGGCATCGGCAGACCTGGGAGGCTCTGAGTAATGGACAAGCAAGACGCCCTTGACGTCGCCCTCGGGCAGATCGAGCGCCAGTTCGGCAAGGGCTCGGTCATGAAGATGAGCGACCGCGCCGCCGTCTCGATCGGTGCGGTGTCGACTGGATCCCTCGCGCTCGATCTCGCGCTCGGCATCGGCGGGCTGCCGCGCGGGCGGATCGTCGAGGTGTTCGGCCCGGAGTCGTCCGGAAAGACGACGCTCGTCTACCACGTGATCGCGGAGGCGCAGCGCCGCGGCGGCATCTGCGCATTCATCGACGCCGAGCACGCGATGGACCCGACGTATGCGAAGAAGATCGGCGTCGACATCGACAACCTGCTCGTGTCGCAGCCCGACACCGGCGAGCAGGCGCTCGAGATCGCGGAGCTCCTCATCCGCTCGGGCGCGCTCGACATCGTCGCAGTCGACTCGGTCGCGGCGCTGACGCCGAAGGCGGAGATCGAGGGGGAGATGGGCGACTCGCACGTCGGCCTCCAGGCGCGCCTCATGTCGCAGGCGCTGCGCAAGCTCGCCGGCACGCTCAACCGCACCGACACGATCTGCCTGTTCACGAACCAGCTGCGCGAGAAGATCGGCGTCATGTTCGGCAACCCGGAGACGACGCCGGGCGGCCGCGCGCTGAAGTTCTACGCGTCGGTCCGCCTCGACATCCGCCGGATCGAGACGCTGAAGGAAGGCGTCGAGGCGATCGGCAACCGCATCCGCGTGAAGGTCGTGAAGAACAAGGTCGCGCCGCCGTTCAAGCAGGCTGAGTTCGACATCATGTACGGCACCGGCTTCTCCTGGGAGGGCACCGTCGTCGACGTCGCCGTCGAGCGGAAGGTCGTCACGAAGTCGGGCTCGTACTTCAGCTTCGGCGACGAGCGGCTCGGCCAGGGCCGGCAGAACGCGACGGCGTTCCTCCGCGAGCATCCGGATGTGACGCAGGCGATCCTCCGGCAGATCCAGCTCGAGGTCGGGCCGGAGCAGGTCGTGTCCGCGCGGCTCCTGCCGGTCGCGATCGAGGAGGCCGTCGAGAACGGCGCGCCCGCCGGGCGGGCGGCGAAGGCCGCCGCCGCGGCGGCTGCGATCGCGTCCGTTGACGCCGAGGAGTAGGCGATAGCTCTCGTCACCGCGCTGCGGGAGCAGCCGCGCGGCCGCGTCGAGGTCCAGCTCGACGGCCGGCCGTGGCGGGTGCTTCCCGCAGACGCGGTGGTCCGCAGCGGCCTCGTCGCCGGCGGGCCGCTCGACCGCGAGACCGCCCGGGCGCTCGCCCGCGAGCTGCGCCGCTCGAGCGCCCTGAGCGACGCCGCCCGCGCCCTCCGCCACCGGGACCTCTCCCGGCGACGGCTCGACGAGCGGCTCGCCCGGCGCGGAGCGCGGCCGGAGGCTCGCGCGGACGCATTGGCGACGCTCGAGCGGGCCGGGCTCGTCGACGATGCCCGGGTCGCAGCAACGAAGGCGCGGTCGCTGGCCGAGCGCGGGTACGGCGACGCCGCGATCCGGTTCGCGCTCGAGGGAGAGCAGCTCGCCGCGGAGCTCGTCGAAGCGGCGCTCGCGGCGCTCGAGCCGGAGCGGGAGCGTGTGAAAACGCTGCTGCGCGATCCCGCCGACGTCAAGGCGCTGCGTCGGCTCGCGGCCCGCGGCTTCGCATCGGAGACGCTGGAGGATGTTGCGGGATTTGCGAACGGCAGCTGATCCGCGCTACGATCGGACTCCACGCTTCACCGACATTTTGCCTGCAAACTGCGCTTTTCCGAATTTTCGCCGATCCACCCGAACCCCGACTCCATGACACCGACGAGACGCAGACGACGGAGGGTGTTCCCGAGGTAGGGGGCCCGTCTGCCTGCGGCGTGCGGCTGCACGCCGGGAATCGAGCGACTTCGGACCGCGAGCTGCCGGTCGATGCCGGATGGGGCGAACCCAACCGAGCAGAGGAGCACGCGCGTGCTGATCGGGATCGGAGTCGCCGTCGGGATCGTCGCAGGGATCGCGCTCGCGCTGCTCGCCGTTCAGGTCTTCGGCGCGACGGGCGTCGGCAAGGCGCGCCGCATCCGCCGCCAGCTGCTCGAGGATGCCGAGCGCGACGCGGAGGCGCTGCGCCGCGAGGCCGAGCTCGCCGCGCGCGAGCAGGCGCTCAAGCTCCGCGCGGAGATCGACAGCGAGCTCTCGGACCGGCGCGAGTCGGTCTTGAAGATCGAGGAGCGCGTGCTCGCCAAGGAGGAAGAGATCGAGCGCAAGCTCGTCGAGCTCTCCCGGCGGGATCAGGGGCTCGCCGACCGCGAGACGCATCTTCGGCAGCTCCAGGACGACCTGAAGCAGGCGAAGCTCGCCGAGCAGGCGGAGCTCGAGCGGATCGCCGGGATGTCGCTGCAGGAGGCCAAGGCGCACCTGCTCGAGCGCGGGGAGGAGGTCGTCCGGCACGACCTCGCCCGCCGCGTCCGCATGCTCGAGGAGGAGGCGCGGGCCGAGTCGAAGCGGCGGGCGCGCAACCTCGTCGCCGACGCGCTCCAGCGCGTCGCCGCGAGCCACGCGGCCGAGACGACCGTGACCGTGATCGAGCTGCCGTCCGACGACATGAAGGGGCGCATCATCGGGCGCGAGGGTCGGAACATCCGCGCGCTCGAGCATCTGACGGGAGTCGACTTCATCATCGACGACACGCCGCATGCCGTCGTCCTCTCGTCGTTCGACGGGCTCCGGCGCGAGGTCGCCCGGCTGACGCTGACGAAGCTGATCGAGGACGGACGCATCCACCCGGCGCGGATCGAGGAGACGTACTACCAGTCGAAGGCCGAGATCGAGGAGATCGTCCGCCAGGCCGGCGAGCAGGCGGTCTTCGAGGCGAACTGCGGCCCGTTCCACGAGGAGCTCGTCCGCATTCTCGGCCGCCTCCGGTACCGCACGAGCTACGGCCAGAACGTCCTCAAGCACACGCTCGAGGTCGTCCACCTGGCGGGGATCATGGCGACGGAGCTCGGCGCGAGCGTGAAGACCACGAAGCGCGCCGCGATGCTCCACGACATCGGCAAGGCGATGACGCACGAGGTCGAGGGCTCGCACGCCGGCATCTCGGCGCAGCTCGCGCGCCGCTACGGCGAGTCCCAGGGCGTCGTCCACGCAGTCGAGGCGCACCACTACGAGGTGCAGCCGCAGACGGTCGAGGCCGTCCTGTTGATCTCGGCCGACGCGATCTCCGCGTCGCGGCCGGGCGCGCGCGGCGAGAGCCTCGAGCACTACATCAAGCGCCTCGAGTCGCTGGAGCAGCTGGCCGCGGCGAAGCCCGGCGTCGAGAAGGTCTATGCGCTGCAGGCGGGCCGCGAGATCCGCGTCATCGTCAGCCCGGGCGACGTCGACGACGACGAGGCGGCGCTCCTCTCGCACCAGATCGCCCGCGAGATCGAGGACAAGCTCGAGTACCCGGGCCAGGTCAAGGTGACGGTGATCCGCGAGTCCCGCGCGGTCGACGTCGCCCGCAACCACGGCGCGCTCACCGAGCAGAACGGGCACGACGAGCACGAGCCGCACGAGTCGCCGATCCAGGCAGCGTGAATCAGCGTCCGCCGCTCTGGCGGAATCGCGACTTCGTCCTCCTCCAGGCCGGGCAGACGCTCTCGGCCGCCGGCTCCCAGGCGGCGTCGATCGCCTACCCGCTGCTCGTCCTCGCGCTGACGCACTCGCCGGCGAAGGCCGGAGTCGTCGGATTCGCCGCGCTCCTGCCCGGTCTCCTCGTCGGCCCCGTCGCCGGCGCCGCGGTCGACCACTTCGACCGGAGGCGGCTGATGATCGCCGCGGACGTCGTCCGGGCGGCCGCCCTCGGCATCCTCGCGGCGACGATCTACACCGGGAACATCGAGTTCTGGATGGTGCCGCTCGTGGCGTTCGTCGACTCGGCGGGGTCGACTGTCTACAACGTCGCGAGCACGGCGGCGCTCCGGTCGGTCGTCCCGACGCAGCGACTGCCCGATGCCGCCGGGGTCATCGAGGCGCGCCGCGCCGCGGTGCGGCTCGGCGCCCCGCCGCTCGGCGGCGCGCTGTTCTCGATCGCGCGGGGGCTCCCCTTCCTGGTGGACGCAATCTCGTTCGCAGCGTCGACGATCGCGATGCTCGCCATGCGCTCGCCGTTCCAGCAGCCGCGCGATCCCGATCCCGCCGGCTTCCGCGACCGGCTCATCGAAGGGTTCCGGTATCTGTGGCGGCACGAGTTCCTGCGCACGACTGCGTTCGTCTACGGGCTCGGCAACATCCTCTCGACGGCGATCTTGCTGATCCTCGTCGTCGTCGGACGGCGGCAGGGACTGAGCAGCGCGCAGATCGGCCTGCTCTTCACGACGCTCGGCATCGCGACCCTCGTGGGGTCGCTGACCTCGCCGCTCCACCGGCGGCACCTCGGGGTGCGGACGATCCTGCTCCTCGAGCTGTGGACGTGGACCGGGGCATGGGTGTTCGTCGCGTGGCCGAGCGTGTACGCGCTCTTCGCCGTCATCGTCCCGTTCGGTCTGTGCGCGCCCGTGACCGACTCGGTCGTCGTCGGCTACCTAACGGCGATGACGCCCGACCGGCTGCTCGGCCGGGTCGAGAGCGCGCGGCTGACGATCGCCGTCGCGGCATCGCCGCTCGGCCCGCTCGCCGCCGGCTTCCTCCTCGGCGCCGTGTCCGCCCGGGTGACCGTGGCGGCGTTCGCCGCGCTCGGGCTCGTGCTCGCGCTGTGGGGGACGCTCAGCCCGGCGATCCGCGGCGCCCCGAGCCTCGCCGAGCTCGCAGCCGAGTGAGATCATCGGCCGATGGAGTTCACGTCGCGCCTCGCGACGCTCGCCGACGTGCCGCGGCTCACCGAGGTGATGGACGCGGCGATCTCTGAGCTGCAGCGTGCATACCTCGACGACGCGCAGGTCGAGGCGAGCCGCGCCGTCATGGGGATCGATACGCAGCTGATCGAGGACGGGACGTACTTCGTGATCGAGACGATTGACGGCGACGTCGCGGGCTGCGGCGGTTGGAGCCGCCGCGGGACGATGTACGGCAACGACCACAGCCCCGGCCGCGACGCGAAGCTGCTCGACCCGGGCGTCGACGCAGCGCGCGTCCGTGCGATGTACACGAGCCCCGCGTACGCGAGGCGCGGCGTCGGCCGGCTCGTCCTGCAGCTCTGCGAAGCGGCGGCGGCGGCAGAGGGCTTCACCAGGCTCGAGCTCGTCGGCACGCTCGCAGGCGAGCCGCTCTACGCCGCCTACGGATTCGTGCCGGTCGAGCGGCTGGATGCGTCCGTGACCGAAGTGCCGGTGCCGTGCGTCCGGATGACGAAGCCCGTCACGCGGACGTAGTCGCCGCGCCGACGATCAGCGGCCGAACGAACTTCGGCGCCTTCGGGAGCGTCGTGTGCTCGAGCCGCGAGACGTGGAAGCCGACTCCCTCGATCGTCGTCAGCGTCGGCCGGTTGCAGTCGCAGTTCACGACGAGCCGGTTGAGCCAGTTCATCCGGTCCTGGAAGCGTGCGAGCGCCGGATCGTCCGAACGGACGTGCTCCATGAAGAGGAGAGTGCCGCCGGGCCGAAGCACACGGCGGGCCTCGCGGAGCGCCCGCTCCTGGTCGTCGACGCCGCAGAGCACGAGCGTCGAGACGACCGTGTCGAACGTGCCGTCCTCGAACGGCAGGTCTTCCGCCGGCGCGCGGAGCACCTTGGCGAGCGGCGCCTGCTCCCGCGCCTTCCGCTGGAGGCGGCGGAGCATCGCCGGCTCGGGCTCGGTGACGACGAGCGATGCGACGCTGCCGTTGTAGAGCGAGAGGTTGATCCCGGTCCCGGCCCCGATCTCGAGCACGTTCCCGACGGCAGCGGAGAGGAGGCCCTGTCTGAACGCGCGGACGCCCGCGTCCTCGGACTTGCGCGACATCCGGTCGTACATGGCGGCGAAGAGTGTCTTCTGGAGTGTCATGGGGCGAGCCTAGGATCGCCTGTCCTTCGACGCATGGGGCAGTTGCCCCATCTTCAGAGGAGGCCGTGCTGCGTCGCGAAGAGGCTCGCGCCGACGCGTGACGACGTGTCGATCTTCGCGTAGATGTGCTCGATGTGGTTGCGCGCGGTCTTCGGGGTGATCACGAGCTGCGTCGCGATCTGCTTGCTCGACAGGCCCCGAGCGAGCAGGCGGAGCACGTCGATCTCGCGCGAGGTCAGCCCGGCCGGCCAGTCGCGGCGGCGTCCGACCTCGTGTCCGGCGGCGGCCAGCACGGCGTCGACTGCGTCGTGGTCGAACTTGCCGGCGCGCACGTCTGCTCGCAGCGCGGCGGCCGCTTCGTCGTCGGTCAGCGCCGGCCGGTGCGGACGCCGCTCGCGCATCGACTGGTACGCGTCCACCGCCGCGAGCACGCGAGCCGGATGGGAGATCGCTGCGCCCACGAGGCCGCGCGGGTAGCCCGACCCGTCGAGCCGCTCGCGGTGCTGCACCGCGATCGCCGCCAGCGGCGCCAGCGCGTCGGACTGGTGCAGCATCCGCTCCGTGAGGTACGGGTGGAGGCGGACGCGCTCCCACTCGCCCGCGCCGAGCGGGCCCGGCTTGTCCCAGATCGCGTTCGAGACGCCGAGCCGGCCGAGGTCGTGCACGAGCGCGGCGCGCCGGAGCAGGCTCGCCTCGTCCTCCGTCCAGCCGAGTCGGGCCGACGCAGCGGCGGCGAGCTCGGCGACTGCGCGCGCATGGCCGAGCGTATACGGCGACTTGAGGTCGACGAAGTCCGCGATCGCGAGCAGCGCGTCGTCGAAGGCAGCACCGGAGACCGTCATGCGCAGAGCCGGCTCGGCGTCGATCACGGCGGTCCAGGTGTGTGCCGAGTCGAGGTCGCCGAGAATCGCGTCCGGGTCGGCGCGCAACGCCGCCGCGAGCGCCGGATCGAACTGCGAGCCGGAGCGTTGAGCGGCGAGCGCGTTGGCCGCGTCAGCGCCGCCGAGGCGGTGCGCGACCTCGACGAACTCGGCGAACTGCGTCAGCCGGGCGGCGATCGGGATCTGCTCGCCGGCGATGCCGTCCGGCCAGCCGTGACCGTCCCAGAATTCGTAGGCTGACCCGACGGCGTCCTGCACCGCCTGCGGCAGCCCGAGGCGCTCGGCCAGCGCGCGGGCGAAGAACGAGTGCCGCTCGATCATCCCGTCGAAGTCGCGGCGTCCGGAGATCGCAAATTCGAGCCCGACGCGGAAGCGGTGCAGCGGCGGGTTGCCGCTGCCGACGAGCCGCATCGTGGCGGCCGCGGCGCGGAGGCTGCGAAGGTCGTGGTCGTACTTCCCCGAGCGCAGTGCGATGTCGTCGCCGAACCACTTCGCCTGCTCGTGCGCGTCGGCATGGCAGCCGACGTTCACGAGCAGCGCGGCGTAGTAGACGGTCGAGCGGTCGGCGTCGTCGAGCCCGAGGTGCTCGGCGAGCCGCAGCGCGATCAGGCACTCGCGGAGGACGTGCTCCATCGGCTGTCCGAAGCCGAGGTCGACTCCGAGCGACAGCGCTGCGACGAGCTCTGCCAGCCGAACATCCGCCATCGAAGCACGCTACCCTCGGCGGCCGTGCGCCGACAACCGCATCTGATCGCCGGCAATGCGCTCTTCGAGTTCCTGCTGAAGCGCAAGGCCTCGCTCCGATCGGATCTCGTGTGGGTCCATCACCCCGGCGAGGGCCGGCTGACGCTGGCCGCGGATTCGCTGCCGATCCAGCCGCGGGCGACGCTGCTGAGCCGTGGTGATCGTGGTGCGCTCGACGGGGTCGTCGACGCGCTGCGGGCTGCTCTCACCCCGCATCGGTCACTGGATTGGATCGAGAACGAGCGCCTCGCTCATCTCGACGGCGTCGTCACCGTCGATCCGCACGGGACCCAGCTCGAGGAGCCCCTTGCGATGACGGACGATCGCCCGGACATCAGTGCAGGCGCCCGGGAGGGCCTGTTCCTCTACGAGCTCGTGCGGCGATACGCACCGCGTTCGATCCTCGAGCTCGGGACGGCGTACGGCATCGGGACGATGTACATCCTCGCCGCGACCGAGGCGTCTCTCGTAACGGTCGAGGGCGATCCGCTCCGCCGGCAGGCCGCCCTCGCTTCGTTCGAACGCCACGGGCTCGCGGCGAGGGTCGAAAGCGTCTCGGGATGGTTCCCGGACGTCCTACCGTCCCTGCTCGAACGCCGCGCCGAGCCGTTCGACTTCGTGTACGAGGACGGACCGCACATTGCGGACGTGACCTGGAGGACGTTCACCGCCGTGGTTCCGACGCTGCGGAAAGGGTCGCTGTACGTGCTCGACGACGTGCACCACATCGCAGGGAACGACGAGGCGTGGGAGCGAATCCAGGCGCACGAGTCCGTCGTCGCGTCGGCGGAGTTCAATGGTCGCCAGGGGGTCTGCGTCATCGGATGAGGATCGACGAAGGCGGATCGTCCGCGAAGGCGTCGAGCCGCGGCCGGGACTGACGCCGCGGGAACGCGAGGTGTGTTCGGCCGTTCAGCTCCACTGCCGAACGGAGCGGAAGGCAATCGCCACCGCCCATCCGACGAAGAGCAACGCCACGCAGCGGCACGAGCCGACGGGATGCAGCGGGGCGAGGTCTATGAGTCTCGACACCATGAGTGAACGGATCATGTGCGTCCGCCGCGGTGGTGTCCCCAGCGAGAGCGCCAGGTTCTCCAGGGACGAAAGATGTGCCTCGAACGGGGCACCCCTGATGGGCTACCTTGGGCGGCGAGATGCGCCGCTATCACGTCACGACCTTCGGCTGCCAGATGAATGCGCACGACAGCGAGCGCATCAAGGGCATGCTCGAGGAGCTCGGGCTCGGTGAGGCGCCCTCGCAGGCGGAAGCCGACGTCGTCGTCTTCAACACCTGCACGATCCGCGAGAAGCCCGACACGAAGTTCGCCGCGTACATGGGCGAGGCGGCCGCGCGGAAGCGCGAGCGGCCCGACATGGTGATCGCGGTCGGCGGCTGCTACGCCGAGGCGCAGCGCGAGCGGCTATTCGGCATGTACCCGCACGTCGACGTCGCGTTCGGCCCCGGCACCATCCCGCACCTCGCCGAATGGCTCGGCGCCGGCGGGTTCGGCGTCGCGCGCGGTGCGTGGGGGACGGCCGACGAGCGGACGTTCGCGGCCCGCCTCCCGATGCACCGCGAGCGGCGCTTCCAGGCGTGGGTGCAGATCTCGATGGGCTGCAACTCCGTCTGCTCGTACTGCATCGTGCCCGCCGTCCGCGGCCGCGAGGTCAGCCGGCGCCCGGGCGACATCCTCGCTGAGGTGGCACGGCTCGCTGCGCAAGGCGTCAAGGAGGTGACGCTGCTCGGGCAGAACGTCAACTCCTACGGGCGCGACCTGCAGACCGACTTCGCATCGCTCCTGCGCGCCGTCGATGTCGTCGACGGCATCGAGCGCATCCGCTTCACGAGCCCGCACCCGAAGGACTTCCGCCGCGAGGTGATCGAGGCGATGGCAGCCTGCGACGCGGTGTGCGAGCACGCGCACCTGCCGCTGCAGTCGGGCTCGACGCGCATCCTCAAGGCGATGCGCCGCACCTACTCACGTGAGCGCTACCTGAAGCTCGCGCGCGAGATGCGCGACGCAATCCCGGACCTCGCGCTCGGCACCGACATCATCGTCGGGTTCCCGGGCGAGACCGAAGCGGATTTCGAGGAGACGCTCGAGGTCGTCGAGGAGGTCGGCTTCGACAGCGCGTTCACGTTCGTCTACTCGCCGCGCCAGGGCACCGAGGCCGCGGCGATGCCGGGTCAGGTCGACGACGCCACGAAGCGGGACCGGATCGAGCGGCTCGTCGAGCTCGTGCAGCGGATCGCCGCCGAGCGGAACGCGTCGCGCGTCGGCCTCGTCGAGGAGGTGCTCGTCGAAGGGGCGAGCCGCACCGACCCGTCGCTCATGCGCGGCCGCACGCGGCGCAACACGACCGTCAACTTCAGCGGGGATGCCGAACCGGGCGATCTCGTCGCCGTACGGATCGAGCGCGCTACGTCGACGACGCTTGCAGGCGCCGCATGCCGAACGCCGCAGGCAGCGTCGGCAGCCAGAAGTTGAAGATCCGATAGCTGAACACCGCGAGCACGGCCGCGCCGAGCTCGATCCCGCACCACGAGAGGGCGAACGGCAGCAGCGCCTCGACCGCGCCCGCGCCGCCGAACGGCAGCGTCCGCCTCGAGAGCGCATAGCCCGTCGCGTAGCCCAGCAGGAGGATCGGGATGTCCGGGCTGCCGTGCGTGAACGCCCGCAGGCACGCCCAGAGGCAGACGATGTCGCCGAACCAGTAGATCGCCGTCCCGAGCGGGCCGATCAGATGCTTCGGCCGCGTGAACAGGCACTTGAGGACGTAGATCGACTCGAGGCAGTGGCCGATGACGCCGCGCCAGCCCTTCTTGCCGACGAACTTGTCGCGCCGCCCGACGGCGATGACCGCGCCGACGAACCCGAGGGGAACGGCGATCGCCCACGGGAGGGTCAGGCCGGGGGATGGCTTGTGCACGCCCTCGGCGAGGAGCTGGATCGCGACGACGCAGGCGGCAGGCGCGAGGAGCGCGTACTCGAGCGCGCCGAGGCCCATGACCCGCGCCCGGACGTCCGCGTCGGAGAGGCCGTGGCGCTTGAAGGCGTGCGCGTCGACCGCAAAGCCGCCGCGGGCGACGAACGGCCCGAAGCCGGCCGCGACCGCCGCGGCGGCGTCGAGGTGCGCCATCGTGCCGCCGTCCTCGACCCGCGCGACCTCGCGGTAGCTGACGACGTAACCGAGGTAGGCGAGGATCTCGGCGCCGAACGCGACGGCGAACCAGACGGGGTCGATCGCCGTGAGCCGGTCGAGGATCCGGTCGAATCCGGCCACCCAGGCCATGGCGATGAGCGTGCCGACGGCGATGCACGCACTGCCGAGCATGAACACGGCAGATTCCGCGCGTGTCCGCTCGATCGAGGTCTTGACCCTCATCCACCTTCCAACGGTCGAAAGAATGTCCAGGTGACGGTCATCGGCATCTTCGGCCCAACCGCAATCGGCAAATCGAGGGTTGCCGCCGAGGTCGCCGCCCGGCTGGACGGCGAGCTCGTCTCTGCGGATGCCATGCAAGTGTACGAGGGGCTGCCGATCCTCACGAACCAGTCCCCGGCCCGCCTGGTCGGGATCTGGCCCCTGGCCAAGGAGGCGTCCGTCGGGGACTACGCGCCTCTGGCGCATGCGGCGGTGGACGAGATCCTGGCGGCGGGCCGGACGCCGGTCGTCGTGGGCGGCACGGGCCTCTATTTCCGGGCCGCACTGGCCGAGCTCGAGCTCCCGCCCGCCCCGGCGCCCGGCGCCCGCGACCGCTGGGCGGCCGCCTACGAGGCCGATCCCGGGGCTGCCTGGGAGCGGCTTCGAGAGCTCGATCCCGCGGCGGCGGGCGCCGTCCACCCGAACGACCGCCGCCGCGTCGTCCGCGCCCTCGAGCTGGCGGAGGCGGGCTCGTCGCTCGCGCCTGAGGAGGATCGGCTGTGGAGCACGCACACGCGCCGGCCGACCCTGATCGTCGGCCTCGACGCCCCGAAGGACGAGCTCGAGCGGCGGATCGTCGAGCGGACGCGCACGATGTTCGACGCAGGCGTGCAGGAAGAGGTGCGCGCCGCCCTCGCAGGCACGATCTCGCAGACGGCGCGAAAGACGCTCGGTCTCGACGAGGTCGCAACCCTTCCGCGCGAGGAGGCGATCGAGGCGATCGTCGTGCGCACGCGCCGCTACGCCGCGTACCAGCGCAAGTGGATGCGGCGGATTCCGGGCCTCGTTATGGTCGAGAGCGCCGATGACATCGTCGCTCTGGCACGCGCACGGGAATGAGTACGTCGTCGCCGAGGGCGACTACGAGATGGCCGGCGACGGCGCCCTCGAGGTCGAGCGAGTCGAGGGCGACGACGTCCACGTGACGATCCGCAACCCGGACGGCTCGATTGCCGAGATGTCGGGCAACGGAACGCGCATCGCCGGCGCCTGGCTAATGGAGCGAACAGGGGGCGACGTCGCACGCGTGCACGTCGGCGCGCTCGTCGTCGAGGTGCGGCGAAGCGGCGAGCTGTATGCGTCCGACATGGGGCACGTGCGCGTCTTCCCGCGCGAGCTCGTCGACGGCATCGAGCTCACACGGGTGCTCGTCGGGAATCCGCACGCCGTGGTCGTCGGCGACCCGGCGGAGCTCGGCAGGATCGGCCCGCGGCTGGAGACGCACGCGCACTTTCCCAACCGCACGAACGTGCAGGTGGCGCACGTCGACGCACCGGGAGAGGTCACGGCGCGCGTCTGGGAGCGCGGCGTGGGGGAGACGACGGCCTCCGGCTCGAGCGCAGTCGCAGTCGCCGCGGCGACGCACGGCGAGGGCGACGTCCTCGTGCACTTCCCCGGCGGCGACCTGCGCGTCGAGCTCCGCGGCGGACGCGCGACGCTGATCGGCCCCGCGGAGCGGGTGCGCTAGGAGGCGATCTCGTACTCGCGCAGCACGTCGTTCAGCGACGTCTTGAGATCCGTCTGCGCGCTGCGCCAGCCGATGATCAGCGCGCAGTTCAGGTGGTACGTGCCCGCCGGGAACGACTTCGGTCGCGTGCCCGGTACGACGACCGCGTTCGGTGGGACGTAGCCGCGGTGCTCGACGGGCTCGGCGCCCGTCACGTCGATCACCGGCACGGAGCCCGTGAGCGAGACGTTCGGCGCGAGCACTGCGCGCTCGCCGACCACGACGCCCTCGACGAGGATGCAGCGCGAGCCGATGAACGCGCCGTCCTCGACGATCACCGGGCGCGCCTGCACGGGCTCGAGGACGCCGCCGATGCCGACGCCGCCGGCCAGATGCACGTCGGCCCCGATTTGCGCGCACGACCCGACCGTCGCCCACGTGTCGACCATCGTGTTCGGGCCCACCCAGGCGCCGATATTCACGTAACTCGGCATCATCACGACACCCTGCGACAGGAACGACCCGTAGCGTGCGGTCGCCGGCGGGACGACACGAACGCCGAGCTCGGTGTAGTTGTGCTTGAGCGGGATCTTGTCGACGTAGTGGTACGGCCCGACCTCGATCGGCTCCACCTTCGAGATGCGGAAGTAGTCGAGGATCGCCGCCTTTGCCTCCTCGTCGACGCGCCACTCGCCGTCGACCTTCGCGGCGACGCGCCGCTCGCCGCGATCGAGGGCGTCGATGATCTCGAGGGTGTCGCTCACAACGACCGGAGTATCTCCGCTGCGCGCCGGCACTCGTCGAGCGCGGGGACGAGCGCGAAGCGGATGTAGCCGGCCCCGCTCGGGCCGAAGAAGTCGCCGGGCGAGACGAGCACGCCGCGGTCGAGGAGCCGATCGACGGCATCGTCCGGCGCGACGACCCAGAGGTACATCGTCGCCTGGCTCGCGACGATCTCCCATCCCTGCGACTCGATCGCCGGGATCATCATGTCCCGCTTCGCCGCGTACCGCGCCCGCGTCTCCTCGACGTGCCGCTCGTCGCTCCAGGCGACGACCGACGCCCGCTGGACGAACTCCTGCGGTGCGGTGCCGACCGTCGGCCGGTACGCCTTCAACGCGGCGATCACCTCGGGCGGCGCCGCGACGAAGCCGGAGCGGTAGCCGGTCATCGACGAGCGCTTCGAGAGCGTCTGGAAGACGATCACCCGCGAGCGGTCGGACGCCTGGAGCGCCGACACAGGCGCCTCGTCGAACCAGAGCTCGGTGTACGCCTCGTCGGAGGCGATCCAGAAGTCGAGCTCCCGCGCACGCTCGACCAGGCGCTCGTAGAACGCGGGCGGCGCGGGGGCGCCCGTCGGGTTGTGCGGGTAGTTCACCCAGAGGAGCGCGACGTCGTCCGTCAGCGCGTCGAGGTCGGGCAGGAAGGCGTTGTCGCGCAGCAGCGGCAGCGTGCGGACGCCGGCACCGGCGAAGATCGCACCGCGCTCGTACACGGGATACGCCGGCTCGCCGAACGCAACGATCTTCCCGCTCGTGTCGAGCACCTCGGCGAGCGAGAAGATCGCCTCCTTCGAGCCGTACGTCGGCACGACCTCCGTCTCGGGATCGACGTCTACGCCGAAGCGTGTGTCGCACCAGCGCGCCGCCGCCTCGCGCAGCTCGGGCAGGCCGGCCGCGAGCGGATACGGCGACCGTTCCGGCAGCGCCTCGACGAGCGCGCGGCGGATCATCGGGTCGGTCGGCTCGTTCGGGTCGCCCTTGCCGAAGTCGATCACGTCGACGCCGCCCGCGAGGAGCTCGCGCCGCTTCTCCTCGAGACGGACGAACGGATACGTCGCCATCTCCGCGAGCGTCGGGTTGATGCCGGTCACGAGAGGAACGTAGCCAGCGTCTCGTACGCGCGGTGGAGGTTCTCGACCGGGATCTGCTCGTCCGCGCGGTGTGCGTAGCGCGTCAGGCCCGGTCCGTAGTTGATCGCGTCGATTCCCTCCTGCGCGAACTGCGCCACCGGCGTCCAGGCCTGCTTCGGTGCGACCTCGGGGACGATCTCACGCAGCCTCGCGACGTGCGGGTTGGCGAGCACCGGCGGCGCGGACGGTGCGGTGCTCAGGATCTCGAGCTCGCCGTCCGCCACGAGCGCGCGGAGCCGCGCCTCGGCGCCGTCGCCCATGAAGCGGAAGTTCAGCTCGGCGCTCGCGCGCGCGGGGACGACGTTCGCCGCGATCCCGCCCTCGACGCGGACCGCGCTCACGACCTCGCGATAGACGAGCCCGTCGAGCTCGACGTCGCGCGGCTCGAGCTCCGCTAGCGCCTGCAGCCCGCGCACGAGCTCGTGGATCGCGTTCACGCCCGTCCACGGCCGCGCCGAGTGCGCGCTCTCGCCATGGAAGGTGACGCGCGCCTGAATGTTGCCGAGGCAGCCCGCATGGAGGATGCAGTCGGTCGGCTCCATGACGACCGCGAGCTCGGCGTCGCGCAGCAGGTCGGTCGCGAAGAGCTGCGGCAGCGGCGACTCGGAGACGGGGATCTCCTCGCGCGTGAAGAAGAGGTAGCGGGCGGGCACGCCCGCACGCGCCAGCTCGACCATCACCGCGATGCCGCCCTTCATGTCCGACGCGCCGACGCCGTGCACGGCGCCGTCGGCGATCCGTCCGGGGAGGTTGTCCTGCGCCGGGATCGTGTCGAGATGCCCGGCGAGGACGATCGGCCCTTCGCCGTACAGCAGCACCTCGCCGTCGTCGTAGCGCGCGGGCCCGGGGACGAGCGCGCGGATCAGGTCGACGGCCGCCGCCTCGTGCCGGCTCTCCGAGGGCGTATCGACGAGCCTGAGGGTCGTTTCCGCGAGGTCTGCTGCCGGCATGCCGCGGTCATAATGGCTGCATGGAGGCGCCGGAGCGCGGCTTCGTCCTGGCCGTGCTCGGTCAGGGTGTGGATGCGGACGACGAGCTCGGTGAGCTCGAGGAGCTCGCGCGGACCGCGGGCGTCGACCCGGTCGCGCGGCTCGTCCAGCATCGCGCGCGGCCCGACCCGAGGACCTACGTCGGGAAGGGCAAGCTCGAAGAGCTCAAGGAGACCTATCGCGCGACCGGCTCGGAGGTGCTGCTCGTGGACGAGGAGCTGAGCCCGTCGCAGCAGCGCCTGCTCGAGAACGAGCTCCAGGCGCGGGTCGTCGACCGGACGCAGCTGATCCTCGACATCTTCGCCCAGCACGCCGTGACGGCCGAGGGGAAGCTCCAGGTCGAGCTCGCACAGCTCGAGTACAACCTCCCGCGCATGCGCGGGATGTGGCAGCACCTCGAACGGCTCGGCGGCGGCGTCGGGACGAGGGGCCCGGGCGAGTCGCAGCTCGAGACCGACCGTCGGCTCGCGCGTCGGCGGGTCTCGCTGCTCAAGCGCCGGTTGAAGGAGCTCGGGCGGCAGCGCGAGATCCGGCGCAAGGAGCGCCGCCGCACCGAGACGCCGACGGTCGCGCTCGCGGGCTACACGAACGTGGGCAAGTCGACGCTCCTCAACGCGCTGACCGACGCCGGGGTCTCCGTGCGCGACCGCTTGTTCGAGACGCTCGACCCGACGACGCGCGGCTTCGACCACGACGGTCGGCGTTACCTCGTCACCGACACGGTCGGCTTCGTCCGCCGGCTCCCGCATCAGCTCGTCGAGGGCTTCGCGGCGACGCTCGAGGAGACGCTCGTCGCCGACCTCGTGCTGCACGTCGTCGACGGGTCGGCGCCGCCCGAGCGGCTGGCCGAGCAGATCGCGTCGGTCAACGCAGTCCTGCTCGAGATCGGTGCGAACGGGCTGCCGCGCGAGCTCGTCGTGAACAAGGTCGACCTCGTCGACGACGAGGCGCGACGGCGGCTCGCGAACCGATACCCGGAGGCGCTGCAGGTGTCCGCGGCGACGGGGGAGGGGCTCGACGAGCTGCGCGCGCGCATCGCGGAGCGCTTCGCCGAGCGCTTCGAGCCGGTCCGTCTGCTGCTGCCGTACGAGGAAGGCGGCAAGCTCAACGAGTTGTACGCGCTCGGTGCGCCGATCGACGAGCGGGAGGACACGCAGGACGGCGTGCTCGTCGTCGCCCGCCTGCCGCGCCGCGAGATCCGGCGATTCGCCTCGTACGTCGTCAACGAGGCTGGAAGCGCCGACGGCCAAGCCGTCGGCGCCCGGCGGTCAAACCGGGCCGCCGAGTATGGCGGCCCCAGGGTCTCGTGATCGAGCTGCCGATCCAGCGGCTGCGCGACGACGCGGTCGTGCCGGCGCGCGCGTACACGGGCGACGCCGGCCTCGACCTTTCGTCCTGCGAGCGGGTCGAGCTCGCGCCCGGTGCGCGTGCCGTCGTCGGCACCGGCCTCGCGGTCGCGATCCCGGAGGGCTACGCCGGCTACGTGCAGCCGCGCTCCGGCCTCGCCGCGAAGCACGGGATCTCGATGGTCAACACACCGGGGCTCGTCGACTCCGGCTACCGCGGCGAGCTGAAGGTGATCCTCCTCAACACCGACCGCCGCGAGACGTTCGTCGTCGAGCCGGGGATGCGGATCGCGCAGCTCGTCGTGCTGCCGATCCCGGAGGTGGATCCCGTCGTCGTCGACGAGCTTCCGACGAGCGAACGCGGCGTGAGAGGCTTCGGCTCGAGTGCAGCTTGAGCCGCGGATCCGTGTCAGCGCCGTCCTGCGATGGCGCGACCGCGTGCTTCTCTGCCGGCACGAGAAGCACGGACGCGAGTACTGGCTCCTCCCGGGAGGAGGCGTGAACTCCGGCGAGAGCCTGACCGACGCGCTCCACCGCGAGCTGCGCGAGGAGTGCGGGATCGAGGACGAGCTGCCGGTCGAGGGACCGGTCGCGATCGTCGACTCGATCTCGCCGAAGCGCTCGCTCGCCTCGAAGCACGTGGTCCACATCATCTTCGCGGGCGACCTGACGGGGAGGTCGCTCGAGGCGGTGACCTCGAAGGACGTCGCCGTGCGCGGCCACCGCCTGATGGATGCCGCCGAGCTGCGCGACGCCGTCCTCCACCCGCCGATCCAACGGTTCCTCGAGCGGTGGCAGCCGGGCGATCCCGCCGTGTATCTCGGGTCGCTCTGGGCACCGTGACTCCGTGATCCGAAGTCTTTCGATCCACGGCTACCGCGCCGTTCGCGACCTCGCGTTCGAGCCCGGGCGGGTCTGCGCGCTCGTCGGCGAGGCGTCGAGCGGCAAGTCGACGGTGCTCACCGCGATCTGGACGCTGCTCGAGGCGGCGGCGCCGCCGCCGACGATCGACGACGTGTCGCGCGGCATGTCGGGACGGATCCATCTCGAGGCGGAGCTCGAGCGCGGGCACGCGATCTTCCTCGATGCGCGGCCGCCTGACACGCTCAACCTCAACCGTGCCGGCGCACCGCCGGTGCTCTTCTTCCCGGCGAACCTCCGTCCGCGCACGCTCGTCGCCGCGGCGACCGGCAGCGGCGCGGCTGAGGTGGCGGAGCTCTTCGAGCCGCCGATGGCGGATCACCACTGGTCGCAGCTCGACGGCGGCCTGCAGCTCGTGCTCGGGATGGAGCGGCTCGTCGCCTCGAACCTGCGCCGCTTCGTGCTGCTGATCGAGGAGCCGGAGCTGTACCTCAGCCCGCACATGCAGCGGCATCTCTTCCGGCTGCTCCGGGAGCTGTCGCACCGCGGCAATCAGATCCTCTACTCGACGCACGCACCGGTCTTCCTCACGGTCGACCGTATGGAGGAGCTCGCGCTCGTCCGTCACACGCCCGACGAGGGAACGACGCTGCTGCAGCCCGATCCGCTCGCGCAGTCCGAGGCGTTTCGCGTGCTCTCGGAGTTCGACAGCGACCGGGCGGAGCTCTTCCTCGCGCGCGCGGTGCTGCTCGTCGAGGGGCGGACCGAGAAGATGACGTTCCCGTTCGTGTTCGAGGCGCTCGGCGAGGAACCGGACAAGGAGGGGGTGCTCGTGCTCGAGACCGGTGGGAAGGGCAACATCCCGCTCTTCGCACGGATCTGCAACGCCTGCGAGATCCCGTACGTCGTCGTGCACGACCGCGACGCGCCGCAGGGCCAGCGGCCGGTCGAGTCGGAGCGGATCGTCAACCGGCAGATCCAGGACGTTGCCGGAAGACGCCGGACTGTGGTGCTGACACCCGACTTCGAGGCGGTCGTCGGGATGAAGGCGCGCGGCCGCGGGCGCAAGCCGCGGAAGGCGGTCATGCGCTTCTCCGGGAACAACGGCGAGTTGCCGCAGCCGCTGCGGACAGCGGTGGAGAAGGTGCTGCGGGCGGCGAGGACGGCTCGCTAGATGGGCCGTGACTACCAGCGGATGGTGTCGGACGCCGTGCGCATCACCGAGCTGCTGTGCCGGCAGCCGAGCGTGTCGGCGGAGCAGCGCGCGCTCGACGAGACGGCCGACCTCGTCGAGGAGCTGCTCGCCGGCGTCGGCTTCGAGACGCAGCAGCTGCGCGCCGAGGCCAGCGCTCCCGCTGTCTACGGCGAGCGGCGCGGCCGAAGCGACTTCACGCTCTTGCTCTACAACCACTACGACGTCCAGCCCGCCGACCCGCTCGACCTCTGGGAGTCGGAGCCGTTCGAGCCAACGGTGCGCGACGGGAAGCTCTTCGCGCGCGGAACCTCCGACAACAAGGCGGAGCTCGCGGTGCGGCTCGCCGTGCTCCGTGCGCTGCTCGACGAGGAGGGAGAGCTGCCGGTCCACGTGAAGTGGATCGTCGAGGGGGAAGAGGAGATCGGCAGCGCGAACTTCGACGCGATCGTGCGCGAGAACGCGGCGCTGCTGCGAGCGGACGGGGCGTTGTGGGAGGGCGGCGCCGCACGGCTCCCCGACGGGCGGCCGGACGTCGCGCTCGGCTTCAAGGGGATGCTCAACGTCCGCCTGGACGTCACCGCGCTCGCGACCGACGCCCACTCCTCGCTCGAGGCGATCGCGCCGAGCGCTCCCTGGCGCCTCGTCCAGGCGCTCGCGAGCATCCGCGACCGCGACGGCACCGTCCGGGTTTCCGGGTTCTACGACGCGGTCGTCCCGCCGACCGACGCGGAGCGCGCCGCGCTCGCCGCGGCGAGCGACTCCGACGAGGATCAGCTGCGCGAGACGCTCGGCATCGACCGCTTCGACGACGGACTGACCGGCGCAGCGCTGTGGGAGCGCGCGTCGTTCCGGCCGACCTCGAATCTCGCGGGATTCCACAGCGGCTACGGCGGGCCGGGGATCAAGACGGTGCTGCCGGCGGCCGCGAGCGCGTGGCTGGACTTCCGCCTCGTGCCGGATCAGGAGGCCGATGCGATCTTCGAGCTGATCCGAGCGCACCTCGAGCGCGAGGGGTTCTCCGACGTCGAGGCGACGAAGCTCGGAGCGGCGACCCCGGCGAAGACGCCGCTCGACGACCCGTTCGTCCGCCGGGTCATCGACGTGGCGGAGGCGGTGTGCGGCGAGCCGGCGTCGGTGACGCCGCTCGCGGCGGCGACGCTGCCGATCGTCGCCTCGTTCCGGGATCATCTCGGCGTCCCCGGGCTCTCCGCTCCGGACAACCCGTTCTATGCCGGCTCGAACGCGCACGCGCCGAACGAGCACATCCGGCTCGAGGACGTCGAGCCCGCGCTCCGCTTCACCTACGAACTGCTGCGCGCGCTCGGGTCGGCTTAGCCGGCGCCGACCGCCGCGACGACGAGTGCCGCGGCTGCGTCCGGCGAGAGCGCGTCGGTGTTGACGACGAGGTCGTAGTGCGTGGGGACCTCCCGCTCGACGCCGTAGAACCGCTTCAGGTAGTCGGCGCGCCCCGCATCCTCGGCGCGAATCGCCTGCTCCGCGTCGCCCTGACCGACGCCGCGTTCACGTGCGAGCCGCTCGGCGCGCGTCGACGGCGACGCGGTGACGAACACGCGCAGGGCTTCTCCGGCAGCGACCGCGAACGAGGCGGCGTGCGCCACGATCACGGCATCGCCCTGACGAACGATCGAGCTCACCGCCTCGCTGATCAGCACCCGCAGATCCGCGTCGCTCGGCAGCGCGCGCGCCGCCTCGCCGGTGGGGAGGCGCATGGTCCCGCCTCCGGCCATGCCGCCGAGCAGGCGCGACGCAAACGACTTCCGCCGCTCGGCGTCGGCGACGAAGGCCGGATCGAGCCCGGCCCAGTCCGCCGCTTCCCCGATCACCTCGTCGTCGACGTACCGGAGACCGAGCTGCTCCGCGACGAGCCGGCCGACCTCGGTGCCGGCTGCACCCGTCGCATGCGAGATGCAGATCGTCGGAGACGCCACGCGTTCGAGCCTAACTCAGCGACGGCCGCCGCGCGCGTGTGCGCGCTCGGCCGACACGCGGCGCGCCTGCGACTCGAGCTCGTCCCGCAACGGCGCGAGCTCGGGCGGCTCGCCGCCGCTCCGATGCGCGAGCGCCTCCGCGAGCAGCCAGTCGGCGAGGTGCGGGTTGCGCGGCAGCAGGGGCCCGTGGAGGTACGTGCCGATCGCCCGCCGGACACGGCAACCCTCGAAGCCGCTCTCGCCGTCGTTGCCGAATCCCGCCACGACGCGGCCGAGCGGCTGCGCGTCCGGATCGAGCCGCGTCCGGCCCGCGTGGTTCTCGAAGCCGGCGATCGGGCCGAGGTCGGTCTCGAGGAGGACATCGCCGATCATCCGCGTGTCGCCGGCGACCGTCTCGAGCGGGAAGAGCCCGACGCCCGGCATGTCCTCGCCGTGGAAGCCGCGATAACCGCGCCCGAGCAGCTGGTAGCCGCCGCAGACGGCGAGCAGTGCAGCGCCTCCCTCCACCGCCTCGAGCAGGGGCGCCGCCTTCGCAGCGAGGTTCTCGGCAACGAGGAACTGCTCCCGGTCCTGGCCGCCGCCGACGTAGTAGAGATCGTGCGAGCCGGGGACGATCGCGTCGTCCATGCCGATTGCGTCGACCTCGAGCTCGTGTCCGCGCCACGACGCGCGCCGCGCGAACACGGCGATGTTGCCGCGGTCGGCGTAGATGTTCAGGTAGTCGGGATAGAGATGCCCGACGCGAATCGTCGTCACGCGGCGCGCTCCCAGTACCGCTTTGCGAGGCCGCGGTCGGCGACGATGCGCTGCAGCGCGAGCATCGCCGTGTACGTCGGCAGGACGACGAGCTCCTCGCCGTCGGGAGTCAGCTCGAGCCCGCTGTCGAGCGCGCGTGCGAGATCCGGCTGCACCTCGATTGCAGCGTCGTAGAGCCCGCCGTATTTGAAACGGAGCGCGAGCTCGGCTGCGCGGTCGCCGGCCGCGACGACGCGATCGAGTCCTTCCAAGAGCGGCTCGAAGTCGACGTCCCAGATCCAGGAGACGTCGCGGCCGTCGGCGATCGCGTCGTTGAGGGCGACGACCACGATGCGCGGCGGCCGGCCTTCGACGAGGGTGCGCACGGCTTCGTTCGCGCCCGCGGGGTTCTTGATCAGCAGGAAGAGAAGCTGCTTCCCGTCGACGGGGATTCGCTCGAACCGGCCGAACGCGGCGCTGAACCGCCCGAGACCGTCGACGACCTCGTCGAGTGAGGCGCCGAGCGCACGGGCAAGCGCGGCCGCGCCGACCGCGTTGTAGACGTTGTACAGGCCCGGCAGGGCGAGCTCCACGCGTCGCGTTCCTTCCGGCGTGACGAGGTCGAACGCGGCGCGCTCGAGGCCGTGCAGCTCGATCGAGCGCGCGGCGATCTGCAGCGGCGGCCGAGCATGCCCGCACGCCGGGCAGCGGTAATCGCCGAGGTGACCGACGTACGCGGCCGCATAGTCGTACGGCGTGCCGCAGCGGATGCAGTACTTCGAGTCGGCGGCATGCTGGAGCGAGTGCCGGGCGACGGCGGGGTCGTCGAGCCCGTAATGGATCCCCGTCCCGAGCGACCCGACCTGCGGGTCGTCGGCGTTGAGCACGACGAGCGTGGACTGGGGGAGGGCGTCGACGGCGGCGCGCCAGCGCTCGGCGACGAGCTCGAGCTCGCCGTACCGGTCGAGCTGGTCGCGGAAGAGGTTGCCGAGGAGCACGGCGCGCGGCTGCACACGCCTCATCACCTCCGGCAGCGCCCCCTCGTCGACCTCGAGCAGGCCGAGCTCCGCGCCGCCGGACGCGAGGAGGGTAGAGGCGACGCCCGAGACGAGGTTCGCGCCGGTGCGGTTGTGCGCGAGCCTGAAGCGCGGTCGGAGGATCTCGGCCGTCATCGCGGAGGTCGTCGTCTTCCCGTTCGTGGCGGAGACGACGGCGGCCCCGGCCGGGAGCCGTGCGGCGAGCTTGTCGATCGCGCCCGGGTCCAGCTTGGAGAGGAGCTTGCCGGGCACGGTCATGCCTGCCCCGGCCCCGACGAGGCGCGACAGACCGGCGACGGCTCGGGCGGCGGCGATCTCGGCGGCGAGGCGCATCTGAGGGACGAGCGTAGAAGACTTCGATCATCCCTCGGTCGAGGGAACTTCCCGCCGCAGTGCCCCTTCCGGGGGAGGAGGGGCATCGGAACCCGTCCTACGTTCATCGGGCTTCAATTGGGTACTGCGGCCCGCGCGCCCTGCGCGCGGTGAGGAGAGGAAAGGGTAGATGCGGCAATTCCGAGCGAATGCAAGCGGTGATCGCTCGAACGCCTTGTGGGGACGCGGCTCGCGTGGCGAGGCTCGTTCCAACGCGCTTTGGGGTCGTGGCGGCCGTCGGGCCGGCGCGGCGCTGCTGACGACGTTTGCGGTGATGATCGCGATGGCGGCACTCGCCGTCGCGTCGCCGCACAGCTCCGCCGGGGGGAACCACGGCGGCCTGAAGGCCTACGTCGAGGACTCGCTCCTCGCGTCGGTCCAGCAGGACCCGAAGCAGTCGTTCGACGTCATCGTCCAGGGAGATCCGGCCGGCAAGGCCTCCGGGCTCCTCAGCAAGCTTCTCACCGACACCGACGGTGATTCGGTGAAGCAGGGCAACATCAAGACGCAGTTCACGGCGATCGACGGCCTCCAGGCCACGCTGACCGGCAAGCAGATCCTCCACCTTGCCCGGGCGGGCCTCGTGACCTCGATCATGGCGAACGAGGCAACCGCGGCCAGCGCGGTGCAGCTGCCGAACTACAACACGCAGCTCTGGTCGTACTCGACCGGTGCGGTCGTCGACTGGACGAACGCGGCGCTGCCGAAGCTGCCGACCATCGCGGTCGTCGACTCGGGCATCGACACGAGCAAGACGAGCGACTTCGGCAGCCGCATCATCGGCTCGTTCAACTTCGTCACTCCGGGCGGCAGCGTGCCGAACTCCCCGGGCGACGGGTACGGGCACGGCACGTTCGTCGCAGGCATCGCCGCCGGGTCGGCGGCCGGGTACGCCGGCGTCGCGCCGAAGGCCAACATCCTGTCGCTCGACGTGATGAACGACCAGGGCATGGCCTCCGTCGCCGACGTCCTCAAGGCGTGCGACTGGCTGCTTGCCAATCGCGTTGCCTACAACATCAAGGTCGCGAACTTCTCCCTGCATGCAGTCAACCGGGCGAGCGTCCTGTTCGACCCGCTCGACCAGGCGGTGGAGAAGCTGTGGCTGAGCGGGATCTTCGTCGTGGCCGCCTCGGGCAACTACGCCCACGACGGCCAGGCGAGCGGCGTCCCGTACGCGCCCGGCAACGACCCGTTCGTGATGACGGTCGGCGCTGCCGACATCGGCACCACGGTCGCCACGACCGACGACACCGTCGCGCCGTGGTCGGCCTGGGGCTACACGCCTGACGGCTTCTCGAAGCCCGACATGGCGGGCCCGGGGCGGTACATCGTCGGGCCGGTGCCTGCGAACGGCGTCCTGCCGCAGTCTCGGCCGAGCGATGTCGTCGCGCCGGGGTACATGCAGCTGAGCGGCACGTCCTTCTCCGCGCCGATGGTGGCGGGGGCGGCGGCGATGCTGCTCGACAAGAACCCGTCGTGGACGCCCGACCAGCTGAAGGGCGCACTGATGATGACGGCGTCGCCGGTTCCGTCGGCTCCGAAGGGGTCGCTGGGCGTCGGCGAGCTGAACATCCCGGTTGCGCGGAAGCTCAACCCGAACGCAGTGCTCCCGAACCCGAACGCCGGCCTCAACCAGTTCATCACCACGACACTGGATGGCACAAAGGTGTTCAACGCGGCGGCCTGGGAGTCGGCGGCGAAGTCGAACGTGGCGTGGGACAGCGCCGCGTGGAGCGACGCCGCATGGTCGAGCGCAGCGTGGTCGAGCGCGGCCTGGAGCGACGCGGCGTGGAGTGACGCTGCGTGGGCCTCGGCTGCCTGGGGCACCGCTGCGTGGAGCGACGCCGCCTGGAGCGACGCCGCCTGGAGCGACGCCGCCTGGGCGGACAACGCGGGCGACGATGCCGGCGACACCGCAGAGGTCGGCTCGAGCCAGGCCGATGCGCTGATCGCGGCGTTCGGGATCACCGACCCGAACTGCGATCCGACGCTCACGGACTGCACGGCGACGACCGTCACGACGGTCACGCCGTAACGGCCCGCCGCTTCTACCCTGTTCCGAACGAGCGGGCCCTCCGGGGCCCGCTCGCCGCATTCGGCGACACATATCCCCGAACGGGGGATGCCCGCGGAGTATCTGACTCCGACACTTCTGCCATGGCTCTGCGGCCTCCCGTGGGCATGCGCGGATGAGCGTCGTCCCCGAATCGCTGCCCGGCGAATTCGCCTCCGAGGCGCCCGAGCCTGCGCCGCAGCGAGGCCTGCCGCGCGCCGCCCGGATCTATCTCGCGATCCTCGGCGTCGTCACGCTCGCCGCAGCCGGCGACTTCTACTACAACGCGCCGGAGATCCGGCACGGGTGGGCGAC
>Ga0182008_10000489_pt1 | contig 29832 bp, 23 predicted proteins | sample Sormic07211129_1_FD_120482 | JGI IMG/M metagenome (GOLD analysis project Ga0182008, IMG submission 120482) | Rhizosphere microbial communities from Sorghum bicolor, Mead, Nebraska, USA - 072115-129_1 metaG | ecosystem: Host-associated > Plants > Roots > Rhizosphere | place: USA: Nebraska...
ATTTATTGGGCAGTCCTGATGAGAAGCGGGCCTGGTTAAAAAGATTATGGTGGAAACTTCCACTTGGTTTCCGCCCTTATCTTTATTTTGGCTACCGGATGTTTTTTAAACTCGGTATATTTGACGGGCGTACCGGAATTAAATTCCATTATCTCCAGGGTTTATGGTTTAGAAAACTGGTAGATAGAAAAATCAAAGCGATAAAAAAGCAGAAATGATATTGATAAATGCTGATAAAATATGACCCCAGAACAAACCAAAAAAGAAGCGAATAAAAAGGCCATTAAATTTGTGGTTGCACTCTTTATATTGTACATCCTGTTTAGCCAGGGCAATTTGTTTATGCACAGTGTAATGACGCCTGGTTCAAAATTCTACAATGCCTATATTGCCGATCACTTTAACTATATCCAGGGTTTAAAAACAGTATTAATTGTACCTGCAGTGTGGATTATTAAAGCATTTGGCTTTTATGCCATCTACAATGAAATGGATGTAATGGTGGTTGCCGGACCTTACCTCAGAATTAACTATTCCTGTCTGGGACTTGGTGTAATGAGTTTTTTAGCTGCGTTTGTACTTGCATTTCCAGCTTCATGGAAATCGACGCTTAAAATGTTGGTTACCGGCATTTTAATGATCTATGTACTCAATATATTGCGCATTGCAGGATTAGGTATTTTAATGGCCATTTTTAAATCGCAACGTAACAACTTCACCTATCATCATGAAATTTTTAACATCATCGTTTATATATTTGTATTTACCCTACTCTATTTTTGGATTAAAAGAAATAATAAATCGAAAACAGTTGGGTCATAAGTTGCACCGCTAAGAAATCATCTTGTTAAAAACACAGCTACATAAAAATTTTGATACGGGCAGTTTTAAAATTGGCGCCAGCAAACTGAAGCAGATACTATGGTACTTTTCCAATATTTGTTTCTTTAAAAGTGGGATCATGCCAATCAGTTCAATACTGGTACCGTTGCTACGGTTATTCGGTGCAAAAATTGGCCGGGAGGTGCGTATAAAGCCAGGTATCTATATTAAATATCCGTGGAAACTGGAGATTGATGATTACAGCTGGCTGGCAGAGTGTTATATAGATAATCTGGATCAGGTTAAAATCGGCAAGAATTGCTGTATTTCACAACAGGCAGTTCTCATTACAGGAAATCACAATTATAGCAGTACTAATTTTGACTTGATAACAGGCCCGATTGTGCTTGAAGATGGCGCCTGGATTGGTGCCAATGCAACAGTTGGCCCTGGTGTTACCATACATAGCCATGCTGTGCTAAGCATGGGAAGCATTGCAACAAAAAACTTAATGCCCTACGCCATTTACCAGGGTAACCCCGCAACAAAGGTTAAAGACCGTGTAATAAAAGCTTAACAAAAGATTCAGCTATAAAATATGATGCGGATGGCCAAAGAGCAATCCGCATTTTTTATATGCCATTGCCACTTATTGATAATTATCAATAGCTAAAGATTTCTTTAACATTCAAAATTATTTCAATTAAAAAAATTATCAGGACATTTGCATCTTTAAATCGCCTCAAACCTATTTAAGTCGTAAATTTCAAATTAATGAAGAATAAGTACTCCTTATCCTCTAATCTTATTTTAATTACATTTTTAATCGGGATAGTAAACTTGTTTTTCTATGACTATGAAAGTGTCCAAGAATTTGTAGTACTGATATTTATTTTGATTTTGCGCTATTTCCTCTTTATCCTGATTAAACGACGGTTTGAATGGAGCAAATACCTTTTAATATTCATTATTGCAAGGAGTTTCTATCGCCTATGGGTGGTATTTGCAGATGTTGATGCTGTCCCGGTAACCAAAATAAACCTGGTATTGCAATTGTTAATGTCGGTTATGGCTTTTGCAGTTCTGTTTATTTTTCCTAAAATGAAAGAGTGGGCAAATGATAGAAGAAAGTATTTTCCTGCTACTACAGCAACAAATCCGCAACATTAATTGATGGCATCTTCTTGACGCAGCAATTTCAAACCCATGATTGATTTTTAATCGGGTTTTTAAATAGTTTCTTTTTATTGCCCCGTCCACATATTCAACGAAAAAGCCTATAATTGTCGACAAAGTAAAACAACATGAATGCCATCCTCGCCTCTACCTCGACAATGTTCGGCGGCAATTACCTGGAATACCTAAAAAGTGAACTGATTACGCTCTTTGCCGGAATAGAAGAAATTGTATTTATTCCTTTTGCAAGGCCGGGCGGAATTTCGCACGAAGAATATGCGGCCAAAGCCAGCATTTTTTTCTCTGAACTAAATATCAGCGTTAAAGGTCTGCACGAGTTTAGTGATCCCTTTAGCGCTATTAACGAAGCCAAAGGTTTTTTTACGGGCGGAGGAAATACTTTTTTACTTGTAAAAACACTTCATGAGCTGGGGTTAATGACGCACCTCAGTGAAAACATCAAACTTGGCAAACCTTATTTGGGCTGTAGCGCCGGAAGCAACATTGGCGGACTGAATATGAAAACCACCAACGATATGCCGATTGTATATCCACCTTCCTTTGAATGTATGGGTTTGGTTCCTTTCAACCTCAATCCCCACTATTTAGACCCAAATCCGGCGTTAAAACATAACGGAGAAACCAGGGAAACCAGGATTATGGAATTTCTAACACAGAACAGTATCAAAGTAATAGGTTTACGTGAAGGCAGCTGGATCAGAATATTGGGTGACAAAATCACTACAGAAGGCAGTGAAAACACCAGGATTTTTGAAGCAGGCAAAACTCCATATGAATGCCCACCTGGCAGTTCGCTGTTGTAATATATTGCTTAACGATCCGAACGGCTATATAAAACTAAAATAGCTACAGGTTGATGATAAACCCATCCTCATCAACCTATAGCTATTATTCTCGTCCTGTTTTTATGAAGGATATTCGCTAAATTATATCTTATTTAAGCCAACGCCGCATTGGTCTTTTTTCTTGAGCGCAGGTAGATTACCAATCCGCCAAAAGCTACGATCAATATTATCGGAATAATCAAAGTGGCCCGCAGAATTTCGGGACCTGCCAGGTTTTTGGCATTGGTCAGCGCCAGCGCATATTCAGCATTTTCAGGAGCCTTTAAATAGGCATCAAACGAAGCGCCGGCAGGTAGATGCTTAACAATGAGGCTATCATAAAAACTACCCATAAACATGGTATAAATAGAAACCGCAAACATCCCCGCACCGCCCATTAGGTTTAAGCCGAGTGCGCCTGATTTAGGAACATTTTCAGCTACGAAACCGATCATAGTCGGCCAGAAATAACAAACGCCAATACCGAAAACGATTGCCGCGAAAAAAACTGAATTTCCCGTAAAAGTGCTCAGCATATAAAGTCCGGCCGCAGCAAATATGGCAGATAAGAGCAGTACACCCTGAGGAGCTAGACGGTGCACCACGGGCTCGGCAAAACCCCGGCCAATGACCATGATCCCCGTGGTAAGGGTTAATAATAAAATCGCATTATCGGTGACGTTTTTCAACAGTAAACCTATCCATTGACCTGTAAATAACTCGGTAATGGCAGTACCGAACATGCAGATAAACATAAAAATAAACAATGGAGAAAGTACCGCCTTATACATATCTGAACTGGAATAACCGGATGATACCCTTTCGGTAACAGGAAAATCGAGCTTTGAGAACAGGTATCCGTAAATTAAAGTAGGAATAATCATCACCGCAACCTGCACCTTCCAGCCCAATCCGAGATGCACAAAAAGGGTAACCAGCAAGGTACCAATTACAATGCCACCAGGAAACCATAAGTGAAAGTGATTTAATTTGGTTGTTTTATTCTCCGGATATAAAGCGGCCACCAACGGATTACAGGCAGCCTCTACCGTACCGTTGGCAATACCAACAAGCAGGGTAGATAAAAACAGGCTCCAGTAGCCCTGCGCAAAAATAGTAAGGATGATACCGGCCAGGTGAAAGATAAAGGCCATCACCAGTAAACGCTTCATGCCGATCATATCCACTACAAATCCACCAACTACAATGGCCAGCGGGAAACCCCAAAAGGCAGCAGCCGTAATGGTACCCAATTGCGCAGTACTTAATTGAAAATCGACCCCCAGCTGGTTCATGATCCCGGCCCGGATACCGAAGGAAAGGGAGGTGACGAGTAAGGCAAGGCAACTTGCCCAAAATAGTTTCGTGGTTTGAATGTTAAGCATAGCTCAGATTTAGTTTATAATTGGTTTTTAATTTCTGCATCAAGAAAGCTTTAGGGATGACAAAAGTATCCGCAACAACCAACAGCGCCTTTGGCTAAAATCTCCAGGCAGGAAATCTGCTGGCTTTTAAACCAGTCTGCTAATTTAGTGAGTTGGCGCTCCTCCATTTTTTATTGGAATATTTGGTTATGTAACACGCAAAAAAGCCGTGTAGTAATTAGATGATGATCGTTAAACACCATAATAATAAACAATTGAATCGATTAATGCAATGGTTGATCATAAACTTTGTTCTTTTGCCTATGCGATCTGGTTGACTTGAGGATTGATGAATGCGATTGTATGACAGAACGATAAATTTGATTTTATCCTTCTGAATCTATAACTTGAGGCGGAATCTTCCAAACTCCAATAACCGTTATGAAAAGATATCTGTTTATTATCTTCTTAGCCATTTCTTTTTCTGTGCAGGCACAGTCTAACGCAGCGCATTACAAGTATATTATTGTGCCAGAGAAATTCAGTTTTCTCAAGCAGGTTAACCAATATGGCTTAAATACCCTTACAAAGGCTTTATTTGAGGCTAAAGGTTTTACCGTATATTTTGACAATACTGAAATACCTGAAGAAATTGCAGCTGACAGGTGCAAAGCCCTTACGGTAGAACTACAGGAACGAAACAGCATGTTTGTGACCAATCTCACCCTTTTACTTAAAGATTGTAAAGGCGCCGTAGTATTAAAGAGCAAGGAAGGCAAAAGCAGGGAGAAAGAATACAAAACTTCTTATAATGATGCCCTGAAAGATGCTTTTACATCTTTTAACGATTTGAAGTATGTAGCAGGTAGCACCACTGCGTCCACCAGCACAATACCAGCCAATACAAACACGCAGACCCAAACCGTATCGGCGCCTGCTGATCAGGCTACCGCTGTCAAAACAGAACCACAGGAAGTGCTGTTATATGCCCAAGCCATCAGTAATGGCTACCAACTGATAGATGCAACTCCAAAAATTGTAATGACTTTACTCAAAACCTCAATTGAGGATTGTTATATTGCAAACAAAGGGAACACAAATGGCGTAGTTTTAAAAAAGAACGGAAACTGGTTCTTCGAATATTATAAAAATAACGTTCTGGTTTCAGAACAACTATCAATAAAATTCTAGACCACTACAATTTCTCAGGAAAACCCAACGGCTTAATATCACACACAGCATGCTATGCCTTTTTGTTGCACATGGCTTTCGCTTTGAAATAGCCCGTACACTAAATAGATAATATCCGATCGCCGAAACCAGACAATAGATTTCGTTCTAAAGCTTAATGCGGATATGCCAGTAAGTTTCTAGGAATTACTTTGAAGAAAAGATGATTTACACTACTTCGATAAAAACCGCAGTACCAATGCTTCCCATTCCTGCTCCAATGTTAATTTAGGTCTTTTTTCTCCTGCTTTAGCATACCAATAATCTGCGTTCCATATATCCCCTTCCTTACGATGCAGGTACGCGTGAATGCGGGCAGAAGAAGTATCGCTTAAATGGTCAACCTGGTTATGAGCCGTATGCCAATCACCTTTTGCATCGTACCAGAGCGCGCGTAGCTGAACCGACATGTTGCTATCAGGGGAATTTTTTTCCAATGAAATTTTAAATTCAGTTATATTTTCCATTTGTTTCTGCTGCGATTAACTATTGCGAAAGAGAATGATCTCCCAAATATCTTTATTTTTTTTAGAAATTTTGCCGCTTTACCCTTACCCATAAACAATATCATTGTTGCCTGATCAAAAAAATATCCAACTGATATTTTGGTCATTCCACACTCACCAATGTCAACACAATTCACTACCTCACAAACATCTGCTGTTAAGTGTAGATTTATGATGCTCATTTAAACATCCGGAATTTAAAGCCAGATTCGTATTATAAAACCATCTTCAGATAAACTTGTTGTAGAAAGTGGGCTTTAGTTGTTTATGGCCTCTTTAAAAAAAGCAATTATGGATTCAGGAACTATTGTATACAGCAATTTAGAAGAGCTCTCAAAAAGTAATTATCAATTGACAGATGGCGAGGCCGACATTACAGGATGGCCTGTAAAAAATGAAGCAGGTAACGCAGTTGGAAAGGTGCGCGACCTCCTATTCGATCCCGAGCAGCATGCCATACGGTATGTGATTGTAGCGCTTGTTGATATGGGCGAAGATTTGGAGGAAAAAGCTGTACTGATACCCATTGGGCTCGTCAATTTAAGTGAAGATAAAAAAGAAGTTATTTTACCTGGTATTCACCATGAGCAGTTCAGGGCCATGCCAACATATATTATCGGTGAGGTTACCCCTCAAATTGAAAATCAGATTCGCTACATCATCGGAAGTCCGGCGGCATTACGAATGGAAGATGAAATTGTAGAGATAGACCGTGCAAATTTTTACCGTCATCACCATTTCGACCGGAATAAGTTTCCTGATCAGAATCATCAAAATGAGGGTACTGCCCCGTTAATTTAATTAACAACTGGATTGGAAATGATGCAAATGCATCGACTACTACTTCCAGTCAGCAAAAACGGGAGCTTTCAGTCAGGAAGCTCCCGCTTTATTTTAAAATTATCCACTCCCCTCTCCTGCTGTAATAAAGTTTAAGACTAATGGTGGTTATAGGCCATTCAAAAAGATGACGGTTTGGCCTGATTTTTAAACCCGTTCGTCGAGAATTAAGCTGTGTTGGTATAATTAAGGATTTTCTGCTGCAACGTTTTGTTCATCGTGACGTCTTATCTACAAAACAACAACAAAATATATCATAAATATAAACAACAGCATTATGAAAACCTCCATCAAAACCTTAACAAAATCAGTATTGGCAGCTATCGTTTTAACTTCTGCTATTTTCTCAACAAATGTAATGGCGGGCGAGAAACAGCCCATCAAAATATCATCACCTAAAAACATCCAACAAGTTATTGTAAGCGGAAATGTAGAAGTTACCTTAGTACAGGGAACAAAAGAAAGCATAACCTATAATGAAAATAATACGGGTAAAGTAAAAGTGATCCAGGATGGTCATGCTTTAAAAATCAGTTCAGCTGATGAAAATACGGCTAAAATTACGCTTTACGTAAAAGACATATTCAGGGTACAGGCATCTGAAAATGCAGTGGTAAAAACTGCAGGTAAACTGGATTCAAAATATCTTCAATTGTTTTTAACAGGAGACGCTGTTGCAGAGATCAATTCCAATACAGCAGGTTTATATACGGTAATTGAAGATCGTGCAGATTTAAAATTAAGTGGTGCTACTCAAGAACATATCCTGGTAATGGGAAGCACACCAAAACTAAATTTAGACAGATTTGCTGCATTAAAAACACAAATGAGCTCATCGGTATCCCAAACAACACAAACTGCCTCATTAGCAAAATAGTTCCTCAACAAAATTGAAAAGGCGGCAAAAACAATTTTGTCGCCTTTTTTTATTCAATGCATTGGCAAAAGTCAGAATCTCATTTACTTGTGGGGGATAATTTATGGTATAAAAATCAATATAAAAGACAGATCTTTTTGGCAAAATATTAAGCCGGGCGAAACCGTCAACCCCAACTCGATCGGAAACCATGCCGTGCTCACCGAAGATAATCGTAATGCAAACGCTTTAAGATTCCATCCCGCGCGGGAATGACGGCCGTGCTGATTGATTATTCTGTCTATGGTAATCTTGCCTCAACCTAACCGCTTGCTAAAGTACCATCATCAGTTACAATACAGCTTGTTGAATATAAATTAGATATCCGTCATTGGAATTTATTCTACTGTTTATTATCCAGACAGAAAATCAATTCTAATCCCTATTTTTGAAAAACCATATCCCTCATAAGAGATCATATTCAATACTGCTTAAGCTAGATGATTACAAAAAATTCTTTTAACTCAACCATCCGGAATGCCATATCGTTAATCCTGCTCTTACTTTTTTCTCTCCATGTGCTTGCACAAAAAGATAAAACTGTACATCAGGCGCAGGATGTAGCTATCCTTTCGGATTCTGCAATATTGACCAAGAGCGATTACCTTGCCCATCTGGAAAAAGTATTTGAAACCATTAACAAAGTTCCGGTAACCGTTGCTTCATTTAAAAAACTTAAGCCTATAGCAGCACATTTAACCCAGGACGAGGCTGCGCTGACGCTACTCAAAACCCGCTTAACGCAGCATGACAGGTCTCCCAATCTTCAAAACCTGCAGATGGACCAGACCTTGCTGGCAGAACTGGAAAGCAATAACAAAGATTGTTTATCAGACCTTGATGATTATGAAAAAGAATTGCGTGCGCTAAAAACTGAAATTCTCAACCTGCGTAAAGATTCGGTACTCATTAAAGTGTTTACAGTACCCGCCGTACAGGCGATGTTTAAAAGTGAATTTGCAGAGCTCAGGAAGAAACGTATAGTGATGGATAGCCTGCTTAAAACAACAACCTTATCCATTAATAACCTACAGGCCAGAACCTCTTCTAACCTCATCAACATCAAAGAGCTAATGTACCTTACTGATAGCCAGCTCGATGCCGTCAGCATTAAAGCTTTTGGTAAAGAGCGCCGTTATTTATGGGAATCAGTAAATAAACAGGCTAATAAGAGCATGGGCTTCAGAAAGTTTATTCAGGGAGAACAAGAAATATCTGGCTACTATTTTGTATACACCAGGAGCAGCCGGTTATTATTACTCTTTACCTGTACCATATTTTTCTTGTGGGTATTCTTCAACTTCAGAAGTGTAAAACAGCGGGGGCGTTTAGAAACACTTGACGATTTTTCGCTGATCAGCCCACATCCCTATTTAATCACCCTTATCATGCTTTTTGCACTGGCGCCGATCTTCGATCTGAGAGCGCCTGCACTATACATAGAGGCCGTAGAGCTTGTTCTCGCTATTCTGCTCACCATATATTTCCGCAAAAAATTAAACTCAAGGTTATTTTACTATTGGTGTATTTTTGTAATACTGCTTCTTGCCCCGGTATTCTTACGCCTTTTGGGTATGCCACCCAGATACCAGCGCTGGCTTCTGCTGTTCCTTACGACCAGTGCAATTGCCTATGGTATAATGGTTTGGAAAATACTCGATGAAAAAACCAAAAGATACAGAATGATCCTCATCACAGGATTTATTTATGTTGGCTTTGCTATCATCGCCACGTTTTGCAATCTATTTGGACGCTTTACGCTCACCCAGATTTTTTATTCAACTGGGGTGAGCTCGCTTTTAAATGCCATATCGCTAACCATCCTGGCCAAAGTACTGGTAGAAGCCTTTTTACTGCAAATGAAAAGCAGCAGGATCCGTAAAGGATTTCCGGAATATTTTGATTGGCAACCTGTAATTGCCGGGCTAAAAAGGCTTACAGGCATTGGTGCTACCATTATCTGGTTTGTAATATTCACCACCAACCTGAATATATTTAATGGCCTATACGAGTCGGTAATGGAAGTATTGACTGAAAAAAGAACCATAGGCAGTTTTTCTTTTACCCTTGGGGGCATTGTATTATTTTTGGGCATTATCTGGATTGCCAACTTTTTGCAGAAATATATTGCTTATTTTTTTGGTGATACCGGCGATGACAGTTTTGAGGACAATAAAGGAGAGCGATCTAAATTACTGGTTACCCGTTTGTTGCTATTGATTGGTGGCTTTCTCATTGCCGTTGCAGCTTCCGGATTGCCAATTGATAAAATCACGGTTATTCTGGGTGCACTGGGTGTGGGAATTGGATTGGGATTACAGAATATTGTAAGCAATTTTGTATCGGGCATCATCCTGATTTTTGACAAAACCATCAGAATAGGCGACATTGTTGAATTAAGCAATAAAAAAGGAAGGGTAAAGGAAATCGGTGTACGCGCCAGCACCCTGCTTAGTGATGAAGGTGCTGAAATCATTATTCCAAATGGTTCCATTTTATCTAACAACATCATCAACTGGACCCTGAGTAATAACCAGATGCGGGTAGATATTTCGCTATCGATCGCAAAACCATTTAATGCTGCTGAAGTGGTAAGCCTGATACGCGAAATCATTGTCGAAAATAGTAATGTTTTTATCAGCAAAGAGCCCATTATTATGATCAGCCCGGTAAGTAAGCTGAACAGTATGATCAACATTTACTTCTGGTGTAAAGATATTTCGAAGGCTGATCTTACCCGAAGTATGGTCAACGCACAGATTTTCGAAACGTTCGAACAAAAAGGGATTGAAATTTTATAAAGGTAGATCATGAGCAAATTTATCCTTTCCGAAATCTATATTTATCCTATCAAATCCTTGGGTGGTATCAGTCTTGAAAAAGCCCAATTAGAAGAAAAAGGTCTACAATACGACAGGAGGTGGATGATTGTTGATGAAGAAGGAATGTTTATTACACAAAGAAAATATTTTGAACTGGCTTTACTTGCGGCGAAGATCACCGACGGCAGGCTAATCATATCACATAAAATAAACACCGGCCAAAGCATATCTTTTGATCTGCAGGAAGATAATGGCATACAAATCCCGGTTGTGATCTGGAACGATACGACTGCTGGCACTGAAGTAAATACCGCCGTAAGCAACTGGTTTTCTGATTACCTGAAATTTAAAGTAAAACTGGTAAAAATGCCCGAAGCAGAGAAAAGAATGGTTGACCCTAGATATGCTGCTAACCATGAAATCGTGAGCTTTGCAGATGGTTACCCTTGCCTGCTCATTGGCCAGTCATCACTTGACGGGCTGAATGAAAAACTCCCGAATCCGATTCTGATGGATCGTTTTCGCCCAAATTTCGTTTTTACCGGAGGCGAGCCTCATGTTGAGGACGGTTTTGAGGACTTTTATATCGGCGCGGTTTTATTTTCGGCTGTAAAGCCATGCTCTCGGTGCGTACTCATTACGATTGATCAGCAAACCGGGGAGAAAGGCCAGGAACCTTTAAGAACACTGGCCAGCTACCGCACAGTAGGTAAAAAAATCATGTTCGGACAGAATTTATTGCATCAGCAAACTGGGATAATCAGTGTGGGTGATGAACTGAAAGTGATGAGCTGGAAAATGTAAAATGGCATATGGATAATGGAAAATGGGCTGATATCACCATAAAAATTTTTAACCGCCTTAATTTCTTAACAGTTAAATTTTAAGGCATTAATTATTTAATATTTTCTGATCGTCTTTAACCACCATGAAATCAGCCGAGCCCAGGTCCTGAACCAAACGCCTTTATTCTTCTGCAAACTATTCCCCATATTTAACGTTTAAAAATCACCTTCCAACTTTATGATTGGAAACTATATGATTTAATCTTTATGGAATGAAAGAAGCAATAATTTTAGCTGCAGGTAGAAAAGATTATGAAAAACTGATTACAGTTTGGGAAAGCTCGGTTAGGGCCACACACCATTTTCTTTCTGAAAAAGATATTATCACCTACCGCTCTTTAATCTTAAGTCAGTATTTTGATCAGGTAAAATTATATTGTATTAAGGTTGAAAAAGAGATGATGGGGTTCATCGGCATTAACGAAAAATCGATCCAGATGCTTTTTATCCACCCGGATGCCAGGGGAAAAGGACTTGGCAGAAGATTGGTTGAGTTCGCCAAACAAGAACATGGCACTTACTTGGTAGATGTAAATGAGCAGAATGAACAAGCAGTAGGTTTTTATGAAAAACTTGGTTTTGTAACCATCGAACGGATGGAAATGGATGGAGCAGGAAAACCTTTCCCAATACTGTCTATGGAATTGAAACGTTAAATTTTCAGCCCAACTAACTTTTTTTGAGATAGGTTTTTAGACACTTTGTCAAGCTAATTTCTGTGTTTGAATATGTTTTTACCAAGAGTCTTAATAACCGTCAGATAACTCAATATTTTAATGCAAAAGAAGAAAAATCAGCACCCTGACCGGCATTTCCATTGAAATGAAGACCAATACGAGGACTTCTATCCCATTGTGGCAAAAAATTAACGGTAATTTTCTCTTTAACAGGCATCTTTTGCCATCCGCCATTGGCTTTCTTGTAGAATACCGTTAGAATTGAATCATCATCTGTTTTCATTTTAAGCTCAACCGGAACTGTTGCTGATATTTTTATTTTCGAAAGGACCGTTCTCATTTTATTTTCTACTTTCCAATATTCGATCTCATTTCCAGAGATACCAATACCTATTGCTGCACCTGCATCACCATAATATACTAAACCTTTTAGTGCACTATTGATATTGGTTACAGTTGTAGTTGCTTCAAAAATTGCTGATACAGGCCTAATGGTTAATACTATCCCGGTAAGGTTATCTTCATGGATATGCCCTGATAAATGAAGCTGCCCGTTTTGCTGTCTAATTGTTGGCGATGAATTTCTAAAATCCCACTGCCATCTTTTATCGATTTCAGGCCTGGTAAAGTTCAATTTTAGGTCCTGGTTAATCAATGGACCTGAATATTCTTTAAGCAATGGCCATCCACCCTTTACCGGCCAGGTCAATTGAGCCAACATGCCCTGCCTGCCTGAAAAAATGTTGGTCTTTTTATTATAGGCATGGTACAAATAATAATCTTTTCCACCTAATGCTTTTACAAAAGTGCCGTGCCCTGAACATTTCCAGTACTCATTTTCCATTAACAAGGGGTTGGCCGCATAAAGCTCATAAGGCCCTGCAAAAGATGTTGATCTGGCCACCCTTACATTGTAATCACACTGTATACCGCAACAATTTCCAGCCGAATAAAACAGATAATAATAACCATCTTTTTTCAGGATGCTCTGCCCTTCCAAACCAATCTTTTGATCGTCTTTAAGCAAAGAAAAAGGCTCTCCCTCTACTTTAAGCCCGTTTTGAGTAAGTTTGTAAGCTAAAATCTCAATGGGGCGTTTATCTAAACCATAAGCTTTAAAGGTAATGTAACGCGTGTTGCCGTCGAGGTAAATAAAGGCATCAATTGCTTCTTTCCCATAATCGATAATAATACCCTGATCAACAAAGCCCCTGTCGGGATATTTTGAGGTAGCTACTCCAATACATGATATATTGTCCTTTTTCCTTCTGGCAGTATAATAGATGAAATAAGTTTGATCATGATAATCATATTCCGGTGCCCAAAATGAACCCGATGTCCATTCCGGCGCCCGATCAAAAACATAACCTGTCTGTTTCCAGTTTAACAGATCTTTCGAGGTATAAATTGGAAAATGTGGTGCCCACTCGGATGAGGTGCCCACGGCATAATACTGGTTGTTAGCCCTGATAATGGATGGATCGGCAAAATCTCCGGCAATTACAGGTTCTATAACGGTTTGTGCCGATAATAGATTCGCAGTTAGGAGTAATTTAATGATTACAGCTAATGCAACACACCGGGGAAGTTTAATTTTCTTTTTCATAGCTATCATGAATAGATCTTTACCAAAAAAACCGTCATTTCGATCTGATAGCTATCGGATCGAGATGACGGTTTTACAGCATTTTATTTCTGCACCGGCACGTTAATTTGATATAATTTATCGTGCAAAGCTTTCATCTGGCCTTCTGAGAATTTAATGTTTTTTCTATCGTATGTCATCAGTCCGTTGGTCTCTACCTCCACATCGGTAGTCTGGGTGTAAACTCCGGCAGAAAGTCCTAGTGGGATCAGTTGTTCCAAACGTTTGGCAAACGCTGCATATTTGTTAAAGAGGTCAGTTTTGTTTTTAAAACTCTGATAACCCCAGTTATTTTTCTGTTGCCACACATGCCCATCAATAGGCAGGCCGAGTCCACCAAATTCACCCAACACAAGGGCGTAGTCTTTTCCAAAATAATCAGGACTTGGCATGGCAGGATGTGGGTAGTTATGCAGATCGATAATATCGCCTACCGGGTGGAAGTTACCGCCACTGGCTGTGTTGACCAATCTTGATGGATCTTTTTCTTTGGTCCATTTGGCAATTTCTACGGTTTTAAACTGGCCCCAAGCCTCATTGAAAGGTGTCCATACTACAATTGATGGCACATTGTAAAGTGCTTCGATAATGGCATTCCATTCTTTTTTGTAATAACCTTCTGATTCGGCAGTCCGCTTTTGATCCGAACCATGGTCTAAAACACCCGGGCGGTTTTCCCAGCCATTACCTAAATCGCCACTTGGCATATCCTGCCAAACCAGCATTCCGGCTTTATCGCAATAGTAATACCAACGGGCAGGTTCTACCTTAATGTGCTTCCTGATCATGTTGAAGCCCATTTCTTTTGTTTTATCTACATCGAATTTCAAGGCGGCATCGGTCGGAGCAGTGTACAAACCATCCGGCCACCAACCCTGATCTAGCGGACCATACTGAAAAACAAATTCGTTGTTCAATAACATGCGCTGTATGCCGTTCTGGTCTTTACCCATTGAGCTTTTGCGCATTGCGAAATAACTTTTTACCTCATCTACTTTTTTGTTTTTTGCAAGCAGTTCTACTTTTAAATCGTATAAAAACGGGCTTTTAGGACTCCATAACTTTGGATTAGCAATTTTCAATGTAATTACACCGCTACCATTACCGGTTTGTTCGGCAACTTTTGTAGTCCCATCCCAAGCCGAAACTTTTACCTGATCGCCCGCAGCAGTTCCTGTTAAAACTGGCGTAACAGCCAATGATTGCTGGTCGATGTCGGGAGTTACCTTAATGTGATCGATATGTGATTTGTCTACCGCTTCGATCCATACTGTTTGCCAGATACCGGTTACCGGGGTGTACCAGATGCCTTCAGGTTTTTTAACCTGTTTACCCCTTGGCTGAGGTCCTTCATCCGTAGGATCCCAAACTTCTACAGTTAAGGTCTGGTTCCCGCTTTTATTTAAAAATGGCGTGATGTTAAAACTAAAAGGATCAAAACCGCCTTCATGTTTTCCCACTTCTTTGCCGTTGATGCTAACCGTCGATCTCCAGTCAACAGCACCGAAATGAAGCAAAATTTCTTTGCCTTTCATAGCCGAAGGCACCTTAAATACAGTTTTATACCACAAAAGGCTATCTTTCCCAACTGTTTTACCTACACCTGAAAGTGCAGATTCTACAGCAAAAGGAACTAAAATTTTTCCCTGGTTAATGGCCGGACGTTGCGATTTTTCAGAAATGGCATAATCCCAAAGACCGTTCAGGTTTTTCCAGTTGCCTACACGTTCTAACTGTGGGCGTGGATATTCTGGTAATACATTATTCGGGTCAACTTCCTGCGCCCATGGTGAGGAGATTTTCCCTTTTACCATCGACCATGATTTGTTTTGCTGCTGTGCAGACAGGGAAAGCGAAAGCCCCAGCAGCGATAAGATAATAGAAACTTTTTTATTCATTGGTTTAAATTTGAGTGTTGAGATTGGGTTTGGCAATGTTGTTAATCAAGGAGAAAAAAACAGTCATCTCTCGGCTTGCTAATAATACACACAGATTCTGACAGAAATGGCCGTCATCTCGATCCGATAGCTTAGCTATCGGATGTAGCGCAGCGAAATGGAGAGATCTTTATGAAGAAGGAAAGATTTCTCCACTGCGGTCGAAATGACGACTATTCTATTGAAGTCTGTCAATGATAGCCTATAGAAAGACAAATATTCTATTTTAAACTAGAGTCTTCGACTCCGCTCAGACTGACAATAATTTTTATAAAGTTCTTCTTCTGGTCACCCTACTGACAATAATTTATCTGTTATTCAATTTTTTAATCAAGTTAACTTCATCCTGGCGGTAAGGGGTACCATCGGGCTGAAAAATTTCGTGGAACCACTCAATCGGCTCAGATCCATCGGCCAGCGGGGTATCCCAGGCGTATTTGGTATTGGTTTTACCTGCGGCGAAACCCCAGTTTATCGCGCCAACATTCTCTTCCTTTAACATCGGCAAAATATTAGCGAACCGACTGTTGCGAGATCGTGCCATATATTCAGTACAGATCAATGGTCGGCCACTGGCTTTTAACAAATCAATGGTTCTTTGGTGCCATTCTGGTGCCTCATAATTATGGTACGTTACAATATCCGAGTTGGTCAGCTGTATGGCATTCAGTTTTTCGAAACCCCAGTTCCACAAGCCGATTGAAATCGGTTGATCGGGATCAACCGAACGCGCCCAGCTAATGGTTTTGTTTAACAAAGGAATAGTTGCTTCCAATTTGCCGCTGTTTCCGGGCTCGTTATATAAGTCCCAAAGCAAAATTCTTTTATCGTGTGCAAAATGAGTAAGCACATCTTTTACATATTTTTCCAGTTCCGGGAAGTTGGCTTCTTCTTTAAATGCCGGATCACCAGGGTCCTGTAACCAGCCCGAATTGTGGATACCTGCTTTTGGTTCGGGTTGTTTGCCAATGGCCGAAGTTTTATTCCAGCAATCGTCAAAAAAAACAAACATCGGTTTAATACCATGTTTTTGGCTAATGGTTAAAAACTGGTCCATTCTCTTTTTAAAACCCTCGGGATCCTGGCTCCAGGCCTTACTAAACAAGAACACACGTAATGTATTAAAACCTATTCCTTCTGCCCAGCCCAGTTCTTTATCTATCCGATCGGGTGAAAAGGTATCTACCTGCCACATCTCTAACTGGTTAATGGCATTGGAAGGAATATAATTTGCACCTGTTAACCATTTATGCTCCTTATACCAGGCATTGGCTTTTTCTACTGACCAAACCTTTGCAGGCTCGGTGTTTTTTTTCGTTTTTTGCGCAAAGCCAGTACTTATGATCAGGCTTAAAGCAACAAATAGCGTATAGTTTTTTAAATTCATATCGGTATTTATCTGATTATTTTTTGTTTCAGTTTGATGGTGTTGTTAAGCGCGCTCCTGCTTTTACCGGCGTACCAAAATTTGGTGTTCCATCGCTGTTCCAGGAGAATTTTTGGGCCCGGGGCGAGCGGAAACCTCCGCAGCCCTGGCCCGGTTTATCATTGGCGTGATATAGGATCCAATCTTCTTTGCCGTCTGGTGATTTAAAAAATGAATTATGCCCCGGCGCATAAACGCCATCTTTTGGCGACTGCTGAAAAACAGGTTCATTAAATTTTGTCCAGGAAGCAGGATCGAGCAGATTGCTTTTTGCAGAAGCAGATAGCATGCCCAAGGCATAAAAATCGGTCCAGCAGCCGCTTGCCGAGTAAATGATGAAAATTTTGCCTCCATGCACCAAAAACTGCGGACCTTCATTTACATCAACATGTTCTCCACCTCCTAAGTCACCGTTTTTTTCCCAATCAAATTTTGGCGATGATATTTTTACACGTTTGCCTGCTACTGTCCAGGGATTTTTGAGCCTGGCAATAAAGATTTCCTGTTTACCATTTTTATCTCCCTCCCATCCCGACCAGATCATGTACAACTGGCCTTTAAAGTCAATCACATCACCGTCTATGGCCCATTTATCGGTAGGGTCTGCAATCTTGCCTTTAAACACCCACTCTCCTTTCATCGGATCGGTTGAGGCATTTTCTAACACATACATCCGATGGTTTTCGTTTCTCCCGTCATCGGCGGCAAAGTAAGCGTACCATTTGCCTCTTAAGAACATAACTTCTGGCGCCCAGATTTCTTTACTATACATGGTTCCGGCAGGCGCTTTCCAAATGGTCTTCCGCTCTGCGTCTTTTAAACCATCTAAGGTTTTGGTTTTCCAAAGATCTACACGGTTGCCAGTGGTATGGGTATAATAGTAATAACCATCTTTATAGTAACTATAAGGATCGGCACCGGATGGCAAAAGCGGATTGGTAAATGTTTGTGCATTTAATTCTCCGATCGCCAACAAGCAAAACACAAAAAGTAATTTTAGTTTCAATTTATTCATTATTAGAGTTTTACGACTGCTATTTTCTTTCCAGACCGCTTCATTTTTTCCAGCTTTAAAAAAAGTGATTTCTTTTCTGAAACCCGCTTTCTTTTGTTTCAATATTTCTACAAAAACAATCAATTTACGCCCTGTATTAAAAAGCGGAAACTTTCCGGATTGACCTGCATCTGTTCAGTACCGTTTTTATCTTTCACAAAAGCGGCCTTTATAATCGCTGTAACTCTCGGCGATACTTTTTGATTGTTATGATGGGTGTGAAATACATACTGCAAACTCCCGTTTTTATCAATAAAAAAATCGCCATGGCCAGTCCCGTTTATTTTCAATATTTTTTTACTGATAATCGGGTTACCCTGATATTTTATCCATGGCCCTGTTGGCGAGCTTGAAGTGGCGTAGCCCACAGCATAGTCAGGATTCCTGAAATCGTTTGCAGAATAAAAAAGGTAATAAAGCTGATCTTTTTTGATTATCGTTGGCCCTTCGGTTACGGGCCAGCTGGTTTTTGTGGTATTTTCCCAAAAGTCGGTTCCAGATAGGCATTCTTTTACAGTGTTTGGGATGACGTCCGAAAAATCAGCCTTTAGTTCTGCTACAAAAATCCGGTTGCCATGATCAAGCTTCACATGATAGAGATAATTTTTCCCATCGGTATCGGTAAAAACAAAAGGATCGATCTGTTTTCCAGTGCCTGAAATGGCCTTTAATGCTTCCTGTTTAAATGGACCCAATGGACTTTTACTCTGCGCAATGGCAATCTGTTCATCAGCGGTATACGCCATGTAATAAGTATTTCTCCTTTTAAATACCTGCGGGGCCCAAAAACCTTTGCTTCCAAAAGCATCGCCCTTTTTTAAAGCAAAGCCATCATTTTCCGACTTTCGCTTCCAGTTTTTAAGATCTTTTGAAACATAAACCAAAAATCCCTGATCACTGCTGGTACCATATAAATAATAAGTGCCTTTATCTACGAAAACCGTAGGATCGGCAAGGTATAGCGTATCATTTAATTGTTTCCCCAATGTTTCTTTGCTAATGAAACTTAGTGAAAAGCAGAAAAAAAGGGCGTAAATATGTTTCATTGGCAATGTTTAACAAAAGATAAGGTATTGATATAGAACATATTAATAATCACAAGCATCACCTTAAGGAATAATGTATAGTCTAGAAAGTATCGTCATTTCGACAGCAGTGGAGAAATCTTTTAAATTTGATTTATAATCTGATAAAAAGGTCTCTCCATTTCGCTACGCTACATCCGATAGCTATCGGATCGAGATGACGATTTATCTTTGGACTGATAAATTGTACCTTTCGAAAGTTTAAAAACTTAATTTGCTTACAGGAGTGAAAATCAAATCGTCAACACCGGCAATTTTAACGCCTATCCTCGCAAAAACATAATTTTGAGTAGGCGTAATGCCTGGGATCGTTACACTCATGTTCAGGTTGTTGAGGTCGGCAATGGCTGCACCACTGATCTGTTGGGTAGCAATGTTATTGCTACCATCTACAAACTGCGTTTTATTAATGTAAAGCGATACATTTTCAATGTCCTTGGCATTAGCATTGGTGATGATTTTTTCAAGTTTGCAGAAAGCATTTACTTTACCTGCTGCAGCGGTAATTGTAGCTCCGCGAATCATGTAATAAGGCATTACCTCAATATCCATGGTTTTACTGCCGTTGATATTTACCGCGATAGTATCCTGTTTACCAGCAGCGTTCTTTTTCCATAAAAAAGGCCCTTGATTTGGTGAAAAAACCAATTTATAATCTCCATTAAATAATTTGGCGCCATAGGTTCCATCCTGGCTTACATTCACATTTATTGCTGAATAGTTGCCAAAACCCGACTGCCAGAGTTCGAAATTCACCTGGCCATATTGAACACTAATGGGTTCTCCCTTGTACACGATCCGTCCGGTAAAGTCGGCCTGGGGTGCATCATAATTATCTTTTTTACAGGAAGCAAAAAGTACGGCAATTAGTGCCCCTATCATGAAATAAAATCTAATTTTCATATCTATATTCGCTTATTGGTTAGGGTTTCTTACAATTTTCGGGTTTCCGTTAAGCACATCCTGCCCAATAGAAGAATAATAATTACCGATACGGAAACGGTGTGCAGCGGTTACTCGACTTGGTTTAATCACTTTAAAAACATATTTCAAATGATTGGCATTGCCAGGATTATAGTATTTGTAAGGCCACAAGCCAAACACCTGTGTGCTGGTACGTGTAGCGCTGCCAATGTTGTTTGCATTAATAAAATCGGCTGCCGACATGTTACTGCCATTCCAAACTTTATCAGCCAGTCGCCAGCGTTTCATGTCCCAAAGTTCATGTCCTTCAAAAGCGAATTCTACTTTACGCTCATGCACAATACGATCGAAAGTAATTTGTGCCGGGGTTAGTGCAACAGTTAATCCTGCACGGTCTCTAACCTGTTTGATGTAGTTGGCTGCTGTAGTCGGATCGCCCAGTTCGAAGGCTGCTTCGGCTGCATTTAACAATACCTCTGCATAACGGTAGCGGATCCACCAAACATCACTCCGGGTACCAATCTGCCCGGAACCTGTTGCCGGATCAAGATATTTTCGAACATAAAAGCCTGATTGCGCGCTGAATTCTAAACCATCAACAGGACCATCTCTACCCACTACCTGTACCGATGCCGGATTATCTGGCAGTACTTCACTTTTGCTTTGCCCGAAATTATCTCCGGTAATGATGGTACCATTAGCCAATTGATATCCAGCCCAGATATCAACGGTTTTGCCTTTAAACTGTGTTCCCGGAAGAATCACGGTTCCAGCCAAACGCGCATCCCTGCCTGCAAAAATATCGGTGATATTGGTATAATAGACCGGATTACCACTTCCATCAACAGAAGCCATGGATGCATAGGTATTATCCAGTTTCTCGAATGACTGAACCAGATTTAATGAAGGATTTAAACGCCCACCCTGTGCTTCTTCAGCTGAGGAACGCGGTTGGTTATCAATGGTAAAACCATGAGCCTTATTGGTTTTCAATTTAAAATCCTTTGCAAAAATCACTTCAGGATTGCTGCCTTTATCGGTAAATAGCGCAGCGAAATTTTCAGATAAATTCGGGTTCTTTTTGTAGAGTGAATATTTACCACCGTCGATAATCTCTTTTGCGGCAGCTAAAGATTTGGTGAAATAAGCATTGGCCAGGCTTGATGATATGCCCACCTCTCCACCTGGCAAGGTTAATTGTGAATTGCTGTATTTGGCAATTGAACCGGCGTATAATGCTGCTCTTGATTCCATTGCCAATGCCGCAGCTTTTGTAGCCCTGCTCTGTATAGTTGCATTATCGGGCAGTATGTTTTTTACAGCTTCCAATTCAGCAATCACAAAATCATAAATTTCGGTTTCTTTTGCCCTCGGAAACTGAAGGTAGCTTGGGTTGCCGCTATAGTCGTAATCTAAAACAGTTGTAATCAATGGTACACCGCCCATTCTTTTTACCATTTCGAAATATATTCCGGCCCTGATAAAACGTGCTTCGGCCAGGAAACGGTCGCGGTCTTCTGCTTTTAAAGCGGTAGATTCCTGTCCGCGTTTAATAAACATATTCAGGTCGCGGATATAACCATAAACACCCATATCCCAATATCTCCAGGCATCATAACCGTATTCCAAATTCTGATGACGGAAATAGTCGCCGCTGGCGGAAGCAAAACCTTCGTCGAAGTCCGTAAAAGTCCACCAGGCCTCAATGGTTTGGTAATCCGGATAACGGTCGTAAAGATCACCGACAACGGTGAGTACAAGGTTTGGATCTTTCCATACTGCATCAATGGGCAGGGTACTGGTAGGTTGTTTATCTAAAAATGCCGAATCTTTTTTACACGACTGCGCAAAACTTAAAAAGGCGATGGCCGCAAATGCATATATTATCTTTCTCATCTGATTAGTCTTTTTCATGTTACAGCGTTAATTTAAGTCCGATGTTAAAAAACTTATTCTGCGGATACTGTAATCCGTTATCATCAGCAATTTCCGGATCTACACCGTAATCGCTCAGGTTGTCGATAGAAAACAGGTTGTATCCGTTTACATAAACCCTGGCATTCTGGATCCTGATTTTTTCAGCCCATCTTTTTGGCAGGGTATAACCTACTTCAAGCGTACGGGCACGTAAATACCTTACATTATGCAGCCAGAAAGTGGAATTTTTGTTGTAATTGCTGTGGCCCCCATCGTTAAACCTTAATGCAGGGTATTTTCCGGCGATCCAGGCGCTGTTCAGGTCGTATGGATTGGTGCGGTGCCAGCTGTCATCAGCAAAATTCTGCAATAAAGCGCCTGTATTCTGAAACGCCCAGCGCTGCTCCCAGTTCTGGTTCCATGAGTATAGGGCACCGCCAGAAAAATCTGCTGTAAAATCAAAGTTCTTGTATGAACCACCAATGGTGAAACCAAAGCCTATATTTGGCTGACCTGTTGTGGTATATCCGATAGGCCTTTGATCCAGGTCGTTGATCACACCATCACCATTTTGATCTTTATAAATTAAATCACCAGGCAATAAAGAGCGGTTGCCTTGCCCGTCGATGTTTACTTTGTAATTATTGATCTCGTCAACGCTCTGAAACTGGCCGGTTACCTCGTATCCCCAGAAAATATCTGTATAGCGCTGGTTTTTGCTGTTTCTATAGTTGTCCCATGAATTACCGTAACGCGGTTTATACTGATCTAAAAATTTTCTGCGGCTAATGGAGATGTTTCCACCAACATTGTAGTTAAATTCTCCGATTTTATCCCGGTAATTTAACGCAAATTCGGCTCCGAACTGCGCATCGCTTTCGAGATTTTCAGGACTTAAACCGTAACCCAGTTCAATCGGAACCACCACATCATTTTTAATTGCCGGCAATCCGGTACGTTTTCTATAAAAATAATCAGCTGTTCCAGAAAGCTTGCTGTTGAACATCACAAAATCCAGACCGATGTCGGTAATTTTACTCTTAAACCAGGTTAGGTTGTTGATAATTGGTCCTTTATCCCTTGAAGTGGTAATGTTTTTTCCATCCAGGATCACAGTTCCCTGATTGTATCTATAACCAGGAATATAAGCATACGGATCGATGCCCACATCATCATCACCAAGCTGTCCGTAAGAAGCACGGAGTTTTAAATCATTTAAGATCTTGCTTTCACCTAAAAACGATTTTACGAACGCTTCCTGTGTTATTCTCCAACCAATGGAGGCTGAAGGAAAATAACCTACACGCCTGTCGGGTGCGAACTTCCACGAGGCATCTCTACGGCCCGAAAGCTCTAAATAATATTTATTATCATAGTTATAGTTTAGCCTGGCTACATAACCAATACGGGCCTCTTCTTCCTGAATGTCGGCAAAATCCTGTCCGTCCATATCTGCAAACTGTAAAACAGGCAAAATATTGGTTTGTGGTACCGCATGCTGGAAAGTATAGGTTCTAAAACGGTCTAAACGCTCCGCCACCAAAACACCGCCAATGGTATGTTTGCCAAAAGTACGGTTATAGTTGGCCTGTAACTGGTAGGTATTGGTATAAATTTTTTCGTTTCTGCGTTCCCTGTACGGATTAGAACTTCCAACTTTCTCTTCATAAACACCAGTTTCCGGATGGTAAGTATATACATTGTAGGTATACTCATGTCCATTGATCACATTATCGGCAATATAATAAGAATACAACCCTTTAATTTCTAACCCTTTTATAGGCGTGTCATAACTTGCTGATAAATTGGTCTGTAAAACCCTCCAGTCTGATTTCCAGTAACCGGTTAAAGCCTTGCTCTGTACGGCAAACTGTTCGGTATTGTGCCCGATGTCATTCGGGTAATTCGGGTTGCCATTGGCATAGGCTTGCTCTGTTGGTCTGTTTCTTAATAGCGCGAAACGGGCAGCAAAATAATCATCTCCGCCTGGTACGCCCGGCTGATCGCGGCTTTCGATACGGCCATTAATGAGCATACCCACCTTGAAACGGTCGGTTATTTTAGCCTCTATATTACTCTGGATGTTAGTTCGGTTAAAATCAAATTCCCTTGCCTTCCCGTATACCCCTTTCTGATCTAAATGTGTGCCCGAAAAATAATAATTTACCTTATCGCTACCGCCTGAAGCACTTAAATTAATTGAAGACTGTGGCGCATTCGGCGCAATAATGACATCTCTCCAGTTTTGGCTCTGATAGCCATATTCTGTTCCCGCTTTCCATTTTTCAAGTTCTGCTGGTGTAATATCAGTTTTACCGTTTTGATTCAACTCTGCTGTAGCCTTTCCCAACATCCACTGGTAAGCATCTGTTGTTTCCGGAAAACGTACCCAGTTCTGCCATCCGGTATAAGCATCAACACTAAAAGTATTGCGTGTACTGTTTTTACCTCTTTTAGTCGTCACCAAAATTACACCATTAGCAGCCCTGCTCCCATAAATAGCAGCCGAAGCATCTTTTAGTACACTAATGGTTTCGATATCATTGGGCGAAATATTGTTAAACTGCCCTGCATCCTGCTGGATACCATCAATTACGTATAACGGATTACCCATGTTACGGATCTGGATGTTGGCACTCGATCCCGGTCTGCCGTCAGGCATCCTGAACGAAACGCCAGGCAGTTTACCGGCGAGGCCCGTACTTACGGTTGAGCCACCATGTACTTTCTCGAGGTCTTTACTGCTGATGGAGGAGATGGCCCCTGTTATGGCTTCCTTTTTTTGTGTGTTGTAACCCACAACCACCACTTCACTAAGATCGTTGTTGGAAGGTTTAAGTTTAACATTAACCTGCGAACGCCCTGCCAGGGCAATTTCCTGATTAACGTAACCTACATAAATAAAAATCAGGGTCGCATTTTTATCGGCCACCTGAATTTTAAATTTTCCATCGGCATCGGTTGTTGCCCCTGTATTGGTGCCCTTAATTTTAATGCTGGCCCCCACAACCGTTTCGCCCTTTTCGTCAGTTACGGTACCAGTAACCGTACCTTGTTCCTGTGCAATAAGCTGAAATGAAAATAAGAGTAAAGTAATTGAGGTTAAAATAGCGGAGCGGATTTTGCTTTTCAAAAACATCTTTTGAAGCAAGTACCCATCCGGGCATACAAAGCCTTCATAGGAGAATAAACTTCTTTTCATATTTGGTTAGAGATTTGGTTATTACAGTAAGTAAATGGTTTTAGTTCCATTTAATTCTTTTCAAAGATTCGGTTTTTAGCGTTAGCACGGGATACGGATTTGTATCAATATTTCTCCATTTTGTCTCGATTTGTTTGAAGGAAACTGTTTAGCCATGGAGGCTCAGCAACACCGGAAATGCCACTCAATGCATCATCCTGAGCGCCGCTTAGGATTTTAATGGCAACAGTTTTTTTGGAAATGATGGGGGCCGGCGCGTTTGGGTCGCTTAGTCCTCACTCATGCTTCGCTCCGGGCTATCCGTTCTATCACCTGCCCGTTGCAGGCGGGGGTTTATTTAACATCGGTCTGTCGTGCTTAAGATTGGAAAACTCCCGCCGCTTGTTCTGCTCGGTTTTGCGTTAGGGATTGTAAGGGTTTAGTACCGATCTTTCTTCGGTACCGGAGCGCAGCGCAGCATGGTGAAACGCCCAAATTAGTTGGCAGTTATCAATCTTCAAGTTAAATAAAACGTTTTATTTGGTAGCAACCGAATCGTCTCAATCTTGCTACATATCCGCTCAAATGCAAATTAGCCTGAAAGGAAAACATTTCTTTAATATATTTGAAGTTTCTGACCAGGGATATCTTGAAAAAACTCATCATCTTTTTATATCTGTTATTTTCGGCCAAACTGCTTTTGGCGCAGCCCTACTATTTCAGACATTACCAGGTAGAGAACGGACTTTCTAACAATACGGCCTTTTGCAGCGTGCAGGATGGAAACGGCTTTATGTGGTTTGGCACAAAAGATGGTCTGAACCGCTTTGATGGTTATACCTTTAAAACCTACCGCCACGATCCCGATCAGGCAGGCAGTTTAGGCAACGATCTGATTTATGCCCTTCACCACGATCAGCAACAAACCCTTTGGATAGGCACCAATAATGGTGTATATCAATACAATCCTGCTAAGGAAAGTTTTGCCATTATTAAAGCCACTAAAGGCATGCGGATCATCGATTTGGCGAGCGATCAGCGTGGTAATTTGTGGATCCTCTCTGCATTCAAAATATACCTATATCAAAAGCATACCAGAAAAATACAGGCATTTACACATAACGTACCCTTTGATGCTTCGCTGGTAACTGTTTTAAAAGATGGCAGTGTATGGATCAGTACCGGAAAAGGGACCTTGGAAAAGTATAATCCAAACCAGCATAATTTTCAGGAATTTAACATTAATGGAAAAAATGCCAAAGCAGAGTACGGGTGGGTATCCAGAATTGCAGAAACTGAAGACGGAAATTTATTGGTTGGCACAACCAATCAAGGGGTTAAGCTTTTTAATCCCGTTACCTTAACTTCAAAAAATATAATCAGATTAAACGACGACCAAACGCCAATTTTTGTTCGGGATATCAAAAGAACAGCCCAGCACGAGTTTTGGATTGCTACAGAATCGGGAATTTACATTTACAACGACAAGAGCGGCGCAATTATCCACCTCAAAAAACAATATAATAACGACTATTCTTTAAGTGACAATGCTGTTTATACGATTTGCCTCGATCGTGAAGGAGGGGTCTGGACCGGCACCTACTTTGGTGGGGTAAATTACTATTCGAGCCATACCTCATTGTTTACCAAATACTTTCTGCAAAATGGCACCAATTCAATCAGCGGAAGCGACGTTAGGGAAATTACGAAAGATCGGGCCGGGAATTTATGGATCGGCACTGAAGATGCCGGGCTGAATAAACTCCAAATCAAAACAGGAGTGTTTAAACACTTTTTGCCAGATGGAAAACCCGGGAGTATTGCCTATTCCAATATTCACGGGTTGTTGGTTGATGGCGACAAACTCTGGATTGGCACTTTTGAACATGGATTGGATGTTTTGGACCTGAAAACAGAAAAGGTGATTCGACATTACCAGGCAGGTGCCGGAAACGCCTTACGCACCAACTTTATCGTTACTTTTTGTAAAACGCGATCGGGTGAAATTTTGCTCGGGACCATTAACGGCATTTACCGTTACAACCGTAAAAGAGATGATTTTGACCCTATTGCTGACCTACCATTTATTTTTTACTATTCGGTTATGGAAGACAGCAAGGGCAATATTTGGGCAGGAAGCTTTAACGACGGCATATTTCAATTTAATTTATCCAAACCAGGTTATGTAAATTACCGAAATACCCCAAAGGATGCAAAGAGTTTAAGCCATAACTCCGTAAATAGCATTTTTGAAGACAGCCAAAAGCGCATTTGGGTAACTACCGATGGTGGAGGGCTTTGCAGGTTTGATCAGCAAACATATCAGTTTAAGCGCTATGGCATAAAAAATGGTTTCCCCAGCAATTACCTGTTTCGCATTGAGGAAGATGCCTCAAATAAGTTCTGGATTAGCAGTACCAGGGGGCTTATCCATTTTGATCCCGCCACGGGCCTAAGCAAAACCTATTCAAAAGCCAACGGATTACTTACAGATCAGTTTAATTACAGTTCTGCCTATCAGGATGAAAATGGCCAAATCTATTTTGGAAGCGTAAAAGGGTTGGTGAGCTTTAATCCAGCCAATTTAAAGGCCACCAAATATACGCCGCCAGTATTTTTAACCGGGTTTCAGATCAACGGTTCGGAAATTGGTTTAAACGGAAAAGATCCGGTGGCCAACAAATCAATCGTTTATGCCGATACCATCGAACTTAACCATAACCAAACCTCTTTCAGTATCGATTTTGCTGCTTTAAGCTACCTATCGCCCGAAATGACAGAGTATGCTTATCGAATGACCGGGCTTTATAAAAACTGGGAATATTTAAAAACCAACCGGAAAGTTTATTTTACCAAACTTGCTCCGGGCAATTATATTTTTGAAGTGAAGGCATTGGTTGAAGGCAGTGGCAACTGGAGTTCCAAAAATGCTAAACTACTGATTAAAATACATCCGCCTTTTTACTTCAGTCCCCTGGCCTATTTGCTTTACCTGACGGCCGTATGTGGAATTATTTTCTTCCTGGTGCGAAGTTACCATCGGAAAATTGCGACAAAAAACAGCCGGCGGATGGAAGTTTTTGAGCATGAAAAACAGAAAGAAATTTATCAGGCCAAGATCGAATTTTTCACCAATGTTGCCCACGAAATCAGAACACCGCTCACCTTGATTATCGGACCGATGGAGAAACTGATTAAACAGGCTGGTGCTATACCTGCTATAGAAAAGAATTTGAAGATTATGGGCAGAAACACTGACCGGTTACTCAAACTAACCAACCAATTGTTGGATTTCAGAAAAACCGAAACCAGCGAATTTTCGCTAAACTTTGTAAAAGCTGATATTGCTGAAATCTTAAAAGATATATTTATTCAGTTCCAGCCTGCTGCAGAACAACAAAACATCACTTACACCCTTAATCTGACAGCAAAAAACCTTCATGCCTACATTGATATTGAAGCTTTTTATAAAATAATCAGCAATCTGGTTAGCAATGCACTTAAATATGGAAAAAACACTGTGGAAATCACCTTATCAGTGCAGGAAGGCGATAAGTTTAAGGTAATGGTTAAAAATGATGGAAACAGGATCCCTGTAGAAATTAAGGATAAGATATTTGAACCTTTTTTCAGGGGCAAAGAAACAGCGATAAAGGCAGGAACAGGAATAGGCCTGTCGATTTCGAAATCGCTTGCGCAGCTGCACAGCGGGGAGCTATATTTAGATTTTAATGATGGTGATTTTAATATCTTTGTATTGGAACTGCCAAACCATCAACGGATAGAATTTAACCTGAACGGAAAATGGAAGAAACTGTAGGTACGCTTACCACAAAAGATATTGATATGGAAAGGTCTGTGGTGTTGTTGGTTGATGACAACGAAGATATTCTTGATTTCATTTCGGATGATCTGGGAGAAAAATATCATGTGCTACAGGCCAGGAACGGTAAAGAAGCCTTTAGTATACTACAAAGTGAAACTGTCCAACTCATTATCAGTGACGTGATGATGCCCGAAATGGACGGTTTTGAGTTTTGCGCAAAAGTAAAATCGACCATGGAATTTAGTCATATCCCCGTGATCCTGCTTACCGCAAAAAATTCATTACAATCTAAAATCGAAGGTTTAGAACTCGGCGCCGATGCCTATGTAGAAAAGCCGTTTTCGCCCGAGTTTCTACAGGTGCAGATTTCCAGTTTGCTTAAAAACAGGAACAAGATCAAAGCTTATTTATCCAATTCACCGCTCCTTCACCTGAAAAACATGGCTTACGCTAAAGCCGATGAGTTGTTTTTGGAAAAATTACAGGATACCATTAACCAAAACATCAGCAATCAGGATTTAGATGTAGAACACCTGGCAGAAAAGATGAACATGAGCCGGCCGACCCTTTACCGGAAAATTAAATCCATATCCAACCTGAGCCCGAATGAACTGATTAATTTAGCAAGGTTAAAAAGAGCTGCTGAACTTTTGAATGAAGGATTATTAAAGATTTACGAAATTTCAGAATTGGTAGGTTATCGTTCACAATCTCATTTCGGAAGAAATTTTGCAAAGCAGTTCGGCATGTCGCCCACTGAATATGTAAACAGTAAAATAGCCGAGAAGAGAAAG
>Ga0182008_10000491_pt1 | contig 29764 bp, 23 predicted proteins | sample Sormic07211129_1_FD_120482 | JGI IMG/M metagenome (GOLD analysis project Ga0182008, IMG submission 120482) | Rhizosphere microbial communities from Sorghum bicolor, Mead, Nebraska, USA - 072115-129_1 metaG | ecosystem: Host-associated > Plants > Roots > Rhizosphere | place: USA: Nebraska...
AACTAAACAAGCTGTGTTGCCTGTTTCTGCTGCAAAGATACATAAAAAAGGTTGAGGGCAGGAAGGTTAAGGGTTAAAAGGCGCTAATAGTTGGGAGGAAGTTCAACTCCATACTCAAAACTAACCATTTACTTTAGACTACCTGAATGCCTTACGCCAAACGCTCAACGGCAAACTAACCTTCCTCACCTTTTTCTATCGTCACAGGTTGAATCGCTTTCAGATATTTCTCCTGGTCAAATTGGTTTTCACTTTTGGCAATCACAATAGTAGCTACTCCGTTTCCGATTACATTGGTAATGGCTCTGGCTTCGCTCATAAAGCGGTCTACGCCAATTAAAATAGAAATATGTTCAATAGGCATAATTTTTAAGGCTGTAAGGGTTGATACCAAAACGATAAAACCACTTCCTGTTACACCTGCCGCGCCTTTAGAAGTAACCATGAGCACACCTAAAACGGTAATCTGCTGTCCCAAGGTTAAATCGACATGAAAAACCTGGCATAGAAATATCACCGCCATAGCCAGATAAATGGCCGTACCATCAAGGTTAAAAGAATAACCTGTTGGAATAACCAAGCCCACTACCGATTTATCACAGCCAAAGCTTTCCATTTTCTGCATCATACTGGGCAAGGCCGATTCGGAAGAAGAGGTGCCCAACACAATCAATATCTCCTGACGGATATATTTGAGGTATTGCCAAAGGCTAAATTTATAATAGCGGCAAATGGCATTCAGCACGATAAAAATAAATAAAATACAGGTTAAATAAACCGAGCCCATAAGTTTGGCCATTCCCACTATACTTTCCAGTCCGTGTGTACCAATGCTGAACGCCATTCCACCGAAAGCGCCAATAGGCGCCAGCCGCATAATCAGCTTCATAATTTTAAACAGTACTTTCGATATCTTATCAAAAGCATTCAAAACCGCGGTACCTTCGCCACCAAGTTTATTCAATCCATAACCAAAAAGAATCGCAAATAATAAAATTTGTAAAATATTACCTTCAGCAAAAGCGGCCATAACATTATGTGGAATAATGTGCAGAAAAAACTCTGCCCAGTTCATTTCTTTGGCCTGCTCGGCGTAACCCGCAATTTTTGTCGCATCGCTGGTCTTGGCTACCATTCCCGCTCCTGGCTTCAATATATTGGCTACCAATAAACCGATGGCAATGGCAACCGTGCTTACAATTTCGAAATATAACAGTGCTTTACCACCAACCCTGCCTACTTTTTTCATATCGCCCATGTGTGCGATGCCCAAAACAATAGTAAAAAATATAATCGGGGCAATCAGCATGCTAATCAGGTTAATAAAACCCTGGCTGATTAATTTAGCCGTTGGCGCGAAACCGGGAAAATAAGTACCAACACTTATTCCTATAATGATGGCAATTAAAACCTGAATTGTTAAATTGGAGAAAATCTTTTTCATTTATGTTTTAAGGAAAACGAAAGATAAGGTAATTTTTCTTTCTGTTCTTATACTCGTTTAAAATCACCTACATTATACTGCGCCTCAGTGTGTTTGAAATTATGGCAGATTTTGATAACGGCCAAAACTCCTTTGTTAAATTGGGTTACAAAGGTGGATTAATTGTCCGGTAATTCATATATTTAGCGATCCAACAAACCAAACTAGCAAACATTCATGTCCGTGTATAATTTATCTGCTGAAAAGATATTGCTGCAAAAAATTGCCGAAGGCGATGCCTACGCCTTTAAGCATGTTTTTGATCTGTATAAAAACAAGGTATATAGTTTTGTGGTCAGGTTTGTGCACTCAAGGGCTGATGCTGAAGAAATTGTGCAGGATACTTTTTGTACCATTTGGCAAAAACGGGATATACTTCCCAACATCGAGCATCCACGCAATTATATCTACACCATTGTACGCAATAAAACCTATACCTACCTTAACCAGGCGGCAAAAAATCAGAAAGTCCTGGCCCAGCTATGGGCAAACATGCAGTTAGAACAGAATGATATTGCCGATCTTACCGATTTACGGGACAGTGAACTCCTGCTCAAAAAAGGTCTGGCCAACCTGTCAGAGCAAAAGCAACAGATTTTTAAACTTAGCCGGATAGATGGCATGAGCCATGAAGAAATTGCCATACAGGTTGGACTATCCAAAAGCCGGGTAAAAAATGTGATCGTAGATGTACTGAAATACCTTCGCCATTATCTTGCCGAAAACAACATCAATGTCAGTATTTCCAGCCTATTGCTTTATTTCCTGATGTAAATGCTAGTTAAAATACTTATTTATAAACTCAGTAATTGACCTCGCAATAGCTCTTGCATAATCGTTTCTGCTTTTATCGTTCATCCGTACATCCGAGTTAAATTCTAACTGAATGGCAGAGATATTTCCGGAAAACCGGGACCCATGCCTTGCCGTGTTATAACCGCCGTTAAAATACCGTCCATCGGGAAAAGCATTTGCATCTATCGGATTGGGATAGGCCTTGGATGGTGTTGCCGTAAATACATTTTGATTTAAAAGCGTGCCGAGTGCAGTATCTCCCGTAGTTAGTTCTTTCATAGTGGCCCTACCCGATCTTACCAAAGCCCGTACACTCGATTTATCGGCCAGCTTTTCGAGATCGCCAGTTCCAAAGTCTTTACCACTCAATAATAATCCTACCTCCGTGCGTTGTGGCCGGTGCGCATTCCCGTGGATATCCAAAACCAATCCCGGACCATTTTTAGCCACCTGAGATTTGGCATCATCTATATATTGATGAAAAGCTTTCCAGGCTGCTATCGCATTTTTATCGCCCTGCGCCGCCAAAGACAGCGCCCTATTGGCGTCCAGTTTACTCCGGTGCAGATGGTTAAGCACCACATGCGGGCGCAATCCGGTAGCTTTTCTGATTTCTTCCGCTAAGGCTAATGTGAGTTCGAGTGTTTTCGAATCAGAAACTGCAGAAAAACTTTCAGTATCGCCGTAATCCACCTCATTTGCTGCTGACACAAAATCCTTGCTACGTGTATGCATAAATTCTGGCTTGAGGTTGCCACCATGCGGCGAGGTAAGGATCAGTTTTGAGCCGGCATCGCCTGCAATATATTCGATGGCTAAAGCATGCTCACCAATAGCTGATTCAACCTTAAAGGTATAACTTTTACCAGGCTGATATATTGCGAGGCTGTCTTGCAATGAAAATGTTTTGACAATGCCTGATCCCTGGCAAGCTAAGCTGCTCAACAATAGTGCAATAATGTAAATCCGTGTTCTTAAAGACATTTTTTGTGGTTTATTAGCTATAGACTTTTTCTACGAATAGAAGGACCGTAAAAAAAAATATTTTTTTTCGCGGTCCTTTAGCTGCTGCAGTTAGTCTATCTGTTAAACCAAATTTACCTAAAACATCATGCCCGAAAACATTAAACAAAGAATTAACGAGTTATTGATGCAATATCTGGACAAGCGCATCTCTGAAGCTGATTTCAAAGAATTGTTCGAATACCTGGATAACGCCGAATACAAGCCCATTTTTGATGATTTTATGAAAAAATCGGAAAAAGAAACGCTACCGGATGTAACCGCTAATCATGTAGACTGGGATCACATGTATCAACAGATCGTGGAAAACGAGCAGAAAAAATCGAAGTTCGGTTTGATTATTAATTTCGGAAAGAAGCTGACTATTGCAGCATCGCTGGTGATGATGGTTTATCTTGGGTATCAACGATATCATAAGTCTGACGTTGTGCACAACGTGATAAATGTTCAGAAAAAGGACCTTGCTCCTGGAAAGAACAAAGCTATCTTAAAGCTTGCCGACGGTTCTGAAATTATACTGGACGATAGGCACAACGGGATACTGACTAAACAGGGGGCGGTAGAAATCAGCAAAAGCGACCAGGGGACATTGGCATATATGGCAGAACAAAATTCTGCATCGGAGAAGATTTATATCAATACCCTAAGCACACCAAGGGGTGGCCATTTTAAACTGATGTTACCTGATAAAACGATGGTATGGCTCAATGCAGAATCGTCTATTACTTTTCCATCAACCTTTGACGGAAATGAACGTAAGGTAAAGGTAACCGGCGAAACTTACTTCGAAGTATCAAAAAACGAGCATAAACCTTTCATTGTAGAAAGTGGTGCAACACAAGTAGAGGTTTTGGGCACGCATTTCAATGTAAACGTATATCCAAACGAAGAAAATTCGGCAGTCACGCTGTTGGAGGGATCGGTAAAACTAAGCAGGCAAAGGCATTCAAAAATACTCCTGCCCGGGCAACAGGCCGTATTTAACCAAAAAAATGAGCAAATAGGCGTTAAATATGTGGATGTAGACAATGTGGTGGACTGGAAAAACGGGTTATTTATTTTCGAAGATGCCAGTATCCCTGAGGTGATGCGCCAGATTGAAAGATGGTACGATGTAGACGTAAAGTATATCGGGCAAATACCTGGTATTAAATTCAATGGAGCGTTAAGCCGTAACAACAAGGTGTCGAAATTACTGAAACTTTTACAGGCGGCCGGAAATATCGAATTCAATATCCACAATAAAACAATAGAAGTAAAACAAAGCAAAACACCATGAGATAGATAAACCGGCATACCCATAGCAAAAAAATCCCGCCTGGTGGCTGCCGGACGGGATTTCACTAAAGCTGCAGGCAGCAGTTTTGGGCTATAAAATTATCAACAGATCTACAAACCTAAAACCAAACAAACTTATGAAAGATTGTCTACAATCTGAAACGGGCACAACTATGCCCAAAACCACCAAACAACAAAAGAGAAGAAGTTATGCGTTTAAAGCTTTTTTGGTCATGAAATTTACAACAATCATCGTCTTTTGCCTATCTATTCAGCTCAGTGCCAAAACCATGGCACAAAAAGTAAGTTTATCGGTAAAAGATGCCAGCCTGAAAACGGTTTTTAAAGAAGTAAGAAAACAAACCGGCTATTATTTTATCTATAGCAACGAGGTTTTATCTCAATCCAGGCCAGTATCCGTCCAGGTTAAAAATCTGGATCTGGACAAACTCCTTGCTATCATTTTTGATCACCAGCCGCTGAATTATGCTATTGAAGAAAACACCATTATCGTCAATACCAAAACTATGGCTCCTGCCATCAGGGTAGACCGGGTCATTACGGGTATCGTTACCGGACAGGATGATAACCAGTCCTTACCCGGGGTATCGGTAAAGGTTAAAGGAAAAAACGGGGGCGTCATCACCAATATGGACGGAAAATATACCATCAACCTTCCCGAAGGGGAAAACACGCTCGTATTTTCGTATTTGGGTTACACTACAAAAGAAGTTGTGGTGGGTTCCTCAAATACACTTAACGTTAAGCTCACGGTCGAAAACAAGCAATTGGAAGAAGTAGTTGTTCAGGCTTATGGAACCGTCCGGAAAAGCGCGCTGACCAATTCAGTTTCTACAATTAGCGCAAAAGAAATTGAATCCAGGCCCATATCAAATCTGGGTGTCGCACTGGTAGGCGCTGCTCCGGGTTTGCAAACCACTACCGGAAGCGGACAGCCAGGTGCCGGTCCGGCCGTAAGGATCAGGGGATTTGGCACCATTAACGGAGGCTCAGATCCTTTGTATGTGGTAGATGGCGCACCTTATGAAGGCGCTTTGAACAACCTCAATCCCGATGATGTGGAAAGCATCTCCGTGTTAAAAGATGCTTCGGCTTCTGCGCTGTATGGTTCGAGGGCAGCCAACGGCGTTATCCTCATCACCACTAAAAGAGGGAAAGATAGTCCGGCCACGCTAACCGTAAAAACTACCCAGGGATTAAATTCGCGTGGATTGAGCGATTACGAAAAGGTAGATGCCTTTCAATATTATCCGCTTTTATGGGAATCTATGCGAAACAGCCTGGTAACTGGCGGTGCAACGTTAGATGCTGCCAACACGCAGGCCTCCAATAATATTTCGGGTGCACTCGTTTCAAACCCATTTAATGTACCAGACAACCAGATTGTACTAACCGATGGAAGAATTAATCCTGAAGCCAGTTTGATTTATCCCGAAGACCTGGACTGGCGTGATGCGCTACGCCGCACCGGTTTGAGAAGTGAATACAATCTAAACTACCGGGGCGGCAGAAATAAAAGTGATTTTTTTGCTTCTCTTAATTATCTCAAGGATGAAGGTTATTCAGTTTTAACTGACTTTAATCGTTACAGTGGCCGGGTAAATGTGAATTCTCAGGTCAATAAATGGATCAAAACCGGGATGAATGTTTCGGGATCTGTTCAGAAAACAAAAGTAGGTAATGAAGATAGCGGAATCTGGGAAAATCCATTTTATACTGATCTGATTTTCGGACCTATCTACGCGGTACACAAACACAATCCGGATGGAAGTTACGTTTTGGATGCATCTGGCAATAAAGTTTATGATGAAGGTTATACGCGCCCAATAGCACCAGGCAGAAACGTGATCGCAGAAACAGAATACAATGATAATTTCACCGAACGCAATTTTTTAAGTGGCAGAACTTATGCAGAGATTTCTTTTCTCAAAAATTTTAAATTCACCACCAATCTTAGCTTAGATTTAAACAATTACAAATTTAACGTTTTCGACAGTCCGAAGATCGGAGACGGACTTACCTCGAACGGGCGGAGCAACAGGACCAATTCTACAACCCGTACCATCAACATCAACCAATTGTTAAATTACAACAAAACCATTGGCAGACATAACATAGATGTACTTACCGGACACGAATCTTATCAGCGTCGTTACGATTATAATTTTGGCAGTGCAGCCGGACAAATTGTAAGTGGTTCAACCGAATTGAGAAATTTCGCCAACATACTTTCATTAACATCTTATCAAGATAACTACCGTATTGAATCTTATTTCGGACGGATGCAGTATGATTTTGATGGACGCTATTTTCTATCTGCTTCTTATCGTACAGATGGATCCTCCAAATTTGCACCTGATTACCGCTGGGGTAATTTCTGGTCGGTGGGCGCCGGCTGGCAAATCAGTAAAGAAAAGTTTTTTAAAGTGGATTGGGTAGACAACCTGAAAATCCGCGGATCATACGGCCAGGTAGGTTCTGATGATCTGGGCAGCTATTATCTTTATCAGACCTTTTATGATACTGGATTTAAGAACGGAAATGAAGCCGGAATTAAACAATCACTGGCATTGGGAAATGAGAAAATTCAATGGGAATCTAACGACAATATGGATGTTGCCCTTGAATTTGGTTTGTTAAAAAACCGGATTTCAGGAAGTGTTGAATATTTTAACCGCTATACGGATAATCTGTTGTTTAACGTTCCATTGGCCTTATCATCCGGTTTAACAACTCAAAATCAGAACTTTGGTAGTTTGTACAATCGCGGGATTGAAATCCAGCTGGACGGCATACCGGTAAAAACCAAAAATTTCACCTGGAATATTGGTATCAACTGGACGACCATCAACAATAAAATTTCTAAACTGCCATTCGATGAATATATTGATGGAACAAAAAAATACATGGTGGGCCAATCCCGTTACGATTATTGGCTAAGGAATTATTATGGTGTTGATCCGGAAACGGGATCAGAACTGTATGTTGCCGGACCTGCTGCCACCTCAACGAAAACGATGGCCGACGGAACCGTAGTAACCACCAGCGGAAGCAGTGCGCAATACCATTATGCCGGTTCTGCCATTCCTGATTTCTATGGTAGTATCAATAATACTTTTACCTATAAAAATTTCTCGCTTGATTTCAGGTTCATCTACCAGGTGGGCGGTGTTTCGTTTGACAATGATTACCAGTCGCTCATGCATAACGGAACATACGGGCGGGCCCTTCATGTTGACGCTTTGAATCGCTGGCAAAATCCGGGCGATATTACAACCGTGCCAAGGCGGGCCATCGGAGCAACCATGTACGATAGTGATAAATGGCTGGTTGATGCTTCCTACCTGTATTTACGAGCCGCTAACTTTAGCTATAACCTGCCTAAAGCATTTACAAAAAAAATAGCCATCAATAATGCCAGAGTTTTTGTCACCGGAGAAAACCTTTTTATGAAATCGTACCGGAAAGGTTTTGATCCTTCTCAGGCTTTTAATGGAAATACAGGCTATACCTATGCACCAACACGGATTATTTCTTTAGGTTTAAACGTAACGCTATAATATCATAGACATGAAAATTTTCAAACTCACACCGGTATTCATGCTTATTACGGCATTGCTTACCTCCTGCAAAAAAGACTTTTTAGAAACCTTCCCTACCGATCAGGTGGCCCAAACTACCGCCTTTGAATCTTTAACGAATGCCAAACTGGCCGTTAATGGTATGTATAGACTGATGTACCTCCAAATTTCGAATCAATCGCAGGATGCTCACGGGGCCATGATGCTGAATATGGACGCCATGGGCGAAGATTTTGTATGGTCGGGTAATACTTACAGCTATTTTAAACCGGCTTTACGCTGGGTAGATCACCGCAGCGCTGCAACAAGTTTGGCGGCCTTCCCTTACATTCTGTATTATCGCATCAACAGCAATGCCAACATGATTATCGAAAACATCGATAAGATTGAAGGTCCTGTAAATGAAAAAGCAGCTGTTAAAGGCGAATGCCTTGCGGTTCGGGCCTGGTGTCATTTTAACCTGGTTCAGCTGTATGGTAAGCGCTATGAGGCCGGAAAACAGAATACCCAGGCTGGCATACCTATTATTATCAGCAACAGTGGAGTTGACCAGCCACGTTCAACCGTAGAGGATGTTTACAAACAGATTAATGCCGATTTAGATCAGGCCATTTCCTTGCTTTCAACCGCGATAGCCAGACCGGCCAAAACCCACGTAAACCTCAATGTGGCCAAAGGTTTTAAAGCACGTGTAGCGCTTACGATGCAAGATTGGAGTACCGCAGCGAAGATGGCCAAAGAAGCCCGTACCGGACTGAGCTTAATGAGTAATGCTGACTACCTGGGTGGATTCACACAAATCGGAAATACAGAATGGATGTGGGGCGCCAACCAGCTCGCAGATCAGGTTCCTACCTACGGTTCATTTTATTCTTATGTTTCGGCCAACTTCAACTCCTCTTGGAACAGGCTGGAACCGAAAATGATCAATTCTGTTTTATACGCGAAGATTGCCAGTACAGATATCCGCAAAAAACTATGGTGGGACGGTACCACTGCTGATAAGGTGAATTTTCCAGGTGCCATTGATGCCGCTACCAATGCACCGGCATCAGGTGTGAAGGTAATTAAATATATGCACCGTAAGTTTAAAGTGCAGGATGTTAACAGCCGTGCAGGCGATATTCCTTTCATGCGTGTAGCGGAAATGTACCTTATTGAAGCAGAGGCCCTTGCCAGAAGCGGACAGGATGCCGCCGCCGCAACAGCACTTTATCCTTTGGCCGTAAGCAGAAATCCATCTTATGTTTTATCAACAAAAACCGGAAATGACCTGATTGATGAAATCATGATTCAACGAAGGATTGAACTCTGGGGTGAAGGTTTCCGCTTTTACGATCTCAAAAGAACAGACAGTGAACTTAACCGGAACGGGATGGATAATCCCCGTGTAAGCAGTACGGTAACCTATACTGATATTGCCTTTACCTTATCAAAGCCTAAGCCTTCTCAAAGTAATGTATGGGAATACAAAATCCCTCAAGACGAGATTGACGTGAATAAAGCGATAGGCCCTGAAGATCAGAACCCATAATTAACCTCCAGATAGGGGCTGCCCATTGGGTAGCCCTTTGATAAATGATTGTGTAATGAGTAAATTATCCAGAATGTTCATTATTCAGTTTTTAATGCTGAATATATTATTGTCTTGCAAATTCAGATCGATCCAGGCTACAGCAACGGCTTTACAAGAGGCAGTCCCTAAGGCTTCGATCCGGTTTCAGCAAAGAAAAGTTTTTCATTTCAACCAGGGCACTGTTGCCTTTAGCAATACTTTTGCCGGAGCAAGATTAAACCAGGTGACACAGCTGAACGACAGTACTTTTAAACTGCTCATCGAGCCCGAAAATACACCCGTTAATCCAAGTCCCTGGTATGCCTTTAAAATATGGTCGGCTCAGCAACGCCGTTATATATTGCAGTTAACCTATGTCGGCACCAAACATCGTTACGATCCGAAGCTCCAGTTAAAAAATGGCGCATGGAAAGATGTGCAACCTATCGAGGTGAGCAAAGATGGAGATCTTGCCAGCTTTGGTTTGGAGGCAGGTGCCGATTCTTTGTTGGTTTCGGCTCAGGAATTGATGAATAGTCATGATGAATACCAGTGGGAAGATAGCCTGACTAAACTGCCATTTGTTACCCGGATGGAGATTGGCAAAAGTATACTGGGGAAGGCCATTAACGCTTTGAACATTACTGAAAGCAACGGAAAAAAGCTTATTGTTATCCTCAGCAGACAACATCCTCCTGAAGTGACCGGTTATATGGCCATGCAGGAATTCGTCAGAACGGTGAGTGGTTCATCTGCTCTGGCCCGCAGTTTCCGCAAAGCTTATGAAGTTGTACTCATTCCGATGATCAATCCGGATGGCGTTGATGAAGGAAACTGGCGGCATAATATTGCCGGGGTAGACCTGAACAGAGATTGGGAAAATTTTATCCAGCCTGAAACAAAAAGTGTAAGGGATTATATTCTGAAAAAAGCTGACCGGCAGCAGGCAAAAGTATATTTCGGTATCGATTTTCATTCAACTTATCACGATGTGTTTTACACCAACGAAGATCAGCCACTGCGGCAAACTAACCGGCCTGGCTTTACACTTAAATGGCTCAAGGCCTTTGGTGAATCGATCCCCGGCTTTAAGCCCAATATCAAACCTTCACCAAATGGTGGAAATGTATCCAAAAGCTGGATGGGAAGAGTTCTGAATGCCGAAGCATTAACTTATGAGGTAGGTGATGACACGCCAAGGCCAATACTTAAAATGAAAGGCCGGGTGGCCGCAGAAAAAATGATGGAACTGCTGCTCGCTGAACAATAATTTTTTAATTTAAAATGGCCGATGCGTAACCGGCCATTTTTTATTTGTTCTAGGGTTTAATGCTGATCACATCACCTGCTGTAAAAATACCAAAATCAGCCTGTTTAAATTTTAACAGGCCTTTACCTGTTTTTTCAATGTCCTTTGGCCTTGCCAGACGAATAACCTGGCTTTCGCCTGCAACAGTTGCCTTATTGCCATGAACAATGATTGCAGTGCTTTCATCAATGCCTACACAAACCATATTGGGATGGGCTGCCAAAGCAGAAATCAATCGGTTATAGCGGTTACGTTTTAAAAAATGCTGATCAATGATGGTATTTTGCAACAGACCCATTCCTTCTGCAAATTCGATATTTTTATCCCATAATTTGTTAAAGGTCTCTTTATAGACGGTATCTAAAAGTTGTTTGCCGGTAATCATATACTTGCTCATTACGGCAGCACCGGCACTTGTTCCGGCAATGGTAGCCCCATTTTGGTAGGCCTGATGAATGGCAGTGTAAACCGGGGTATTCAGCACCGATTTCATAAAACGGTTTTGATCGCCACCTAAAATATAGATCAGTTTTGCCCCTGACAGCGAATCAACCCAGTTTTTATCATTGACATCATGTTTGCTGAAGTTAAAATTTCTGATTGTCCTGTTATCAAGTTTTTTTAATTGGGCAGAAATGGTTCCGAAACCCACATCTGGCACTTCGCTGGCCATTGGCAGCACAATAATATAATCATCGGCTTTCAGTGAGGCGGTATTCAGCATTTCTTTCATCAAGGCATCCGAGCGTTCGCCACCACCAATAATAAACAGTTTACCCTTAGCAGTTCCCTGCGCAGCTGCCATTAAGGAAAGGCTGGCGATACATACCATCAAAAATAATTTCCTCATTATTTATAAATATTTACCTCAATTTTTCCATCTGCGGTGATGGTGCCCCTGTACATGCCCTCGGTATTAAAAGGCATGGCTACATTGCCTTTTTTATCTAAAGCGATCAAACCGCCGTCGCCTCCCATTTTGCCAACCTTATCCAATACAATTTTCGACGCTTCTGCTACCGAAATGCCTTTGTATTCCATTAAATCAGAAATGGTTTTCGCTACCACATTACGGATATAAAACTCGCCCCAACCCGTACATGAAATACCTGCGGTTTCATTGTTACAGTAAGTTCCTGCTCCAATAATCGGCGAATCACCAACCCTGCCATATTTTTTATTGGTCATACCGCCCGTTGAGGTACCCGCAGCCAGATTGCCAGCCTGATCCAAAGCCACACAACCCACGGTACCAAATTTATAATCGTGATTTTTGATGCCAAGCAATCCAGATTTTTTACTGCCATGATCTAAAACTGCTTTTGTGGAATCTTCTTTAATGGCTTCCTGCAAACCATCCCAACGTTCCTTGGTCCAGAAATACTTCGGATCTACAATTTCAAGTCCGGCGTCTTTGGCAAACAGATCTGCACCCGAACCTACCATCATCACATGTTCCGATTTTTCCATTACCGCTCTTGCCGCTGAAATGGGATTTTTAACGGTTGTAACACCGGCAACGGCACCCGCCATCAAAGTTTTTCCATCCATAATGGCTGCATCCAGTTCATTTCTGCCATCATGGGTAAAAACAGCTCCCTTACCTGCGTTAAAATGAGGATCGTTTTCTAAAACATGGATGGTTGCCTCAACCGCATCGAGACTTAATTTACCTGCTTTAATTGCTGCATAACCAGCCTGCAAAGCCTTTGTTAAAGCGCCTACATAAGCGGCCTCTTTCTCAGGGGTCATGTTTTTCTTCAAAATGGTACCTGCACCACCATGGATCACCATTACATATTTTTTCTGTTGCGCATTCACATTTAGTGCCAATACCGCGCAGCACAATACCGTAAATAATTTCAATGCTTTCATTTTATTTTATTGATCTTTTTTATTTAAAACTCCGTTATCTATCCACCATGAATACCATTTGCCCCCGCTCGCCTCACTTGCTTTAAAGGTAGCAACATTAAAACTACCGCCACCATTAGCAGACGCAGCAATTTCGTAAACGGAAACGGCTTTTTCATTATTGTTCCAATTTACTTTTTGGTTTGCCTCAAACTGCTCTGGCTGTTTAGTGGCATCAGGAATAAGGAAATAAGCATAACTGTAGCCCCTTGTGGCCGAATAATCGCCAAAAACCTGTGCTTTTCCATTGTTATCGATACAAACAGCTGTACGCTCGTCAACAGCAATACACTTAGCCTGAACTGAAAAATCTTTATTGATCCTGCCCAGAAACACCACCGATCTTCCTTCTCGATCGCGGGTTAGATAATGTTGATCGGTAATCACATTTTGCAAATAAGGCGCTTTCAGAAAATCGTTATTGTATAAGGTAACGTTTGTGTTGTATGGATTTGCCAATGCCTGCGCAGCGGTTAATCCACCGGTTTCGCCACTGTAATAAAATCCACCCAAAATGGCACAGCCTGCACTGGTACCGCCAAATGGAGCCTTTTTTTCGTTCAACAAATAGTTTAAGGCCTGTTCGGTTTTGGTACCTTTCCAGTATCTCATGTAATCAGACTGGTCGCCACCGGCAATAAAAACCATTTCTGCATTGCGGATAATGTAAGCTACCGTGTCATTATTAGCCAGTTCTTTCGTATTAATAAGCAGCGTTTCTACAGAATTAACACTTCCCAGCCCATTGATATATGGATTGTAAGTGCCTGTTCCTGTGGCTCGTAAAACCACAACATCACCGCCACCGCTTCTTTCGATCATCCATTTAAAAGCAGCATCCACATCCGCCCCGCCACCCATCAAAACCATACCGCCATTGGTTGATTTTACCACGTTAGCACTATCGCCAATAATTCCGATTGAAGCTGGCCTGAGTTTGGCCACAGGTGTATTGGTGGCATTACCTGTTAAAGAAGGTATTGGTGTTTCGGTTGCTTTACTGCATCCCATAACCGAAAAGCAGTAAGCCACTAAAATGATAAAAAAGGACGGTTTCATTGTAAATATATTAACCCAGAGGCATGCAAACATGCCTCTGGACAATGGTATTTAGTAGTTAGGATTTTGAACGGTTTGCTTGTTAACCGAAATTTCTGCAGCAGGAATCGGGAATGCATACTGCGCCTGCGTGGTGGGCAGCGTGATTGCTCCCGATGCATTTGCAGCATCAGCGGCCAACCTGACTACCGGCAAACTTCTTCTCTTTAAATCGAAAAAGCGGTGTCCTTCGAAAGCCAGTTCTTTGTAGCGCTCTTCTAAAATAGCAGCGATTAAAGTTGGTTTATCGGTGAAAGCAGCAGTCACATACCCGTTGATGCGGGCACTACGCAGCGTGTTTAAATCTCCGGCAGCATCACCTGTAGATTCTGCTTCAGCTTCTGCTTTAATTAAGTACATCTCTCCGGTGCGGAATAACTTGATATCTGCTAAACCAGGTGCACCTGATGTACCATTGTATTTATTCACTAAATATTGAGATTTCGTACCTGTACGGGTTGCATCAAATTTAATGTATGCCGGATAACGTAAGTCGTTCACCTTATCAAAAGTATTAACCAACTTAAATGCCGGAGCATACAAAACAATTTCCCCGGTTTGCCGAAAATAGAATTCGCCCAAACGCGAACCTGTAGTGCCAACACGTTTTGCTTTCCATATCACTTCACTATCATTCGCATCTGTCCAAATACCCGGAAATTGCGCTTTTGTAGCGAGAGGAAAAGAGGCGATGGCTTCATTGGCATAGGTAATGGCCTCACTCCAATTTTTTTCATATAAAGCCAATCTGGCCTGTATGGCTGAAACAGCAGCTTTTGTAATCCGGGTTTTATCTGTAAATGTTGTTGGAATCAGAGGCTTAGCAGCTACTAGATCTGCTTTTGCGTTAGCTACAACCACTTCAAAATTGTCTCTCGCAGGATAAACAATTGCTGAAGCTTTCATATAAGGTACACCTAAAGCACCAGTTTGATATGACGAGGCATAATGACGAAGCAACTCAAAGTGAAAATACGCGCGCAAGGCCAGCAATTCGCCTTGGTAGCGGGCACCAGTTACAGCGTCGGCACCTGTTAATGTTAATGCATCTAAACCTGCCAGGGTTCTGTTGATGCGGTCAATCGCCACATAAAATGTATAATATTGACTGGTAACAGATCCACTGCCTGCATTGTAAAGCCATCGGAAAGCATCACTGTTTCCAACTGTATTTTCTGTCGGAAATGTAGCTTCATCCGAAACAGTAGAAACCACACCAATGGTAGCACCATCCAAAAGGGCGTAAGCACCCAGAACACCCAGATTAATATCACTGATATTTCGGTATGCTTTATCTGGTGAAATGCTATCTGTTGGAACCAAATCCAATTTTGCACACGACGATGTTAAAACTAACAACGACAATAGCAGTATGTATTTTTGATATATTTTATTAATCATTGTTGAAATCATTAGAAGTTAACGTTTAAGCCTGCTGTATAGGTTCTGGTATTAGGATATTGGAAGCGGCCATAAACCGCATTGTTTTCCGGGTCCAAACCTCTCCATTTTGACCAGGTAAATAAGTTCTGACCTTGAACGAATATTTTGACACCTTTGATGATTCTTGTTTTTTCCAACAAACTTTTTGGCAAAGAATAACCAATGTTTACATTTCTTAATCTTAAAAAGGAAGCGTCCTGAATATCTTTTGATGTAAAGTTTCTTGGAAGATCAAATTTTTGTAAAATCGCATCATTTCCGGTATCTCCAGGCACTTGCCACCGGTTTTCGAGCATCCTAACCGTTTGGTTACTGGTAGCATAACGCTGATTTTCGTTATAAAAATCCTCGTTGTTCCAACGCATTACGTTTGATACGAAAGAAAATAATGCTGATGCAGTAATGCCTTTATAACTTAATGAAGTATTGAAACCTCCCGTGAATGTTGGATACAAGCTTCCTGAATTGGTATTGCTTTGTGTATTTACATTATAAGTTGTTGTGATCGATCCATCAAGGATATAATATTGCGGCTCACCTGTTTGCGGATTTACGCCTGCCCAATCCGGGGCATAATAAGTGCCATAGGGCAAACCTACTTTTAATATCCGCGTGTCGCCATCGGGATATGAATCTACTAAATCAGTAACATGCAAAATTTTATTTTTATTGTAACCAGCATTTACACCAATCGTCCAGATAAAATCCTGGTTTTTAATTACATCCCCGCTAACATCAAACTCCACTCCCCTGTTTCTCATTACACCGGCACTCAGGTTTAATTCACTAAAGCCCGACGTTGCCGAAAGTGGTTGATTGATGAACATATTGGTTGTTTTTCTGTTATAATAATCAACTGTTACACGCAATCTGTTTTTGAATATTGCCAGATCAAAACCAGTATTAAACTCTTTTACGTATTCCCAATCGAAAGCATCATTACCTGGCGTGGTTGCTCTTAATGCTGGAGCACCTCCATAAGAAGTGTTCACGGCGTAAGTAGGTAAATACAGGAAATCGCCGCCGAAAGGACTTGCCGTAATACCATAACTACCTCTTAAACGCAGATCATTAATCAATTCGTTATTCTTTAAGAACTCCTCTCCTTTAACATTCCAGTTTGCACCAAATGAATAGAAACCGTGCCATTTATTTTCTGGTGCTACCCTGGTTGATCCATCATAACGGTAACTTCCTGTTAAGGTATATTTATCATGATAAGTGTACCTGGCTACGCCCATGATAGATGCCAGGGCATTTTTAGTTTTTCCACCAGTCGTACTCGGCAAAAATGTTGCGCTGCCATTTGTTGCACCTGCCGGTGTTTCTGGTAAGCGGCCGTCGATACCGTAAGCACTAAAACCAAATGAATTGTAATTATTATAAACGTACTCATAGAAAGCAGAAGCTTCAAAATCATGAACTTCGTTGAATTTCTTTGCATAAGTTAAACCAGTAGTTGAAATGATATTAAAATTTCTTCTGCTCGCATCAGTTAATCGCCCTTTCCCCCCTAACGTATTGGCTACACTTCTTGACCCATAATAAGAATCCGGATTGATAAATTGCTGGTCAGTTGATTGACGGTAATCGATACCTGCTCTGGTGCTTATCTTTAATTCCGGTAAAATCTGGTAAGCAAAAGCAGTACTGATGATTGATTTTAATTGTTCTGTTTTATCTGACGAATTCAACAAACGTTCTAAAGCCTGACTTCCTTCACGCTGATCTAAGATGAAATATTGCGATCTATTGCCCGGGTGTACCAAAGTGCCGTCAGACGCATAGGGCTTTTCATAAGGCAAAGCATAATAAACCGAAGCCATCGCCGTACCGGCACCTGTTCCGCCCTCACCTTCAGTAAAGCTTGATTGCGAATAGCCGATGGATACATTGGTACTTCCACTAAATTTACCATCATTAAAATCTAAATTACTTCTTAAGGAATAGCGTTCCAATCCAGTACGTTTTGCCACGCCTTCCTGACTGTAATAATTTAATGAATTATAAAAGCGAAGTTTATCATTTCCGCCGCTGATGCTCACTTGTTGTTCCTGGAACTTACCCCGCTGGAAAAAAATATCTCTCCAATCCGTATTAATCTGTTTTAAACTATCGATGATATAATCAGCACGGGCGCGGGATGCCGCTGTTCCTGCCGCATAGGTTGGGTTTTTTGGGGAGTATGTCCAGCCAGGGCCAAGATTACGCCCAAAACTAGCACCAATTTCTTCTTCAAACTGTAAACGTTGAGCAGTGTTCATCATTTCGAAATTTGGCCTGCTTAAATTAGAGAAACCATATTGTGAAGTGTAATTAACCGCAATTTTACCTGCCTTGCCTTTTTTGGTTGTGAGTACAATCACACCATTCGATCCTCTTGACCCATAAAGCGCTTTTGCAGATGCATCTTTCAATACCGTTGCCGATTCTATATCCTCCGGGTTAATGGTCTGAAAATAGCCAGCTTCGATCGGCACACCATCCAAAACAAATAATGGTGTAGATGAACCATTAACGCTGCCAATACCGCGAATTACAACTGATGCACTTTGTCCCGGCTGTCCGGAGGTGGAAATCACACTCATTCCCGGAACACGACCTTGTAAAATCTGATCAACCGTTAATCCCGGAACTGTATTAATTTTATCAGCGGTAACCAAAGAACTCGCTGCAGCCGATTGGGTTTTGGTATAATTGGTATAACCTGTTACCACTACATCGCTTAAAGTACCGGCAGATAAACTTAGTTTTAGCGTACCTAACTGGCTTTGGGCAGCTACTTCCCGATCGGTATATCCAATGTATGAAATAACCAATACGGCATTTTCAGCTACATTTCTAATTATAAAATTTCCGTCGCCATCGGTAACGGAAGCAGCAGATTGTCCCTTAACTTTCACCGAAGCGCCCGGCATGGGATTGCCATTTTCATCGACAATTTTTCCACTTACATCAATCGTCCCGGTATTGTTGCTTTTGGCCAGGGGCATAATTAAAATGGTATTTTCTTTAATTTCCCAGCTAAAAGGCTGCGATTTTAAAACCTGTGCCAGCACAATGTCGATTTCGGCATTTTTAATATCAACGGTTACGGGTCTGGCCAGCTTTCCGATCAAATCCGCGTCGTACAGAAAAAAATAACCACTTTGTTTCTTAATTTCTTTTAGAACACGCACCAGCGGCACGTTTTTTTGGTTCAGGCTAATGTTCTGTGAAAAAGCCGATGCACTAACCTGTAAGCACAGAATCGTTATTAAAACGACAATAAGTTTCATTGTTTTAATAAATGTTAGGTTAAAATAGTTTGTAACAACCCTCAGCACCTTTAATGCATCGGACCGATTACTTTGAGTGTAAAATTTCATACATTCAGTTTGGTTTAAATTTAAATTGATCAGTTTATTTGTGGATTAATTGATAAATTGTTCGGCCACAGGCGATTATTTTTGTGGCAATACGGTTAACTTCTTTCCTTCTGCTATTTCGAACCTGATATTTCCGGTCTTTTCGAGCATTTTTAATACTTCAGATAGTTTAGCCTTACGTGGAACCATACCGTTATATTTTTTATCGGGGATAGTTTGGTAATCAATATGAACATTGTACCACCTCTCCAATTGCTTCAGAATGCTTTTCAGGTCGGCATTATTAAACTGAAAAAGCCCATTTTTCCATGCGGTCTCGTCGTCTGTATCTACATCAGTTGCTAACCTGATGATCCCGGCACCTGACGCCCCGGTTATGGCTTGCTCGCCCGGTTTTAAAATTTTTACAGATTGACCGTTGCTGACCCGAACACGCCCTTCGAGCAAAGTCGTTTTAATGGTATTGTTGTCTAAATAGCTATTGATATTGAAATGTGTACCCAATACTTCCACATCCTGATTGTGGTTTTTAACATGGAAAGGCTGTGCCTTATTTTTAGCCACTTCGAAGTAAGCCTCTCCTGTAAGTTCTACACGCCGTTCGTTACCGTTAAAAACTTCCGGATACTTTAGTGAGGATGCAGCATTTAACCAGACTTTTGTACCATCCGGTAAAATCACCTGGTATTGCCCTCCTTTAGGCGTCTGAATGGTGTTATAGGAAATCGTTGATCCCAATTTTAAATTGCCTTGATTTAAAACGGTATATACCAATTGTCCCTCTTTTGTCCTTGAAATTTTTAAGCCATCTTTATCGCTTATATTGGCTGCAGTATGTTCATCCAAAACAATTTTTGAACCATCAGCCAGGGTTAAAACAGCTTTATTGGTACCTGGCAGAACGTCCAGCGATTTTTGAGCTAACAACTCATGCTTAGCCGATGGTTTGGTTTGGCGCAGAAAAACAAAGGTAAGCCCAAAAACAATCAACAATATAGCCGCCGCTGCACCATATTGATATAACCGAATGGTTTTACGTTTTTGACCGACATTAATTTTAGCGCTAATCGCTGAGAAATTGAGATCAGCCATTTTTGTTATTTCATCGGCATGGAGCTGATCGAGGATATCAGCGTTTTTATCTAAATATTGATAGTATTTTTCTACAAAAAGAATCTCATCTGCCGTAGCCGTGCCCGACACATAACGTTGAATAATTTTTTGCAGTTCTTTTTGGTGATTAAAGGCGCTCATTTTTTCCGGCTTTTATATAGATGTACCAGAAAGCGAAAAATATCCCAAACAGAATTTTAAAATATTTTAAATAAAGTTGAAAAGAGCATAAATTTATTTGAAAATAGCCGAAATTAAAACATAAACCACCAAAAATAGATGGGTAAGCCTCAAACGCAGCGCTTGTGTTGCGGTGGTTAACTGATTCTGAACAGTTTTTTGCGAGATATTAAGCTCAAAAGCAATTTTCGAAGTAGACAACCCTTCAAAATAATGCATAATAAATATATTACGACGTTTTTCGGGAAGTGCTTTAATAAACAACTCAAGCAATAAGCCTACTTCTCTTTCCAGCAATATGCCATCTGCCTGTAACGGAGAAATTAATTCGTTTTCGAAAGACTTGCCGAAAAAACTGTTTCTCGGGCTTCTGGCAATGTGTTTTAAAACCTGAAAACGGACCGCAGTATGCAGATAGGCCAATGGTTTTTCTAAATCGAGTTCGGCCTTCCTGTTCCACAGGTCGGTAAAAACATTCTGGATGATATCCTGGCACTTCTCTTTTTCGGGCAGGCGTTTATAGGCTGCATTATAGAGTTCTACCCAATAAAGATTGTAAATCCTGACAAACGCAGCCTCATCCCCCTGCTTTAATAAGTCAAAAAGGGCATCATCATGCTCACGATTTCTCTGGATGTTCAAATGAATTTTTGGGTTGCGAAACCAAACATAATCATTTTTAAGGAATTACGTAAATGCTTTCAGACGAGAAATTGAAAATTCACAATGCATTCAAAACCATTTATTCTTAGGTTATCATTTTTTTTCAGCTTTACCTAAGGTCCTGCCTGATTCGATAATAGCCTGGTTAATTTCTTTTACGCGTCTGATATCCATTTTTTGCACTTCGCGATCGTAAGTAAGTAAACCATTTATTTCATGTTCAACGTCGGTGGTCTGGGTGTAAACTGCTGTACTCAAACCTTTATACAGCATCAACTGCTCAACCTGCTGCATCAGCAGTACATAACGATCGGTAAGTGCACCAACTGTAGGCTCGTATCCGTATGCATTATTTTCGACCGGCCACATATGCCCCCTGACAAAGAGTCCAATACCCCCATATTCGCCTAATGAAGCGGCCCGCTTTTCATCTGGTTGCGATGCCCCATTCGGACCAATGTAAATATGTGTATCTACAAAATCACCATTTCCAGGATCGCCCAGCGATTGCTGATACCCGGGATTATTGTTAAATCCAGAATTACCGTTAACCAATCGGGATGGATCATATTTTTTAACCCAGGCGGTGATTTCCTTAACGTCAAATGCACCCCAGTTTTCATTGAAGGGTACCCAACTGATAATTGAGGGGGAGTTGTAGAGGTCATCCATTACTGCCTTAAGCTCTTTTCTGAAAACACCCCGATTTTGTAATGTATCCTCATTTTGGTACCACATAGCGGGCATGTCCTGCCAAACCAGTATCCCCATTTTATCGGCCAGATAGTAGAACCGTTTAGGTTCGGTTTTCATGTGCTTTCTGATGAGGTTAAAGCCTGCATTTTTTGTAAACTCAAGATCAGATTTTAACGCTTCTTCAGTGGGTGCGGTTAAAATCCCATCTGGCCAGTAACCCTGATCCAGTAAGCCCACCTGCATTTCGAACTTCCCGTTCAGAAGTGGCCTTACCACACCGTTTACTTTACCCAACCTGATATCCCGCATCCCGAAGTAACTCATGATCTCGTCGGTTACCTTCCCGTTTTTATCTTTGAGCACAATTTTTAGGTCGTACAGAAAAGGATCGCCCGGCGACCACAACCTGGGTTGATTTATCGGCAGTATCAACGGTGCCCCTGCTGCACCCTTTACCTTCGAAATGACCTTATCACCCTCAAATGCAGTAGCCTCGATCTGGCCACTCGTTGCTTTGGTTGAAAGCAAAAGCCGTTTATTTTCTACATCGGGTGTAATGCGGATTTGTTCGATATAGTTATTGGCAACTGGCTCCAGCCATACACTTTGCCATATTCCTGAACTGAAAGTATAATCGCCGCGCGGACCGTTTTTGCCAGAAGGTGCTTTTCCATCATTGGGATCATACGCTGCTACAATCAGGGTATTGGAACCAGTTTTTAAAAGCGTGGTGATATCAAAACCAAAAGCATCATATGCCCCTGAATGGCGGCCGGCAAGTTTGCCGTTGACAAATATGGATGCATCATGATCCACACCATCAAAATGTGCAATAACTTTTTTCCCTTTCCAATCAGCAGGTACCTCAAACTTGCGTTTATACCACATGTTGATCTCCTGCTTACGCTCAATTCCGGAGAGAAAAGATTCTGGACAGTAAGGCACCAGGATTTTTTCAGCGCTGTCAGGAAAAACTATGGCCTGCCTGGGCGCCAGGGCAGATGTTGCATCCTTCCCACCAATATATTCCCAGCTGCCGTTTAGGTTGAGCCAATCTTTACGCTGAAGCTGTGGCCTTGGATAATCTGGAAAAGGCACTTTTGACCTAGCGGCAGGTACCGTCCATTTGGTAGGCAGTTTTGCTTCCTGGGCATGTAATTCTATTGAAAGCAGCAACACTAATGTAAAAAACAGGCATTTTCTGCAGGTGGATATTAAGTTTATCATCAACACATCTTAAACTATCAGGAACTTATTAGCAAATTATAACTCACTACTGCAAAATAATGATAATGCGCGCGAGGTCAAATTAATTTTAAGAATGGATTGTAATTGTTACACTTTGGCAATCCCTCTAGAAGAGAACTGCAGATCGTAAAGCTTTTTATAATAACCGTTTAGTTTTAACAACTGCTGATGCGTACCTTTTTCTTTGATTTCGCCCTTATCAAGCACGATAATCTGATCGGCTTTTTGAATGGTTGACAAGCGATGGGCGATTACAATTGAAGTACGGCCCTCCATTAAATTATCAATGGCTTTTTGGATCAATAACTCGGTTTCAGTATCAACAGATGAGGTGGCTTCGTCTAAAACCAGAATAGCCGGATGATGTACCAACGCGCGGATAAAGGAAATCAGCTGTGCCTGGCCTGCAGAAAGCGTAGCCCCTCTTTCCATTACATTATACTGATAACCGCCAGGCAACCGTTCGATAAAATCGTGCGCACCTACCTTTTTCGAAGCGTTGATCACTTCTTCAATCGTAATCTCGGGATTGTTAAGTGTTATGTTGTTCAAAATGGTATCTGAAAACAAGAAAACATCCTGAAGCACAGTAGCGATGTGGCTTCTCAGGTAATCAAGTTCGAAATCTTCAATATGAATACCGTCAACAGTAATATCACCTTTTTTCACTTCGTAAAAACGGTTCAGGATATTAATAGTAGAAGATTTACCGGCGCCTGTTGCACCAACCAGGGCAACCGTTTCACCAGCTTTTACCTCGAAACTCAGATCTTTCAATACATAGCTGTCATCATTGTAGGCAAACCAGACCTTTTCGAACTTAATATTCCCTTCCAGTCTGGCAGGTTTTTGTTTACCATGGTTAGGGGTGGTTTCGTCGGTATCTAAAACTTTAAACACACGTTCTGCCCCAACCATACCCATTTGCAGGGTATTAAATTTATCTGCCAGTTGGCGGATGGGTGTAAACACCATACCGAGGTACATAATAAACTGTGTGATGGTGCCGGGTGTAACATCCAAAGGTTTGGAAAGGATGCTTTTAGCACCGTACCACACCAATAAACCTAGAGACATGGCCGAAATCAGCTCAACCACAGGGAAGAATATTGAATAGTACCAGTTACTGCGGATATTGGCATCGCGATAACGCTTGTTAATGGCATAAAATTTTCTGTATTCCTGTTTCTCCCGGGCAAAATACTGCACAATAGAAACACCGGTGATGTGTTCCTGCAAAAAGGTATTCAGATTCGAAACCTCATTCCTGATTTCCTGAAAGGCCACTTTAATGGCTTTCTGAAATTTCCGGGTAGCCATAATCAGCAGCGGAATGGGCAAAAGCACGACTAAACTTAACTGCCAGTCGGTATACAACATTACACCCACAATAACCACCACCTGCAAACTGTCGCCAATCATGGAAATTAAACCCTCTGAAAATATATCTGCAATGGTCTCCAGATCTGAAACCGTTCTGGTAATCAATTGTCCTATTGGTGTTTTATCGAAATACTTTAGCCGCAACTTAGTGATGTGGTTAAAAACATTGATCCGCAGATCACGGATAACAGACTGGCCTAATGTATTGGTTAACAGTGTATGGCTATACTGCACTATACTTTGCAAAACGAGCATAAAAACCATCAACATGGTCATGTTTACCAGGCCCGAATAATTTCCGGTTAAAATATAATGATCGAGTGTGTATTTGATCAAAAACGGACGCACTGGCGAAATGGCGGCCAGCAAAATGGTTAAAACAACCGACCATACAAAAACGGCACGGTAAGGCTTTACGTATTTAAAAATACGTTTCAATAATCCGGTATTATATACGTCGCCTGTAACTGCCATATTTAGGGTGTAAGGTTTAGGGTTTGAAAATGTATTTTCAAAAGGTTTAATGGTAAATTAATCATTTTAATTTTTCATGGTGTATGGCAAAGCTTAACCTCAAATGCCTAAATTCCAGCTACCTCAAATACGGATAGTCTATCTTCACCAAATACAAACCGCAGGCAGGTACGGATTGCCCGGCTTTGCTTCGGTTTTTACTTTCTATTATTGCTTTAAAAGCAGCTAAATTTATTTCTTTTTTACCCACCGACACCAGGGTACCCATAATGGCCCTTACCATGTTCCGCAAAAAACGATCGGCCTGGATGGTAAAAACTAAACCGCCTTCCTGCTGTTCAAACACGGCTTTGGTGATCTTGCAATTGTTGGTAAATGTTTGCGTATTGGATTTGCTGAAACACGAAAAATCGGTATAATTTAACAGCACAGCTGCGGCTTCATTCATGGCCTCAACATCAAGCGGATCTTTCACCAACCACGACCTGTTGATTTTAAAAGGGTCTTTTTCGAAGTGGATATAATATTGATATGCACGTGCTGTGGCATCAAAGCGGGCATGGGCATCGGCGTGTACCGGTATCATCCGTTTTGCGGCAATTTGATAAGGCAACATGGCGTTGATACCCGTAATGGCATTCAATACTTTAACTTCATCTACATCTTCAACATCGAAATGGGCATAAAAATCTGTGGCATGCACCCCGGCATCCGTTCTTCCACAGCCCAATGTTTCAATAGGTTGCCGAAAAAAAACAGACATAGCCTTATCCAACAATTCCTGAACGGTGATTGCGTTGGGTTGGGTTTGCCAGCCATGGTACAAGCTGCCATCATAAGCCAATTGGATGAAATACCTTTTTTTATTCAAAACGATGCAAAAGTACAGTTTAACGGGCAAAGGGCAAAGGGCTACGGCGGGAGTTTGGTGTTTGACGTTCGGAGCAGACTTCCATCATGATAGCAATTAATGCTGCTGGTCAGTCCGTAATCCCATCCCGGAACTTTAATCTTTCTTTCTTTTCTAAAAAAGTATAGATTTGTTCAAATATATTTACATTCATGATACAAAGAATACAATCTATCTGGCTTTTTTTAGCGGCTTTAACATTGGTTTTAATGCTTTTTTCACCAATTGCGACAAAAGTTGTCAACGGTGAAGAAACTCAGGTATTCACCAATGGCCTGCATTATTTTGTTAATGGGAAAACCGGCAAGGTATTAAATGTTGATGTTTTCATTCCATTAATCATTACACATTCGGTACTGATCTTAGTATGCTTCTTCACTATTTTTAGATTCAAAAAGCGAGCTCAACAAAAACGGATTGCAATATTCACCATCGCAGCGATTACCGGGTTCGCCTTTTGGTGCAGCATTTATGCAAAAGAACTTCCTGGCGGTATAGCCGGAGCAAATTTTGGTTTTGGAGCTTACCTACCCGCATTGGCAATTTTATTTGTTGTACTGGCCATTTTCGGTATCAACAAAGATGAAAGGCTGATCCGTTCGGCTGAAAGATTGAGGTAAATTCATCAATTTTATAATATAAAATCGGATGTTATCTGCAGATCAAACTCAAGGGTTACTTGACAAACTAAAGACCCGTTTCGAAAAAAACACGAACCGGCATAAGGGATTGGAATGGCTAAACATACTAAATAAGTTAGAAGCCGATCCGCAGAAACTCTGGGCCCTGAATGAAATGGAAGAAACCGGCGGTGAACCGGATGTAGTTGATTTTGATAAAAAAACGGGTACATATCTTTTCTTCGATTGCGCTGCCGAAAGTCCGAAAGGACGTAGAAGTTTGTGTTATGATGCCGAAGCACTGGCATCCAGAAAAGAGTATAAACCACAAGACAGCGCCATTAATCTGGCTAATAAATGGGGCGTTGAGCTTTTAAGTGAAACACAATACCTTCATCTTCAGCAACTTGATAAATTCGATACCAAAAGCTCCAGCTGGATCAAAACACCTGATGATATCAGAAAGCTCGGTGGCGCATTGTTTTGCGATTATCGGTATGGGAAAGTTTTCACTTACCACAATGGGGCAGAATCTTATTATGCAGCGAGGGGTTTCAGAGCTTGTTTACTTGTATAATTTAAGATGAACTTAAAATATCTATCCTTCAGCCTTTCAATTGTTTTTATATCCTGGATTGTTGGCATGCTGATAAACGCTTTAATTAAAAAAACTGATTTTTATAACAAGCACTTAAACCACCTTAATTTTATTAAAAGTGAAAAACTGAATAAAATTATTGGAATGCATTTTTTCAAATGGATCGTAAAAAACACCTTTTTCAAATTTTTCAATCAAAAACTTAAATTGAAAAGCAAAATTGAAAAAGCTGATTTAGTTAAATTACGTGCTGAAATGACAACATCCGAAATAGACCATTTAGTGGCATTTATTTTTGTAACCTGTTTTGCACTTGTTGCATTGTACAATTTAAAATTTAAATCTGCCGGCATCATGATGTCTGTAAATGTGCTTATGAATCTGTATCCATCGTTACTGCAACAGGAGAACAAAAGGCGAATAGATAAATTCATCAATAAATTTTAATAGTCCGGCATTTAGAACGAATAAGATGGATGTAACACCAGCACATAATGAGAAAATAGCTAAAATGACTTTTTCATCAGTTTACCCGCATTATGTTACAAAGGTTGAGAAAAAAGGAAGAACTATTGAAGAGTTGCATCAGGTAATCAGCTGGTTAACCGGCTATAATGAAGAGCAAATTCAAAAATGTATCCGGGAAAAAACAACCTTTAAGGATTTTTTTGAGCATGCGACTATACATCCCGGAGCGCATTTGATTACAGGTGTAATTTGTGGTTATAGAATTGAGGAGATTGAATACCCACTAACCAGGCAAGTACGCTATTTAGATAAATTGGTTGATGAGCTGGCTAAAGGAAAAACGATAGCTAAAATTTTAAGCCCTGGCTAAACCAAAAATTGTACTTAACAAATCAGATCCGATCTTCTGATCAATTTTCAAATTCGATCGTTAAAAATCGGAAGGTTTGATAAAGGTAACTTTTTAAAAGAATTATGGGCGGCAATTTGCGCCATCTCGACCTACCATTTTCTGTTTCTCACTTTTCGCCTTCTTTTTCTTCCTTATTTCCAAATATTTAGCCCAAAAAACTATTTACTTGATTCTCTGCGAAATACGAAATATTAGTCGTACCTTTGCGGCTCAATTAAAAATAAATAGACGAATGACAAACCCATTTCAATTATTGGGGATAAGTGATGACGTCGTTAATGCCGTAAAGGACCTTGGATTTGAAAATCCAACGCCGATTCAGGAGCAAAGTATTCCTGTACTGTTAGAAGGCACTAATGATTTTGTTGGTTTGGCCCAAACAGGAACAGGAAAAACAGCCGCATTTGGTTTGCCGCTGTTAGAACTAATCGATTTTAAAGTTAACAAACCACAGGCATTAATTTTATGCCCTACCCGTGAGTTATGCTTGCAGATCGCTAACGACCTTAAAAACTTTTCTAAAAACATTGCTAATGCCCACGTTGTTGCCGTTTACGGTGGCGCGAACATTATGCAACAACTACGCGAAATACGCCAAGGCGTTCAGATCGTAGTGGCCACGCCCGGCCGTATGTTGGACATCATTGGCCGTAAAGCCATTGATTTTTCAAATGTTAAATATGTGGTGCTTGATGAAGCTGACGAGATGTTGAACATGGGTTTCCAGGACGATATCAACGACATTTTATCAACTACTCCTGATGACAAAAAAACCTGGTTATTCTCGGCTACCATGCCAGCGGAAGTTCGCCGTATAGCTAAAAACTATATGGATAACCCGATAGAGTTAACCATGGGCACAAAAAACACAGGTAACGTTAACATCGAACACGAATATTACATTGTTCGTGCCCGTGATAAATATGCTGCCTTAAAACGTATTGTAGATTTTAACCCTGATATTTTTGGTGTTGTTTTCTGCAAAACAAAATTAGATACCCAGGATGTTGCCGAGCACTTGATTAAAGATGGCTACAATGCCGATGCTTTACATGGCGATTTATCGCAACAACAACGTGATAAAGTAATGCAACGTTTCCGTGAGCGTAACATGCAGTTGTTAATTGCGACTGATGTTGCTGCACGTGGTATCGATGTGAATAACGTAACGCACGTAATCAACTATTCGTTGCCAGATGAAATTGAAAGTTATACCCACCGTTCAGGCCGTACCGGCCGTGCAGGTAAAACTGGTATTTCCATCTGTATCATCAACTCTAAAGAAGTTGGAAAAATCCGTCAACTGGAGCGTATCATTGGTAAACAATTTACCAAAGCTGAACTACCAACAGGATTTGATGTTTGCGAGAAACAATTATTCTCATTGGTACATAAAGTACATAACGTAGAAGTTAACGCAGAGCAAATCGATCAGTATATCCCGCGTATTATGGATGAATTTAAAGATTTATCTAAAGAGGATGTAATTAAACGTTTTGCTTCATTGGAATTTAACCGTTTCTTAGATTATTATTCCAAAGCGCCTGATTTAAATGCTGCTGCAGGTGATGAGCGTGGCGAAAGAGGTGAGCGCGGTGAAAGACGCGGACGTGGTAGCGAAGGCTATACCCGTTTGTTCATCAACTTAGGTTCGGTAGATGAGTTTACGCGGGGCGATATGTTATCATTTATCTGTAATAACGGAAAGATTGGTGGCAAGAGTGTTGGTAAAATTGATTTAAAAGGTGTTTTCTCTTTCTTTGAAGTTGAAGATGCTGTTGCTGACAAAGTTTTTGAAGGCTTTAAATCAGTGGAATTTAACGGTCGCCAGGTACGGATCGAGAAAAGCGGAGATAGCGGCCGTGGTGAAGGTGCCGGCGAAAGACGCGGTGGCGGTGAAAGACGTGGCGGTGGTTTCGGCGGAGAACGCAGAGGCGGCGGTGGCGGTGGCTACCGTGGCGGAGGCGACAGAAGAAATTCTGGTGGCAGCGGAAGACGTGAAGGTGGAAACAGCGGTGGCGGTTTCAGAGATTTCTCCGGACGTAGCCGTGATGAAAAAGGTGGAAGCAGAGAAGGTGGAAGTGGCGAACGCCGCAAAAAATGGTAAAACACTAAACCAAATATTTTTACA
>Ga0182008_10000492_pt1 | contig 29762 bp, 36 predicted proteins | sample Sormic07211129_1_FD_120482 | JGI IMG/M metagenome (GOLD analysis project Ga0182008, IMG submission 120482) | Rhizosphere microbial communities from Sorghum bicolor, Mead, Nebraska, USA - 072115-129_1 metaG | ecosystem: Host-associated > Plants > Roots > Rhizosphere | place: USA: Nebraska...
TCTTAATTTCGCGGACGCGAAATTGCTGTGAGCACGCAAAGCGGGCTTGCTCCTGCGGTCGTGGCCACTGCGCAAAGGCAGGGGCTATGCAGGCCCGTGGCAGCCGTGCGACGGCAGAGCGGGTCGGAATAGCCCCGATGGCCGGGAACGGCTGACAGGCGCAGTCAGGGGTTTGGGTGAGCGCAGCGAATGAGGCCGGAGGCCGATAGCGTTAGCGGGTGTCGCCCCCCGGCTGGGGGGACAAGACTAGGCCGAAGGGTGAAGGCTTGGTGCGTAGCACGATTCACGCGGTCCCGAAGGGAAACGCCCGATGGGCTGATCCCACTGATTTACTCGGCAACACCAACAGCGCTGACAGCCCGCGCGCACTTAGCCTCAAGTTCGCGAAGCGCAATAGCCGCCTCCGCACCTAAACCGGTGTCCTTAGCTAGAGCCAATTCGACTAAACAACTGAACGCCCCCCAAGCCTCTGCAAACTCGCGTTGCGTGTCGTCTTTGAGAAACGGTCGATGCTCCAACAGCCGACAGATTGTTCCCAGGTGCCGGGTTGCATCCGCTACTAGCGTCGTTTCAAGCTGGTTCATTGAAAGTCTCCTATCTGATCGGGCAGCCATTGTCCGGTGAACACACAAAAGCGAAAAGGGGAAAAAAGCCTCTTGATTCCTCGCCGGAAGGCAGAGGGCACGGGGGTGAAGCAACCCCGTACCCTCAGCCAAAGGATTGCTATTTGCCTCCATCCGCATCAAGGCCCGCTGCGCTCGTCACCTGCACCCGTTCCTGCTCGCCCTGGTGAAGCGTCGGGCTGTGCGGGCTGCGGCTTTGTTGCCGTCCTTGACACGGCTGAAGGCAGTCCCATTGGGCCTAACTGGTGGCATTTTGATTAACAAATCCCCCTATTTATTCAGTGCATTGACTATTCAATATGTGCTATTTTGATTGTTATAAATGCACATTTTGAACAAATAAAACGCTAAGTTCTAACGGAACTGGAGCAAAGTCAATGAAACGGATTCCCCTGTATTTTCTAGGCTGCACTGGCTTTCTGGCGTCCAGCATCGCGCTAGCGAGCGAGCCACAAGAGTTTCATGCTCTCGCACAGCGCTGTGCCCCTGCTGTTTCGAGTCACGTCATGGCCCCATTGGTGAAGGTTGAATCCAGTTTCAACCCCTACGCGATTGGGGTTGTTGGGGGTCGTCTTGAGAGGCAAGCGACCAACAAGGAAGAAGCGGTGGCCACCGTCAATGCACTCAAAGCAGCCGGGCTTCGCTTCTCTGCCGGTGTCGGTCAGGTATACATGGGCAACTGGGCAGCCTACGGCCTGACCAGTGATTCGGTTTTTGAGCCTTGCCAAAACATTCGCGCGAGCGCGTCGATTTATAAAGCCTGCTACGACCGGGCTATAGCAGTCATACCCAACCCGGAACTAGCGAAAAACGCGGCTTACTCCTGCTACTACTCCAACAACTTCACAACCGGACTCAAGCCTGACGCACCAGGGCAAACACCCTATGTGCAAAAGGTGCTCAATAGCGCTGCCGAGCTTGAGCAACAACCGGCGCCGATAGTCCAGCCGATTGCGTTCATCCCAAACAAATCAACCGCGGACTCTAAAAAGCCAGCCAAAGCGACCATTGAAAAGCCAGCGTCAAGGGAAACGGTCGATTTCAACGCGCCCGGTAATCCCCCCAGCTCGCCAACTGTCGCGGTGAAAGCTGCTCCCGCTGTCATGGTGACGGTGCAAACGGAAGATACCGCTGTAGCGGCTCCAGAGGCACCGAAGAAGCCAGCACCTAACCCATACGTCTACGTACCAAAGACCGCCGAGCCAGAAGGCGCGCAAAGCGCAATGGTCTACTGAAAAAGGAATTTTCCATGTCGAATTTGATGATTATCGAGTCCCCCGGGAAGCGCAAAAAGCTGCTGGAAATTTTGGCCAAGCTCCAACCGGGCGTTCAATGGCGAATTGAGGCCAGCGTTGGCCACATTCGCGACCTGCCATCTAAGGGGCTGGCCGAAGGACACATTGTCACGGGCATCAAGGCTGACTTCACCCCGACTTACGAGCTTTCCGAACGAGGCGCGGAAATTGTCGGCAAACTGAAAAAGGCCGTGAAAGAAGCGGATTACGTGTACTTGGCCACCGACCCGGACAGGGAAGGGGAGAGCATCAGTTGGCACCTGCAACAAGCGCTTGGCCTGAAAAACCCGATTCGGGTGTCGTTCAACGACATTAGCGCACCAATGGTCAAGGCCGCTTTGGCGGCACCGGGCAAAATCGACGTTCCCATGGTGGCCGCACAGGAAGCCCGGCGCGTTTTGGATCGCCTGGTGGGCTACATGGTCAGCCCTGAGTTGTGGCGGCAGACCGGCGAAAAGCTCAGTGCCGGTCGAGTTCAAAGCCCTGCGGTGTACCTCGTTGTCGCGCGCGAGCGTGAACGGCGCGCATTCAAAAAGACAGACCACTTCGGCGTGCGTCTCAATTTCGCGGACGCGAAAACAGGCAACTGGCGGGCAGAGTGGCAAACGCTGCCGGATTTCGTCACGAAAGAAAGCCCGTATTTCATGGATCGCAATTTTGCACAGCAGGTCGCGGGCATACCCCGTGTGCGCGTCGTGGCCTGTGACGAATCGGAAGAAAGTCGAAACCCGCCTGCGCCTTTTTCGACTTCGACTCTGCAACAAGCAGCGAGCAACGCATTGCGCTTCAACCCGAAAAAGGCCATGACCATTGCTCAGAGCCTGTACGAGCAGGGCCACATTTCGTACATGCGTACCGATAACCCGAACATTGCTGATGACTCGATGGCAGCATTGCGTGAAGCGGCTGAGAGCTTGGGGCTTGAGGTTGTTGCAGAGCGTCGAGTCTTCAAGGCCAAAGACGGCGCGCAAGAAGGCCACCCGGCGATTACCCCCACGCATTGGGAAGTGGCCGAGGCCGGTGAAACTGATGAAGAACGGGCCTTGTACAAGCTTATCCGCATTCGGGCTATGGCCAGCCAGTTGCTGACTGCTCGCTACTCTGCTCGCACCGTAAAGCTCACGGGAGAAAACCCGGTTGAAGGCCGCACTGTTGAATTTGAAACAAAGGGTCGAACCCTGATCTTTGACGGCTGGTTAAAACTGCTGGCCGATGATGCGACCGAGGAAAAGGCAGAAGGCGACGATGACAGCCCGAATCCCATCCCCAAGCTGGAACCTGGGCAGCTGATCGACGTAGCAACGGGAGAACTGTTGCAGAAAACCACGAAAGCCCCGCCGCGCTACACAGAGGCGAGCTTAGTAAAAGCCCTTGAATCCGAGGGCATTGGTCGCCCTGCTACCTATGCCGCGATCATGGACAACATTGTGGGCCGGGCTTACGTCGAGGTTGAGAAACGTTTCCTAATGCCTACACAATTGGGCGAACAAGTTGTTGACGCACTAGTTGGTAACTTTGAATTCATTGAGCTGGGTTTTACCAGCGATTTGGAAAACGACCTGGACGACATCGCGAAGGGGAAAGCCCACTATCGCGTTGTCATTCAGAAGCTCTATAGCCGACTGGAAAAGGAGATTGAGGCACAAAAAAGCAAGGTGCCCACATTCGTTAAAGAAGTTGAAGTGTTTCCGTGTCCTGTGTGTAAAGCGCCCTTGCGACGTATAGCGAAGGGTGCAAACGGCCCCTTCTGGGGATGCACGAAGCATCCTGAATGCTCCACGACCTTGCCCGATGTAGGAGGCAGACCGGGGCAGAAAAAGCCAGCGGTGGCCGTGCTGTCAAATTTCGCGTGCGCGAAATGCGGCAAGCCACTAGTGAAAAGGGAATTAACAGGGAAGCCGGGGATGATGTTTTGGGGATGCTCTGGTTTCAAGGCCGGATGCAAAACCGCTTACCCCGACAAAGGTGGTAAACCGAATTACGACAAGGCGAAATGATGCAAATTGATCCATCAAAATGCACATCTTGCGTATTCAAAACATAATTATAAGTGGTATCATAAGGCCGTTGTTTGAATAGCTAGAGGTGTCCCGTTGACCTTGTTGGAATTGTTCAATGAACACCATTAACACCATTACTGAAACTGAATTGGTGCGGCTCGCTCAGTTTGTTAAGCGCATACGCATCGAGGAGACACCAGAAGAGAAATACCGGACGTACATCACTATTCAGAAAGAGGATAGAGAACAGCTCGTCATTACCCAACGGAAGACACCGAGAGAATGGGCAAGTTTGGATAGGCTTATTAAGCACATACGGACGACCTACGGGGTAACCCCCAACATTACGCTTACCCTTTACGAAAAATAGGAGCTACACCAATGACAATGAAAGCCGCACTTCTGAAAGCACGACAACTGCTGGTTATCGACAAGAACAAGGTAAAGGAAAACCGTCAAGCGGCTAACTTCACCATGTTCATGTTCTGTGCCCTGGCCATCTTCACTCCTGAGTTCGCTATGGCGAACCCATGGGATAACGCTGCTGATTGGGTGCTGGGAGTACTCAACGGCGGCTTGACCCGTACCATTGCCATTATCTGTGTAATGTCATGTGGTATCGCAGCATGGGCTGGCAAGTTGTCAATTGATTGGGCCGTCAAGATTGTTGTCGGTCTGGTCTTCGTTTTCGGCGGTGCGGCAATCGTTGACGCGATTATCAGCGCGGTTGGTTAAGTAGGAGCAACACAATGGAAGACAGCGACGAAATGATCCAAGTCGATACGCTGTTTGTCGGCATGACTCGCCCCGCCACCGTGTGGGGCGTTCCTTATACAGCAGTAGCAATGGAGTCGATGGCAGTAGCCATCATCTTTCTGGCAGTGGGCAATCCACTTTATCTGCTACTGGCGTTGCCGATACATGGCGTTCTTTATCTTGTCGGCTCATCTGATCCAGGCATATTTGACTCGATCATGGTTTGGATTCAGACAACTGCCCGTTGCTTGAACACCCGCTTTTGGGGTGCAGCAAGCTTCGCACCGGGCAAGATCAAGAAATGGACTGACTAATAATTTCGCGTCCGCGAAAGTGAAGGAGCGACACCATGCTGCAATACAACATTTATAAGGACTGTAATATTTGGCTTGCGGCAGGGTTGTCGATAGTCCCGGCAAGTTTTGCTGAATCACTTCCACTACAGGAGTCTAAATAATGGGGGCTTTCAGGAACCATACATTTTTCAAGAAAGAAGTACCTACCGCCGAATTCATTCCTTACGGCAATCATGTAACACGCACAGCCATTAAATTGACCAACGGCGACTACATTACTGTAGTGCGCTGCCAAGGCACCGCCCATGAAAGCGCGGATGCTGCCGACTTGAACCAATGGCACAACACCCTTAACAACTTCATGAAGAACCTTGCTTCGCCAAACACCGCGCTTTGGTCGCACGTTGTTCGTCGTGAATATAATGAATTCCCCGAAGGCGAATTTGTAAACGAATTCTGCCGCGCTTATAACGAGAAGTATCACAATCACATGGGCGGTATGCGCATGCTGATTAATGAACTTTACGTCACTATTGTTTACCGTCCTCAGCCAGTGCAAGCACTGAAAATCTTTTCCGTGGGTTCCAAAGACAGCGCTTCTTTGCGCGAGCAACAACTTGAAGAACTAGAAGCGTTGGAAGAAGCCACGAACAAAACACTTGCCAGCCTTGAACGCTATGAACCTAAAGTCTTGGGTATTTACGAGCGCAACGGTATTCAGTTCAGCGAAGCACAAGAATTTCTTGGCTACCTGGTGGACGGTGAATGGCGACGCCATGCGTTGACCCGCGCTGAAATTCGCCAAACATTGAGCACGGCCCGACCATTTTTCGGCAAGGGCGGTCTGCTGACTCTTAAAGGCCCTAGCTCTGTGCAGTACGGCGCAGCATTGGCCATCGAAAGTTATACAAACACAACTTATCCGGGTTTGCTGAATGGCCTACTGGGTGCGCCTTTTGAGTTTGTCTTGGCTCAAAGCTTCACCTTCATTTCAAAAACTGTCGCAATCTCCAGACTCAAACGGCAACAAGCGCGCATGGTGAATGCGGGGGATGTTGCTGAATCGCAAATCCTGGCCCTTGATGATGCGATGGATGATATTCAGTCAAATGAATATGTGATGGGTGCTCATCACCTGTCGCTGATTATTCGCAGCAACACGATTGATGAGCTGAACGATCATGTAAGTTTGGCCGGAACAGTGTTTTCCGAAGCGGGCATGAAGTGGATTCGTGAGGATGTTGGTTTGGCCGGTTGCTACTGGTCGCAATTGCCGGGCAACTTTAAATACCGTATTCGCGTAGGTGATATTACCAGCCGTAATTTCGCGGGTTTTAGCTCCTTGCATAACTACCCTACAGGCCGCATTCGTGGTGCTCAGTGGGGTAACGCGGTAACGATGTTTCAAACAACTTCGGGCGCAGGCTACTACTATAATTTTCATAAGGTCGATCCAGACCTGTCAGCAATCTTTGACCCCGACCATAAAGAACTGGCTCACACCGTAGTCATTGGCCAGAGTGGATCGGGTAAAACCGTGTTGGAAAACCACTTTTTGGCACAACTGCAAAAGTTCATGCACGACCAGCAGGAAGGCGGCACTTGCGTTTTATTCGATAAAGACCAAGGCGCCTCTATCGCTGTTCGTGCAATGGGCGGTCGCTATTTTGCTATTAAAAATGGCGTGCCTACCGGCTGGCAACCTCTCCAACTGGACCCAACCCCAAACACACTGTTGTTTGTACAGAGCTTGATTCGCGTTCTGGTTCATCACGACAGCTTCCCCCTAGAGCCGCATGATGATGCAAAGATTGTGAGTGCGGTTGAAGGTGTGATGGGTAATCCGCTGAAAGGCTTGAAGGGTATGAGCCGCGAAGGGCGGCGCCTTAGCTCGGTGTTGTCGTTCTTCAAGTCGAACGAAAAGAACGGGATTTACTCCCGTCTCGCACCATATTGCGGTGATGGGACGATGGCATGGCTGTTCGACAACCCGGAAGATACCCTTGATGTGCAAGGCACGCCGATTATTGGCTTTGACGTAACGGACTTTTTGGACAACCCGGAAACCCGCACACCAACTATTCTTTATCTGCTGCACCGTATTAACGAATTGCTCGACGGTCGTCGCGTACCGATCATGATGGACGAATTCTGGAAGCTCATTGCTGATGATGCTTTCAGTACATTGATCGAGGACAAACTTGTTACCATGCGTAAGCAAAATGGATTCCTGGTGATGTTCACCCAGTCTCCAATGCAGGTAATCAAGTCGCCTATTTCACACGCTATTATTGAGCAATCGGCAACCAAGATTTTCTTGCCAAACCCTTCGGCTGACTATGATGCGTATGTCAACCACTTCAAGTTGACTAAAGCAGAATACGAGATCATTAGGAATTTGGGCGAAAGGTCGCGTCAGTTCCTGGTGAAACAAGGCGGCAATTCTGTTGTCTGTGAGTTGAACCTGAAAGGGTTCGGTGACGAACTGGCGGTGCTGTCGGCCAACACTGGAACCGCCGCACTGGTAGACCGGATTATTGAAGAACATGGCGACAACCCTAATGTGTGGCTGCCAATTTTCCATCGACTGAGAAAAGGAATTAAAGATGATGAGTAAATACCTTCGCGTGATTGGGCTTTTGTTGGGTCTGTCCGCAGGCCAACACGCATACGCGGGCATTCCCGTGATTGACGGTGTTTCTAACGCGGCACGGGCGGCTGAGTTCACTCAGACGGTCGCCCAGTGGACGAAAGAAATCACTGAAATGCAGCAGCAATATCAAATGCTGACTAACCAGTACAGCCAGTTGCAAAAAACCTATTCCAGCGCGAACGGAATTCGCGGTTGGGCGAATGCTGCATCCAACACTTACGACAAAGTGAATACTTGGGAAAATAAAATGTCGAACACCGACTATTCCCAATACAAGGAAGCGGCAAAGGTTCTAGGAGTCGAAGACGCTCCGTTTGCCAGTGATAGCGAAGCGGCCATTGCAATGACCAATGCGCAGAACACCAACGCATATAATCAGGCGTTGAATGAGGAAAATTACACGCGCATTAAAACACGCCAAGACAACCTGGAAGCACTGAAAAATCAAATCAATGCAGCGACGGACGAAAAGGACATTGCCGATTTGACCGCTCGTATTACCTCTGAACAAACAATGTTGCAGAACGAACAAAACGGCATGATGGCAACCGCTCAACTTCAACAGGGCCAGCGTGACATTCAAGACCAGCAGTCGCGTGAACGCGTGATGAAAATGAGCAAGCTGGTCAATATTTCCATGAGCAACTAATAAGGATTCCCCATGAAAAAGATTTACTTGCTGCCTCTGTTAGCCCTGTTCATTGTCGGTTGCAAATCCGATGCAGCGCCTAACGTCGATGACGTTAATCATATTGTGGTTGAGGGTAAGACCTATTCCGCCCGTCAGTACATAGCCGAGTTCTGCCAGAAGCCCGAAAGCCCATCTGACAAGAATTGCATTAAGGTTGATAAAAAGCGTATCTCTGACCAAACGGCCATTGTTCCGCTGACACCTAACTGAGCAATAGCGGCTACTTGTTTGGTGCCTTCAGGGAGAACACAAAATGGCAGATCAGGCGTTTGACTACTACAGCCAGGCATTTACCAAGTTAAGTGCCGCACTGACTTCGTATGTGTCGGACACTGCAACTTCGATCATCGGTGCGATTGGCCCCGTTGCTGCGCAGTTGCTCACACTGTATTTCATCATCTACGGCATTTCGATGATGCGGGGGCTGGTTGAAGAACCTATTTCGGACTTCGCAATGCGAGTTATCAGAAACTCTCTGATACTCGCGCTGGCCCTCAATGTTGGTTTGTACAATGGCCAAATTGTCGAATTCCTCTGGAATAGCCCTGACGCGTTGGCCGCTTATGTTTCAGGCTCGTCGTCTGATAGCACTGCGAACATGAATTATCTTGATAACCTCATGACACAGTTCTATTACCTGGGCGACAAATTTTGGGCGTATTCCAGCGGCATGACTTCCGTTGACGTGGGGCCAAAAATTATCGCTGTATTGGTCTGGCTTGCAGGGGTAGTTGTTACCGTTTACGCGGCATTTCTGCTGATCCTGGCCAAGATGGCATTGGCCGTCATTCTTGGGATCGGGCCTATCTTTGTACTGTTGCTGATGTTTGAAAGCACCAAACGGTTTTTTGAATCGTGGCTCGGCCAAGCGCTCAACTACGTTTTCGTTGTTGTCCTGACCTCCGCAGCAGTCAAATTGATTCTTAGTTTGATTGTGGCCTACATGCCAAGCGCAAACATCGTGGCCGGTGAAACAGGTTCTATCTCGGCGGCAATCCCGCCGATTGCTTTGGCAGGCATTGGCGCGCTTGTGATGATGCAGCTTTCTTCGGTTGCCTCTGCGCTGGCCGGTGGTGTTGCTATCAGTACGCTTGGAGCCGGTAATGCTGTCTGGAACAAAGCGAAAGGCGCAGCAGGCGGCGCGAAGAATCTGGCATCCGGTAAAACCCTTAGCGATATGCGCGCTCAGAGACGCGCGAAAGCCACAAACGCCAAGTGGGCTGCACGCAACCCCGGCATGACGGCCAGCGCGGCTGGAATGTCTATGAAAGCCTTCAAGAAGGTTACAGCCACACCTAATCGGGTGAGAAGCGCCTAACTCAACCCTCCCTTCAAGGCAGATTTCGCGTCCGCGAAACCTGCCTTTTTTTTCGCCTTGAATAATCAATCTAGATATTTTGTCGCATCAAAATATGGTATATTGACGTAGCAAACTGCCAATTAGATTAAGGAGTAATCACATGCGGTTAGTCTCGCTATTAGCCATCTTCTGCGCGCTTTCTGCGTGCGCTTCGCCACCCCCGCCGCCTGAATGCGAAGGCGATTTTCGCCCTGTGAACATTCAGCAAAAAGGCGTCACGTCCTTGAGCCATAAAGCCAGCTTGGCCCTTTGTGCTGGAGGAAACGTCAATGGCAAAGCCTAATGAACGCAAGGTGGCTGCAAAGGAACTGGAACAGTACCTGGATGAAGCGCGGAGCTGGGAAACAGACCGCATGCACCAAAACGATAAGAGCAAGACACTTGCTTGGCGGTTGGCCGGTGCTTCTTGGGTTCTGACCGTTATCGCGGTCACTGGCTTGGCCGCGATGGGGCCAATGACGCGGGTGGTGCCTTACGTCATTCGTACCGATCAAAGTACCGGCGTCGTGGATATTGTCAGTGCGCTGACAGACCAAAAAACGAACTATGACGAATCAATGAACAAGTTTTTTGTTCAGCGCTATGTTCGTTTTCGGGAAGGGTACAGCAACAAGTTGGCCAGCGAGTTCTATAACAATGTTGGTTTGATGTCGAGTACGGCAGAACAGCAGCGTTACTTCGCATGGTTCAACCCGAAAAACCCAATGTCGCCATTGAATGTTTATCAAGCATTCGCAAACGTAAAAATCACCATGAAATCAACTTCTTTTATCAAGCCAGACGTAGCGCTGGTTCGGTATGTAAAAGAAGTTGAGCGGGGAGGGGACAAGAGCGTTTCCAACTGGGCAGCAACTGTCACGTTTACTTACGTGAAAGCCCCAATGAAAGAAAAAGATCGCGAAGTAAATCCGCTCGGCTTCCAAGTGCTTGAGTATCGAAACGACCCCGAAGGTGGAAGCTTCGACATTCCGGCGCCCGTTGCTGTGCAACGAACTGCGCCACAACCTGCGGTCAGCATTTACCCGCCATCGCCAGCGCCGCAAACGAATGCGGCAGGGAGCAACTAAATGGCCGTTAAAAAACACTTTGCGTTGCTGCTGGTTGGAATGCTGGCTGCAAGCACGGCATACGCCGAAATCAGTCCTGAACGCGGCTCCTATGATGCGCGTGTGCGCGTTGTAGATTACAACCCTCAGAATGTTGTGCGGCTTACGACCTTCTACGGTGTTTCGACGCATGTGCAGTTTGGTGACGGTGAAGTCATCGAGGACATTGCCAGCGGTGACGATGAAGCTTGGAGAATGATTCCACGCAGCGGCAACCACCTTTTCATCAAGCCCAAGGCCACCGAGGCAGACACAAACCTGACAGTGGTCACATCAAAACGCACCTATCAATTTGCGTTGGTTGTCCGGCCATCCGACCGGATGGACGACAAAGCTTGGCGTGACCCAAACCTGATTTTCTCGCTGTCGTTCCGCTACCCGGACGAAATACTGGCGAAGCAACAAGCTGACGTCCTGGCACTGCAACAGAAAGCTGAAAAGCGAAGCATTGAACAGCGCTTTGAAGACGCCAAAATTGATGGCCCTAATACCAATTATGATTATTGGGTAGCAGGTGCGCCCGAAGTAAGTCCGACTGCCGTTAAAGACAACGGTCAGTTTATGCGTTTTCAATTCGCTAACAATCGCGATATGCCCGCGTTCTTTGAAGAAGACGAGCTAGGCGAAGAACACAAAGTTGCAACGAACGTCGAAGGCAATGAAATCGTTGTGCATCGCATGTACCGAAAGTTGGTCATGCGCAAAGGTAAGTTTGTCGCGTGCGTAATTAACAAGAGCTTCAATTGGGATGCGGGTCGCGATAACACGACCGGTTCCAGTGCCCCGGACGTGAAGCGGATTATCAAGGGAGAAGATAAATGACTAAGCGTGATGATGACGACCTTCCGCAAGTGAATGGTACTTCTGGCGAAAAGCCCGATCAATTTCGCGGACGCGAAAGTGACGAGGAAGAAACCCATGATGAAGGCTTACCCTCGGTCAATCGCAAGAAAAAGAGCAACAAGGTCACAAGCTATATCATTATCGGCTCTGCTCTGCTGGTGGGACTTCTGCTGATCGTCAAGCTGAACTCAAGCCCGAAAGTTAAAAAGGTCGATGAGTCCAAAGCTATTGTGACCAACAACCTCCCGAGCATCGACACCACGCCTCCACCTCCACCAGCTCCACCTGTGAGCGCACCCGCGACCGCTTCATTCGCTCCCCCTCCACTCGCCAATGCCGGGCAACAGAATGGTGGGGCAGGGCAGCCACCGGCCAAAGGCCCGAATGGCAAACCCATTGTCCATTGGAGTGACCGCAAGCTAGGCGGTGACCTGGTTATCAAGAGCCAAGGTCAACAGAAGGCGAGCAACGCCAATGCTCAGGCCGGTGGTCGTGTGCCAAATTACGACGCTCCAGGTCAAGCGACAGCGACCACTGACGGCGGTGGCCTTGGTGGTGGTAACTCCGCTGGCCAGAACAATCTAAGCGCGCGGCTTACCGGCACACCAACTCCATCTGTGAGTGCATCACTTCTTAAAAATCGTGACTTCCTGCTAGCCAAGGGTTCCTCCCTTGACTGCGCGATGGACTCGGCTATTGATACTTCGCTGCCGGGCATCATGACTTGCACGCTCACGACCGACGTTTATAGCGACAACAACCACACTCTGTTGTTGGAGCGAGGTACGCGTCTTGATGGTGAACAGCAGGGCAACGTGAAACAGGGGCAAGCCCGTGTGTTCGCACTCTGGAATCGGGCAAGAACGCCTAATGGCGTGGTTATTAATTTGACCTCTCCAGGCGCCGATAGCTTGGGCCGTTCGGGTCTGGAAGGTTGGGTAGACACCCATTTTGCCGAGCGCTTTGGTGCCGCCATTTTGATGAGCTTTATCCAGTCCACACTTGACTATGCGGTGGCCAGCCAAGAGAGCAACAGCCCGACAACCATTATTGGTGACAGTGCAAATTCTGGCGAAGATGTGATCGGTAAAATCCTCGACAGCACCATTAACATTCCTCCAACCATCCTGAAAAACCAAGGCGACCATATCAACATCATTGTTGCCCGTGACTTGGATTTCAGTACCGTCTACGAATTGCAGGCAAACTAATGTTTACATCAGCCTCCCATGCCCGCGCCTTAACTGAATACTTGGAGCCTTTTGCTCCATTTATGGCCGATCCCAACAATACCGAGATAGTTGTTAATAAACCTAACGAAGTTTGGACCGAGAGCAGGGACGGCTGGAAATCTCACGAAATTGACTTATCGACTAAACATTGCATGTGGCTGGCTGAACTAATAGCCAGCTATAACAAAGCAGACCTGGACGAAAACAATCCTGTGTTGTCGGGGGTTCTTCCTACACAGGAACGGGTACAAGTAGTAATGGCACCGGCCTGCCCCAAAGACACGGTGTCACTGACCATCCGTAAGTTTTCTGACTTGGAATTGAGTCTGGAACAGTTGAATGAACAAGGCGCGTTTTCCAATGTTCGGAAAGCGCGTCATGGCCTATCTGAGCTTGAAGAACACTTAGTCAAACTGCACAACGAGCAACGCTATTACGAGTTCATACAATTGGCGGTAAAAAACCATTTGAACATCATCATTGGCGGGGCTACTGGGTCGGGTAAAACCGTACTCAACAAAAGTATGATCCAACTGATAAATCCGGCTGAAAGGATTATCACCATTGAAGACGTGCATGAATTGTTCATGCACAACTTCCCAAACAAAGTTCATATGTTCTACAAGAACGCAGCCGGGAGCAATTTCACGTCTCGGGATGCCCTTGCATCTTGTGTTCGGATGAAACCTGATCGAATTTTGCTAGCGGAGCTGCGAGGCCCGGAAACTCTCGACTATATCGAAAGCCTCAACACAGGCCATCCGGGTTCGATCACCTCGATTCACGCGAACAGCGCCTGGGATGTGTTTTCACGCTTAGTGTCGCTTATCAAGAAAAGCGAAGCAGGGTTAACGCTAGACACGGATTTTATCCGTTCAATGTGTTACCAGACTATCGACGTAGTGTTGTTCTACAAAAACCGCAAGTTGGAAGAAGTTTATTACGAGCCGGAGCGTAAGTATGCTGCCTAAATGGATTAAAGCGACACTTATCATTGGCATGGTCATTGGGATTACCGTCCTATGGGCATATCTGGCTGGGGGCATCATGCTTGCCTCACAGCATCAAGACTTCAATGCGGGTACGCCACTAACTCTTTACCAATACTGGTTCTATTACAAAAACGATCCGGCAGTGATGAAATGGATTTACATTTCTTCCGGCGCTTCTCTGTTCTTGATTTGTGCGCCGCTACTGTTTCTGTTTGGCAAGGCTAAAAGAAGCCTGCACGGTGATGCGCGCTTTGCTACTCCGGCTGAAATCAAGAAATCCGGTTTACTTGGTGAACGCGGAATTATTGTAGGAACTTATAAGGGCCGTTACATGATGTATGACGGTGCGCAGCACGTCATATTGTCCGCTCCAACGCGAAGCGGTAAAGGTGTCGGCACGGTTTTACCAAACCTGCTGAATTGGCCAGATAGCGTCGTTGTATTGGATATTAAACAAGAGAACTGGGATATTTCCAGTGGATACCGTGCCAAGCACGGTCAACAATGTTTTCTGTTCAATCCGGCTGCTACTGATTACCGGACTCACCGTTACAACCCACTTTTCTATATCAGCAAAGACCCAAACTTTCGCATTGATGATATTCAGAAAATCGCAAACATGCTGTTCCCGGATCAGGAAGGAACTGACCCGATCTGGACTGCAACACCACGCTCGCTGTTCATGGGTGTGGTTCTGTTTCTGCTGGAAACACCGGGCAAAATGGTTACGCTGGGCCAGGTTCTGCGCGAAACCCTGGCAGACGGTGACGGCTCCAAATACTTCACTACCATCATTAAAGACCGCATCGCATCGGGTAAACCCCTGTCGGGGGCTTGTGTTCGCGGCCTCAATAGCTACGTTTCCATTTCATCGGAAAACACTCGCGCCGGTATCATGACCGGCTTTCGCTCTCGCCTTGAACTGTGGAACAACCCCCTGGTTGACGCGGCCACTAGCGCAAATGACTTCGACCTGCGCGAAGTCAGAACTAAGCGCATGTCTATTTACATTGGTGTGACGCCGGACAACCTGGATCGGATGGCACCGCTTATCAACTTGTTTTTCCAACAACTGGTTGATCTGAATACCCGTGAACTGCCAATTGAGCGGAAAGTTAAGCGAGTAAACGCGGATGGCTCCGTTGACCTTCCGATTAAGTACACCTGCCTACTACTCATGGACGAATTTACCGCCATCGGCAAGCTGGGTGTTCTGTCCAAAGGTATCAGCTATATCGCGGGTTACTGGCTGCGTATGCTGCCAATTATTCAAAGCCCTTCTCAACTTGACGAAGTGTACGGCCAGCACGCGGCGGCGACGTTCAAAACCAACCATGCGCTGAACATCGTTTTTCCGCCCAAAGCATCCGATATTCAAGTTGCCAAAGACATTTCTGAATGGCTGGGCTATTCAACTGTCGATGGGGTGTCTACTTCTAAAGGCCGAGGCTGGTTTGCTAAACCTAGCGACAGCACCTCAGACCAGCGCCGTGCGCTATTGCTGCCTCAAGAAGTGAGCGGCTTGAAACAAGGCACTGAATTGGTTGTTATGGAAAACGTGCCGCCGATCCTGGCCAATAAAATTACTTACTTTAACGATCCTGTTTTCATTGATCGCCTGAAAAGCGTATCCAAGTCCCTTGCCGCACTCGGTAAGAAAATACCGACCAAAGATCAGCTTGAATCTGCCATTTTCCACGGTGAACTTGGTATCCCAGTACCAACCATTAACCTGGAAGCGCACCATCAGTTAGTAGACTCCGAAACAGGTAGCAAGGATATTATCGAAAAGATTCAAGCTGCTGAGAAAACAGTTATAGAACGCCCCTTTACAAATGCCGAAATTATAAGTATCGACAGTGTAAGTTTAAGCAACTTTGCTGTAGACTTTAGTAATGTTTCTTCCCCTGAAATTAGCAGTATGGATTCACCAGATTCAGAGTTGGATGAAGCAGCATTAATCGCATATGCGGATGCAATGTGCCGTGAAGTTGGCATAGCAGCTTAATCAAAAATCGAGGTGACACATGGAACGTAACGTAGAAGAAACCCGCCTGGAACGTGACCGCGAAATTATCAGCGAAAACGCATACGCGGCCATCAATAATCGCTTTAGCGATATGCGCGAAAAAAACATGGATTCAGCAGGCCAGATGCAGCCTTCTGATGCCGTCGAACTGGCCCGCGCCGATGCAATGGACTTGGCCAAAATTTCCAAACCAGAACTGGCCGCAAACGCCTCTGACATTATTGCGTACAACATGGCTAACAGCGCTGATTACCAAGTCAGCATTGAGCGCACCCTGAACGAGCTGGATGCTTCCAATGCGGCTAATGCTGCATTAGCTCGCCAGTCTGTTGAACAGGGTCAAGTAGCTAATGCTGAGCGCGAAGCTCAGGCCAATGCCCGCGAGGCAGAGTTACAACTAGAACGTGAGCAACGCGCTCAAACCGCTGCTTATGAGCAACGCCGCGACCGTATGACCGATGAAGAAAAGCGCGCTGAGTTTGCTGCCACGCCCGACCAGGAAGCCGCTGTACGTGCGCAGACTGATGCGGCCATTGCTGCCCGTCTGGCCGAAGCCGATTACAGCAAATGGAATCGCGAACAACAGGTTGAACACCCTGAGCGTCACAACAACCTGAACGACGAACAGCGCCGTGCTGAATACGCCGTCAAGGGCACTGAGCAAGCTGCCGAAGTCGTTGCCAACAATGACGCGGCTTTGAATGCACTACGCGAGCAAAACGCTGCTTATCAGCTACGCCGCAGCCTTATGACCGATGAGGAAAAGCGCGCTGAGTTCGCTGCTCCAACGCCCGATCAGGAAGCCGCTGTGCGTACTCAGACTGATGCGGCCATTGCTGCCCGTCAGGCCGAAGCCGATTACAGCAAATGGAATCGCGAACAACAGGTTGAACACCCTGAGCGTCACAACAGCCTGAACGACGAACAGCGCCGTGCTGAATACGCCGTCAAGGGCACTGAGCAAGCTGCCGAGGTCATTGCCGCCAATGACGCGGCTGTGAGGGCACTACGCGAGCAAACCGCTGCTTATGAGACACGCCGCTTCAATATGACCGATGAAGAAAAGCGCGCTGAGTTCGATGTTGTCACGCCCGATCCTGATGTAGCCGCTAACACACCTTCGGTTGAGCAAGAAATCGACCGTCAGTTACAACTGAATGAAGGCGAGCGACTGGCCGAAAAAGAAGCTGTGACTGACGCCGATCTGGCCAGCGTTCGCGCAGACAATGACGCGGCTGTAAGCGCGCGCGCGATGGAACAATCTACGCCGGAAATTGAGCTTGATCCGTTTGGCCCTCCACTCGAAGAAGTAGCCGCAAGCACTCCTGGTGATGCCCGCGCAATTGAGCAAGAAATGGATCGCCAGTTGCAACTCGATGAAGGCGAGCGACTGGCTGAAAAAGAAGCTGTGACTGACGCCGATCTGGCCTCTGTACGTTCCGCCAATGATGCGGCAATTGCTGCCCGCGCCCTGGATCAATCAGCACCTGAACCAGAAGCCGACCCATTTGGCCCCGCGCTCGATGACGCTCCGCAAGCAAGTGCAGTAGATACGCAAGCCGAATCGTTGGCCGAGTCTGAACAAGATGCTGCCAACATGATTGAGCCTGTTTCCATTCGTGAAGCGGTTAATGACTCCGCGATTCCGGTTAAGGATCGTGATGCAGCCAATGAGGCACAAAACGGTGAGGAAATCGTCCTCGATGAACAGACTTTGGCGCACCTTGCCCGTGCTCGCGCTGCCGATCGTCTAGCTGCTGAACAACAATTGGGACACACAGGCGACGAACTACGTCCAGCGCCTCAACCCGTGAAGGAATCGGCAACACCTGAATTTGTTGATCGCCGTTCGCGTGATAACCAAGTCGAATCCGACGAAATCATGACGGCAAACCGCGAAACTCGTAAGCCGGTATTGCCACCAGAAATCGAACGCCAATATGTCAGTGTCGGAACCAAATATTACGACCAGAAAAAGCCTGACGTTGTAGCCTTTGAAGACAAAGGCAACCGCCTGGAAACTCGCTCCAACAATGAAGAAGTCGCCGCTAACCTGGTTAAAATTGCTGAATCCCGTGGCTGGGATGAAATCAAGGTGTCCGGGTCGGAAACGTTCCGAAAAGAAGTTTGGGCAGAAGCGGCTTCGCGCGGAATGCAAGTAAAGGGTTATACCCCAACCGAACAAGATAAAGCCTCTTTGGCAGCCCGCATGCAGGCACAGGCTGCGAATAAAGTAGAGCCAGTCAAAGAGCAGGACAAAACTGCGAATACCAGTCCTGAGAAACAGCGCGCCGAATCTTTCCAGAAAGATTCGCCAGAAGTCGCGTTGAAAAAACATCCAGAACTTGCAGGCGCTTACGCTGCGCAAGCGGCAATGCAAAAGAAAATGGATGCCGACCGCCTTTCTCCAGAACAACAATCTGTAGTTAAAGCGCGGGTTAACAAGAACATCGTTAACAGCATTGAGGCCGGTAAAATCCCCGAAGTGAATCGGCGGGAAGAACTGACCAAGCATCGCGAAGCTGCTGACGAAAAGGAGCTAAGCCGATGATGAAATACAACAAACTCGCCCTCGTTATCGCCTCCAGCACGTTGCTGGGGGCTTGCTCGACCTTCTCGCCTCAGTCCGGCCCTACCTACAAGGTCGGCCCGGACTACACGGCGACGGGTAGCACAACCGGCGTGCGTGCGTATGTATACGGCGACCGCACCTTGTTGGAATACACTCCGGCTCCGCTTTTCATTTCGATTACGGATGCCACGGGTAGCCCGGTTTACTACGAAAAGGAGGGGAAGTATTACCGCCTTGATCGCACGGTTCGGGATTTCACCGTGCGTGCCAATCTGTTCAAAGCAACCGTGTTTCACCTGGTTAAACCCAAGGCGCCGAAAACGGCCCCGGCTTCCACCAGACCGGCACCGATTCCTGCACCTTTGTCGGTCTACACCGCACCAGATGCCCGGCCTCCCGTCCGGGTTCAAACACAAGCGGATGCTGACCTATCGGCAGCGTTGGCAGAACTTCAAAAACAGCTAACGGATGTGCGGGCCAGCATTGAGCACGGCGCACCTGATGCGGCTTCTATCGAGCGAATGAACGCGCGCTTGGATCAAATCCAGTCGAAGCTGGCCACCACATCAAGCAGCGTCATGATGGTCTATTTCGACTTATATAAAACCGGCTTTGAACCAAAGCCGGAGGTCGCGAACCTGTTGCTTTCGGTCGCCAAAACAGCGGAAACGGTGAGAGTCCGCGGTCGCACTGATTCTGTCCTGGCAGGCCCAGCGGATGCGCGGATTGCCAAGGCCCGTGCAACGTCTGCTCAAGATTACCTAGTGGCTAACGGTGTTAGCCCGTCGAAAATTCAAACGACGTGGCTTGCCGCTGGTGACTTCATCGCGCCGAACACAGGAGAAGGCAAAGCGCTGAATCGCCGTGTTGAAATTGAGTTCGTGACACCCCGCGTCAATGCCTTGCGCGCGCTGAACGGTAATAGCGTGGCAAATGTCGAGGTGGCCCCGTGAGGGCCGCAACGAAGGCGTCAGAAGCCGTCGCAGCGAAGGAGGGCGCTAGCGCCTTCCTTCCTCGGCTGCGCTTCGCAGACGGCACGCTAGAGGCGCTGAAGTGGCTGGCCATCGCTCTGATGACCTTGGATCACGTCAACAAATACATTTTTCATGAAGCTTCGACCATTGCATTCGACTTCGGTCGCGTTGCCATGCCGCTGTTTGCGTTCATCATGGCTTACAACTTCTCTCGTCCAGGGGCATTGGAGCGGGGCAGCTATCAGCGCTCCATCCGCAGACTCGCCATTTTTGGCGCCGTTGCCGTGCCTGTGTGCATGGCACTGGGTGGATTGCTGTACGGCTTCTGGCCACTGAACATCCTGTTCATGCTGCTGACCGCTGCGTCAGTAATGTTGTTGCTTGAGCGTGGCAACAAGTCGATGGCCGCCCTGGTGTTTATCACAGGAGGTTTCATGGTCGAATTCTGGTGGCCAGCTGTCGGCTTCACGCTTGCGTGCTGGTACTACTGCAAACGGCCTTCTTGGCTCTCACTCGGACTTGCCGTGTTCTGTTGTGCCGCTCTTGCTCCGATCAATAGCAACTTTTGGGCACTAGCAGCATTACCCATCATTTTCGCGTCCGCGAAATTGGATATAACTCTGCCGCGCTCTAACTGGCTATTTTTCTACGCGTACTACCCCGCGCATCTTTCAATGATTTGGTTAGTACGCCATTTTCTAACGATGTAGGCTTGAAGAATCAACTGACTAAGGAGTTACCCAAATGAAAGGAATTACACTGGCGGTGATTATTGCTCTAGGAGCGTCGTTCTCAGTACCGGCAATGGCAGCAGATGATTGTAAGCGCGCGTTGTGCATGTTCGGCTTACTCATGGGGGAAAATGATTCTACGTGTAGCTCTGCAATCAGCTCGTATTTCGACATCCAAGTATGGAAGAAAGGCAAAATAAAATGGAGTCAGACAGCGAGCAAACGCATGAGCGCGCTCAACAGCTGCCCTGGTGCCGATCCAGACAAGATGAAGAACGTAAATGATAAATTCGGTAAACTCTGGGGAGCATAAGCTTATCCTAGATAGCACAAGCCTCCTTGATCGGAGGCTTTTTTTTCGGACTGCATTGGAAAGCGCTCAGTGCCCAAAAAGCTGGAGTAGGGGACAGTCACTTGAGCGCTTTACCAATGTTGTCGGCTTCCGAAACAAATGCGAAGTTTCGGAAATAGCTGCGACAAAAAAGCCCAGCATGGCTGGGCTTGGACGTATCCGGTCGAAATGTCCTATTCAGTTCCTCTCTGCTTCAGCTTGTGAGCGCGCAGCCTTGTAATCTGCGCGACCTTGCAAGCTCCAATCGGACTTGATTGACTCGATCTGGTCACACACCTGACCAAGCGCATTTCTTGATACACGCATGCGCTCAATGACAGCCCTATCAAGACCAAGGCTGTTTTTTGAGATGCCATGGTGCATCGTCACATATTCATGCTGAGCCGCGTGGTAAACCTCGTAAATCTGGTTATCGTCGAGCATCAGTGCATTGCTTTGGATCAAGTCCATTTCAGCATTACGCTTGTTTTGACGCTCAACTGTCACCTTGCCCAACTCGCGCACAAGCAAATGAAACACCACGGCTATAGCGCCGCAAAGAAGACCTATAAAAACAGCGGCTTCGGCTGTCCATGCACTCCATGGCGAAAACCACGAGACGACCGCAGCCAGAAATGCACCGCCGAACGCTGCACAGCAAATAGTAATAATTTCGAATCGCAACTCAGCATTTATACGCATCATATTTCCCTATTTTGATTGATTACCGGCTTGCACCCGTCCAATGAGACGGATTCCATGACTTCAAGTCTTCGATACGTCGAGTTGCATGAACAGCCATGCACTCCTGAAACGCCGTACCTCTATAGGTTCCAGAACCATATGAATAACTCACCGCATGACAATCCTGCTCTCTAAAATTATTCCAGGTAACTTGGGCCTCACGTAGAGCGTTCACAGCATCAGGCTCTTGGCCGTTTGTAACTGTGTACTCAAAAATATTATTGAGCTGAGCCTCTAAGGCGTGCGATTCTGCGGCTGCACACAACTCAGAATCATTAGTTGTTTTTGCTTTTCTGTAGCATTCACTTACCTGTTCCGCAGCGAATGTCACACTGCTACAAGCCGTAAAAATGAACGCGGCAAAAACCAGTTTCTTTGCGAATCCATGGCTCATTTCATAACTCCTTTCTTACTTGGTTTCATCCATTGAATATTTCGCGTCCGCGAAATTACCGTTCTAAATCTTTGTCAGCATCATTGCTAAAGTCTTTCTGAGCCGGGGAGGGCTCAACAGCTTTAACTTTAGTTGCCTGCTCCCTAACTGGCTTCGCGAACTTCGCTGCAAGTTCACGTTTCAATTGGTCGCGCTCCGTTTCAATCGGAGGCATCTTTGCGACAAAGGTTTTAACTACTTCTGCTAATTCCTTGTCGCTCAGGCGCGTGGCCATATCTCGATCAACAACCTTTGTTACTTGTTCGCTTTTGCTTCCGCTTTCGCTTGTGCCTTTGCCATCGCTTCGGCCATAGCCATTAGTGCCAACTCCCGACCGTCGCATTTCATTATCGGCGGTTCTTCCATTTCCGTTTGCCAGGATATTAGGTGCATGCGAGTGCAGAAGCATTTTAGAAGCGGTTTGGTTTTGAACCAAAGCGCTGCCGGACATGTTTCGCATGCCGGTGACGGATTCGGTCGGTCCTCGTCCGCCAGACGCTCTATAACCGGACTGGTGTACTCCGGCAAGAGCATCTCGTTGTCTGAGCTGTTCTGCAACACTGCGAACATTTCTAGTTCTTCTTCCGTCAGTTCCTCGTCCGTAGTCTGGTCGCTCATTTTCAATACCTCTCTGTAATTCGTTCTGTAATTTATCAGCAGTAGCAAGCCAAGCGCTTCTAATACGCTCTTGGGTGGCTTTTATTTTTTCAACCCAAGGCTTGTTTGTAACCTGGGCATTGCGCGCCTCTGCAACTAACTCTTGCGCAGCATCTTTAATCTTCTGCGCTTTAACAGTAGATGCACCGCGTTTATCAATATGAATGATTGCCTGTCGTTCAGGCTTCCTAACCACACCTCGGGTATTTCTCCCAGTGGCATTGGCCATGTAACCTTGTTCCTCCATTGCATCAGCGAATGTTTCACGGTATCGCTGTAAGTCGTCCTTTCTTGGATTCAGCCTTTTACCATCAAAGCCAAGTGTTTTAATGGTGATATGCGTATGCGGACTGGCAGTGTCCGTATGTAGCGCAAAAACATATTCGTTGTTCTTACCAAAAGTCTGTTTAGCAAACTGCCTAGTTGCTCGCCGTACCGCCTCGGGATCGGTGCCTTCTGGCATCGACATAATCAGGTGCATGGTGTCGCGCTGATCTTTATAGCGCTTGCCGTCACCGAACTCTGCGACCCATTCTTTCGCAAAGGCTTTAATCTCTTGACGACCCGAAACAACTTCACCGCGCTCGTTTTCTAACTCAACATCGCCGTTGCGCGATATATAGTCGATATTGCTTTTCGCATGTGAAGCGCCTTTTGAAAACCCTGTGACTTTGGCCATTACCTCCGGGGCTTCACTAGCAGTCTTACTAGTTTTTTTACGTCCGCCAGAAGAAAGATCGCGGGTACTGTTCGCCTTTCTCTTTACTGAGGAATGTTCATCGTGGCCGTGTTCCGGCGAGATAATAGCCATAGATCAATCCTCGTCGATAGCAGACCAGCTTTGCTGGCTCTTTCTAATAAGGTTAGTGATGATTTTTCTGGAAACAGTAATAGATGATGGAACCTTATCTAAGTCCTCAAGGCTAACCCGGCCACGCTCTATATCACCTACCGCAGAATTCAACGCCTTAGCAATCTGGTTCACGTTCCGGCCAATAGCTGCTAGCTCTCTGTTCATAGCCCTAAGCATTTGAACTTCTTTCTCTGTCATGACCGGCTCTTGCGCCAGATGGCTTTGCACCAAAGATGAAATCCATCGCGCCGCAACCATCCCTTTGGCTGCCGCCCGGACACGAACTGCCGCATACATGAAGGAGGGCAGGCGCAACATCACGCGCTCGACTTTCAAGGACTTTGCACCTGGTGGAGCGTTCAGCTCGGGTAGCTCGGCCTGCATCCCCAGCTCGGCCAATACCAGCCGTCGCAGCAGCTCGGATGGCTTCAAGTTCTTGGCCTGGGCATGGGCTTCAAACGCCGCTTTCAGCGACGGCTCTATACGGGCCTGGAGTAGTGAACGCTGCGCTGTCATGGCGTATCAAGGGCCTTTTTTGTGAGGGGGGGGGAAAACGCTTTCGCGTGCCTATTGTATGACAATAGCTGCGCGAATGCCTATCCTGCACTAGATTCTTTCCCCCCCACAAAAAAGAAGACCTTGATGCGCCGTTAATACGTTTTTGATGCGTTTTTTGATCTGATGGAATGCAGTTATAAAGCGCCGAATGGCAAACAATATTGACGGTAGGGCAGTTGTAATACATATTTGATGCAGTTCGATCAGAAAAGCCCACAACGCCATGACGAAAAAAACCATTCAGGAACGTCTCCAGGCTTTAGCCACAGGGGATGTTCAGAGAACGAAAGCAGGGAGGTTTCGAGACGTTTATCCAGACGTTGAGGCTGCTATTGCTTCCGGCGTTTCTCACGCTTCAATCCTTGAAGTGCTACGCGAAGGGGGCTTAGAAATGACTCTGGCCACCTTCAGAAGCACGCTTCAACGGATAAGAGCAAAGCCGCCGAAAAGCAGTCGTAAAGCACACAGCCCAACGTCACGGCAGGTTCCACCTGGTGAACACGTATCTGTTGAAAAAACAGACGCACCAGAAGGCAATCCAACTGCCTCACATGATCCTAAAGACATAGACAAAATCATCGGGACGCAACCAAATCTCGATGAACTAGCCAAATTCAGTCGGAGTAGAAAACAATGAAAGTAGCCGTAATCAATTTTTCCGGTAATGTTGGAAAAACCACAATTGCTGGTCACTTGCTGAAACCACGCATGGACAACGCGCCAATTTTTTCGGTCGAGTCTTTGAATGTTGACGGCACCGCTGATGGTTTGGATGTAGAAAAAATGCGCGGCAAGCGTTTCGGTGAATTGGTTGACCAACTCATGCAATCCGACTCTGCAATTATTGACGTTGGAGCTTCCAACGTAGAAGAATTCTTCAAGCAAATGCAACAATATGCAGGAAGCCATGAAGAATTCGATTATTTCATTGTTCCAACTGTCAAAGAAAAGAAACAACAGGCCGACACAGTTAACACACTGCGAGCACTGTCAACTATCGGAATTCCAAAAAACAAAATCCGATTAGTGTTCAACAAAGTTGAAACAGACGATTCGGTTGAAGATGATTTTGCATCGCTGTTTGGCCTTGCCGAATTGGAAAAAGGTTTTCTGATTAAACCTAATGCCATTGTGTATTCAAACGAAGTGTTTGAACGCCTAAAATCAGTTGGCAAGTCTCTTGACGACATTTCCAATGATCCGACCGACTATCGTGCAAAGCTGCGCGAAACAACCGACCAAGCCGAAAAAGAACTGTGCATCAAAATGGTTGCCCTCAAGCGCCTTAGCGTGACAGCAAACAGCAATTTGGATGCCGCATTCAAAGCAATTTTCAAGTGAACTAATAATGAATAGCCCTAGAACCATGCGGGAAGCCTTAGTAGTCCAAGCTCTTGAAGAAGTGGATGGCCTACTGGTTCGCGTCGAGACTTTGCATAGCAACGTCTCGGCAACTGAAAGTAGCCTTAAAGCTACAACAGAAGCTCTCCAGGATGCTGCGGACAAATTTCGCATGGCTGTAACGGCATTCACAGAGCAAGCGAAAGAAGATTTAACCGAGCACATCCAACGCAAGGGTGCCGAGCAAATCAGATTGACGATAGAGGAACAACACAGCGCAATGCAGGAGGCCGCCAGGATCGCGTTTCGCTCTCAGGCATCGGATGATGCGGGAAAGCTCGCTAAAACACTCAGGGAGGCCGCTGGAGAGTTCAGAAGGGCATCATGGGCGCGGATGGTTGAAAACATCCTGGTTGCACTGGCTGCGTCGGCCATAACATCCAGCGCCATGTATGTGATGTTGAAAGTTAGCTGACGCGCTTCGCTTGTCGCACCACAAAAAAAGCCCCGACAAGTCGGGGTTTTTTTTGTGGTGTTGCCTGGGTAACTACCGGGCTATTGCGGTTACTTCGGCTGCTGCTCGATCAGGGCATTAAGCGTCTGCTCGCAAACGTTCCTAGCAGTCAAAAATACCTTCTCCGACCAGCCCGCAAACTCGGGATAACTTCCTATTCCTGTCAGTTGCACGAAGCTGAGCAACCGCTGAACGTCCGCCGCTGTCAGTGCCGCTAGATCGAAGCCGTAATCTTTGGCCAGGACAGAAAAAATCTCTTTGCTGTACTTCTGAAAAATCGGATCAATTGGGACTGAATCCAGGTTCATCTTCATCGCAACGACTCCTTAATTTAGACGCGAAAACTGCGCCTCTTGCTTGAATAAATCAACGCCTTGCTACGCACAACCCAAACACATGATTGCGGTGGTGCGCTTGGCCGGGTATAAATGCTACTAAGCTAATTATTAGCTTGCTAACGACGTTTAACATAATGCCTATTATACGTAATGAAATCAAAGGCTTACGCGACTATCCTTCTAGGAATGGCAGCAGGAATTCAGCCAGTCCAGGCCGTTGTAACGTCACGTCCGCCATAAGCTCCTGGTAAGCGTCACCACAAAAACGCGCACATCCGCTGTGCATTTCGATTTCTACGGCTCCTGCGCGAGCTGGTGAAGCCCCAAAGCCGTAAAACTGCATAAGAGCAGCCGCAATGCCTTCGGTAGAAACTTGCTTCTCATGCCCATAGCGTTCTTCTGCGGTGTATTCGCAAAACACGGCGGCGCGCAAAGGATTTGAAAATCCCTGAATAAAAACAGGCTTTAACCCCCGGTCGTAAAAATGGCTAAACCGGTAGTATTGGATATTTGAAGATGTTTGAAGGAATTGTTTCAGCAGCGGAATGGAAATATCGGTTATCGAATATCCATTATTTTCAGCACGCGAGACAACTTCAACAAGTGAAGTATGTTCATCCGCTACAGCGTATGACTGTAGTAACTCAATAGACAAGTGAGAAACTTTGTAGCCTTCGGCCAAAGCTTTTTCAAAGTGCGGAATCAATTCGGGGTGCTGTTGCCGCACTAATTTTTCAAAGCGCATTAATCAACCCTCACTGTGCGGCTGTTACAAACTGCCCTTTTGGACGAACAAAAATCAAGTCGCCATTATTAAGCTTGCGGAATGTCCAGCGTTCTTCAAAAGGCTGGCCACCGGCAGGAACAACCATCACACGGTGGCTACCATTATCGACCTTGATAGAGCCACAGGGCTTAGACTCTTTCGGCGCGCACTCAAAGCCGTACACATCACTAATACGGCCATCATCCAGCTTTACACGCGTTCCAGAGGCGACAAACTGCGCTTTCGGCGCGGTAGCCTGGCTACCGCCAAAAATCCGGTTTACTTGCCCTAACGCGCCGGATACGTCTCTAACCGTTGTTTCAGCAAGAGCGGTTGTCGTAATCAAACCAAAAACAGCAAACGCAAATATCCTTTTCATTTTCAATCCTTAATTATTATAGGCTGTCGATCATTGGCACTGGTGAAAGCTTCATCAGCACAAAATCATATGCCCAAGCAATCACAAAGCATATAAAACTTGCACCGCCAAACGACCAAACCATGTTAGTTCTTTCTGGAAACGCGTAAAGCGAAAACAACCACGCGAACAACATTACAACCGAAACAATTGCGCAAACATTTACAACAATAACGCGCAGCCAGTACATGACCATAAACAACGCGAAACGAATAAACCGGCCCCCCATCTTTAAAGCCCGCAGACCTTTCGATGGGGACGACTTCTCAGAGTCCAAACCATCGGTCTGAGCGTCGTTCGCTGCCAGCTTGCGGACTGGCTTTTTCGGAAACTTTAAAACTTTGCTTTCCATTGCTCTGTCCTCTCTCGTACATCACCCTTTAATAGTAGTTTAACGCCACCTATACGTCAAGCGATATCGCTTGTCAATCAAAAATAAACCTGTCATTCCACACAAAAAAAAAGAGGGGTCCGGCTTACGCCATTCCCCCCTAAAAGGCCGCTGTCGCGGATCGTCAACGCAAGCCAGAGGCTCACGCTTGTTCGGTTTGCGCGCCCACCTGGATAACCTGGGGGCTACGCGGCGCCCTACCCTCACGCGTAGGACGAATATCTCTGAGGCTTGTACAGGCGAACCCCTGCAACATCCGTAAATTCGATGGGTGAAGCGTAAGCATGATCGATTTTCACACGGCCATGCTCGGCAACTCGGCGGCGCATCGGCTCCCCTTTGAAGCTGTCTGGAACGGGCACCTTGAAGCCCTGCATGGATTCAATCGCATGGTCTACGCATCCAATTTCGCGGACTTCAACCGTCTGCTTGCCCACCAATTTTGTAACCTGGTAGAAGTTCACGTTGGTCTGCTCATATCCCCACGATGAACAAACAATTTGTCCAAGTACCAAAGGGCTTACAAACAGTTTTTTTGTATCGCGCAGCGCCTGCTTTTCAGCGGCTCGATTGATCTTGCTTTGATGCCATGACGCAACATAAAGTTCCGCACGCTCTACAGTTTTAAACCGAGTGTAAAAGTCCGGCTTACTGGACTTACCACTGAATGCCATGACGCACGTTTTGTCGCGATTTGCGAACACCAAAACACCGTTATCATCATCGCGCAGGATTTCGGAATAATCTTCTGGAATCAACTGCTCGCGAGTTAGGGAAAAACGACGATTCATAATGGCGCTCCTGCAATTCTGTTAAGACAATCTTGTCTCGATCAACTTGCAGCTATTATCTACTATCCCCCAAGCAATGACAAGCATTTTTGCTTGTCGTGGTTATTTGTTTTTTACGCTAATACTCAAACACTTTCGGAAGTATATAAGCTGAACTTCTAAAAATCTGGACCCGTTACGCCATCGAATAGACCAAATGTGTCAGGCATGGACATACTTCAAGACACAACTTTTGTTCGCGAGGTAGATATTATCTACTACCCCCTCAAACAATGACAGGCTTATTGGCCTGTCATTGCTATTTATTTTTAAACGTGAATGCTTAACCACTTATTGCTAATAACCTCACGCACCCGTGGGGAACAGAGCGACAGGAACGACAACAACACTTCGCCTTCAAGCTCTCCAAGGCGCTCCAGGGGAAGGATATAGACTGAGTTGCGATCTTTATCGGACATACCCCCCTCCTTACGCTTCCAGCGCGACTGCATCGGTTTGAGTGATATGAAATACCGCCACCGACCTGGGGAACTTGAACGACTTGGAAGCCCCCTGCCCGTCCTCAGCCGGTTTACCTTTAGCGGCAACCATTGTCAGTACCTTTACGCCATGCTCGCCCCGGCGCACCTGCCGACCAAGGGCAAGCCATGCGTTATAAGTCAGCACATTTTCACGCGGCGAGATTTCTTCCGGCGCAATCCCTTTTTCGATAAAGCCCGCAATAATTGCAGGATAGTTTGCGAAACTTTTTTCAGCACGGGCATTAGCCAATGCCTGCTCTGCAATAGTTGCAACTGCTTCGCTCAAGCCAACCGCTTGTCCATTGTTCATATAAAACCTCATTACGTTGACGGGTACAACTTAGCGAATCATTTGTGTTCGCCTTGGTAGTAATTATCTAACGAATGCCGCGCAATGTAAAGCGATTAAGCTTGTCATTTAATTATTAATTTTCACCATTCATATGCAGAAACTCAAGTTCCGCGCAAATTACGCGGTATTCCTGCAAAGTCATTTCCTTATCTTCTTCTCCAAGGTCATAACCAACAGTTTCGATATACCACAGCGACAAATCAGCGCGCGTCATACTTGAAAAATCAGTCATGATTACTACCCCTTTATGCTTTACGGATTTGCAGAAGGGAATAATTCGCCGCGTCCCAGGTCGCGAAAAACTTCTGTTCGGCTTCACGGCGTGTTTTAGCAGTTATCGGCGTAGTGCCTTCTTTGCTAGTAGACAGATTTAAATAGTCCGCATACCACATAATATTCACCTTCATTCATAACATCCCGATTGGCTCTATTATCGGATACCCTCCAATCTATGTAAAGCGTATTCGCTTGTCATTGAGTAACTAAAGTTACTGCCGCCCTGCCCGCTTTGGCATGCTTATTTCCGATCTGGACCAAGCGTTTAGGGGGAGCTTTTGCCCTTCTGAACAGGCGCGCGAGCGCCCTTCCTTTTGCAGACGAA
>Ga0182008_10000493_pt1 | contig 29750 bp, 48 predicted proteins | sample Sormic07211129_1_FD_120482 | JGI IMG/M metagenome (GOLD analysis project Ga0182008, IMG submission 120482) | Rhizosphere microbial communities from Sorghum bicolor, Mead, Nebraska, USA - 072115-129_1 metaG | ecosystem: Host-associated > Plants > Roots > Rhizosphere | place: USA: Nebraska...
GTTTTTGGTTTTCAGACCAGAAACGGAGGCCTCAACGGCAGTCGCGATAGCGGCCTTGATTGCCGGATTGTCCAGGTCGATTTCGTTTTCTTCTGCCACGTTGATGCACCCCTTGGGTATGTGTTGCCCGCTTTGCAGGCAATAAAAAACCGCCAGAAGGCGGTTGATTGAGTTTGTTGCGTCAAATGCCGGCGCGCTCGAATGCCAGAGGTTCCAGCGCCTTCATTTGGGCGAGGGTCAGCGGCGCGAAATTGCGATCGAGCTGCAGCTCTGCGAAGCGCTCGACACTCAGGCCGCCCTCGCGGAACAGCTTTGCTCGGACCGGCCCGATTGCCACGTCTTGGAATGACGCTGGCTGCTGCTGAAGCCAGTGGTAATAATCGAGGCTCGCATTGACCTGCCGCGCTCCTCCTGCGCCCACCGCAGCTCGCGTAGCGCCCTTGGCGAACATCTCGCTGAGCTTGGTCAGCAGGACGAACGTAGTGCGGCAATTCGGGTGAAACGGTGGGCGCAGCCCGGAATCGACCGGGAATCGTCGCTTATCCATCGACCGACACTGCTGGCTGGTCTTGCTGTCCAGCGTGGCGACCATCTCGACTTCGGACACGATGTCCGTGTTGGCCTTGGCCACCTCCATGCGCGCCTGAGACGACACATGCTGTATCGCGGTGTGCACGACCGTGCTGGCATTACGGTTGGTGGTGGCGAGAACCCCGTCCTTGTATCCAGCTGCCTTGGTGCCGCGAATGTTGCGGATGATCCGGAAGTTCGTTTGACCTTCGAAGAATCCCTGCCGTATCGTGCCGGTGACACGCTCACGCTCGGCACTGGTCCAGCCCTTGATGAACGACTTCAGCAGCTTGCCGCCGCCGGTGCCGCGCACACTGAGCGGATTGGTCAGCACAGCCGTGCGGATAGCCGCTGCCGTCGGCGCAACCACATCCAACGAGACACCAACCGGCGCAGACCGGGCCAGGCTCGACGCTTCAAACTCAGCCTCGTAGTTGGCGATGTCGATAAGGTCGAGGTTCAGTTGCGCGTTGTAGCGGTCGAAGATGCCCAGCAGCAGACTGTCGACCTCTTTCAGCAGCGCCTCCAGACGCTTCACGTTGTACTCGGTCAGATCCGACTGAGTCAGCCTGTCGCGGATCGAGCGGTCGATCTCTTTGAGGAAGGGAGCGAACTTGCCAACCTCCCCGGCCTTAAGTTTTTCAAGGAAGACCGCGTGCCGGATCGTGGCGTCAAGGATTGCTTGGTTTGCTGCCATCGATTACGCCCTCATCGTCCAGGCCCAAGCCGTCGCCCTGCTCTGCCAGCTCACCGTCGATTTGCTGGTCGGTGCGCTCTGGCGCGATCAGGCCCAACTTACGCAGGTACGCTCGAAGATCTGCTTTGGCGAATCCACCGTTCTGCCAGAGGCCGACCAGCGCGGTGATCATTTGCGGATCAGCCGTCAGTTCCACGAACTCTTGGTTGATCTGATAAGCAACCTTCGCGTCGTCGACGCCCATGTAGGTGCAGCACCACATGATCGCCCTGGTATACGCCTCGCTTACGTTCGCCACACACCCGGCAAGCACCGAAGTCGATGCAGACTGATCACCACGGGCTTCGGTCGCCGTCTTGGACGAGAGAGAAGCCACGACCATTCGTGCGCCCAACTCGATCATCATCTGGTTCTTGTCGGCCATGGCCTCCTTCACCAGCGTGTTCGGCAGAGGCTGGGCATAACCGAAGGCGCCACCTGATGGCAGCATCATCGGCGCACGGGAACCAACGTAAACGCCGTTTTTCTCCATCCAGTCGCGCCACTGTTCATCCAGACCGGAGATCCATGGCTGTGCCTGGCCACACCAGAAGACGCTGTCCTCGTAGTCGGCGCTGTTCCGATAGTGGCCCAAGTTGATCATGGCGATATCGTAAAGCGGTGACTCGTCGATACTCGGGTCGTTGTTCTGCGCGCCGACAAAGGTGAATGGAATCTCCTTCAAGCGGCCGACGGCGCCGGTGGGCTTGAACTCCTCAACAACGGCCAGCGGCCCGCCGCCTTTCGGCCCGGAGCGACGCCAAACGCGGCAGACAAAGCCATCATCCTCGAGAGCCAGTTCCCGGTACTGCTCGATCACCTTGAAGCCGAAGCCGTCTTCGATTTCCGGCGATTCGCGCAGCACCACCAGGGTCAGCACGCAGTGTCCGTTCACCATGCCTGTGCGCCAGTTGATGATATCTTCGGCGCAGTACGACAGGATCACCGAGTGCCCACCGGTGCCGCTGTCTTGGTGATAGTCGACGTACAGACCATGCCGTCCAGCTTCAAGCACCTTTTCCAGCGTGCCCTGCGAGTGCTGGTAAATGCTCACCCCGGAGCCGTTGGCGTTGTCCTGCAGGTATTCCATCTTCTTGGCGACGGTCAGCGTCGGGTCTTTGTGAAACGCCAAACCGAGCAAGCCATTGCGCGTGTGACCGGTGGCGTTCTTGAACACCGCCCGTTCGCGATAGGCCTTGTTTCGGTCTACGTTCTCAGGCGACTTGTCGTGAGCATTGATGTACGGCAGTCGGTCAACAACCCTGTGCTGACCGGCGCAAACATCGCGCACGGTTGCCCAGCGATTCAGCACTTCGATGTAGTCCGCCCGCTTGAAGGAGACGTCGTTGCTCATCGGGCGTATCCCATTTTGATGGCGGTGACCGGTTTGATGATCGGGTACTCGCGGTGAATGAAGTAACCGCCGCCGTCGTTGGCGTGGTCGTTGCCTTGGCTCTTGTCCGGTTCGCCATTGGGCGCCCAAATCTGCTGTTCGAGGCCATCGGCGTAGGTCGGGCATGTGAACGGGTTCACCAGGTAACGTCGCTCGCCCTGCGCGTTGCAGAACATGGCGTTCATGGCGTTGATCCGGTCCTTCACTGGCGGATTGGCCGCCGGCGCGATGACCGTGAAGCCCGCCTGCTTGAGCATGGCGATATCGGTGACGCTGGCATTGACCGATTTGCGCGAATCGCCGGAGGCGTCCGGGTAGATCCGGATCTCGCAGGTCTTCTTGTAGTCGTTGCCGGTGTGTTCCCAGTACCGCTCTTTGATCCGACGGATCATATCCGGTGTGTCATAGCCATCCATCAACTCGTCCACGGCGCGCGGCAGGCCCTGATCACGTTTGACATGGGTGATCGCCGCCATCTTGCCGACGTTGAAGTCCATGCCGATGAACAGCGGCTCACCGGGCTGCACAGTGTCGAAGCACTGGTTCAGCTTGCGGTCGTAGGCGTGGTAGATCGATCCGGACGTCAGGTTGACGAACTGGCCGTTCAGGTACGCACGGATCAACTGCTCGGGGTACGACTCCATCAGCGAGGCGATGTAGTCGTCAGGTAGGTTCAGTTCGTTGTCGAAGGTACTGGCTTGGATCAGCCCATACATTTCCTTCAGCGCCGGCTTGTCGCGCAGCTGCTTCACGAACTGGAAAAAGACGAACTTGAAGCCTTCCGGCGTTGTGGTCACGTCCACGCCGTTCTTCAGCCCGAGGATGTTGTAGCGCATCCGGGCAATGATCTTGCGCCAAGCCTGCTGCGCCTTGATCGACGTCAGCACGTCCAGCTCGTCGACAAGAGCGTGACCGATCTTGAAGCCGACGATGGTTTGCGGCTTCTCCATCGACCGGCAGATCACAGTGCCGCGATACTGCCGGCCGCTGTAGATGTGAACCTCATGGTTCGCCTGGTTGATCTTGGTCTTCAGCCCCCAGTCGTAAGCCACCTCCTCCATCGTGGGATAGAAGATGTCGCGGATCTGCGGGTAAGTCGGTGCGAAGTAACCAGCGTTGACGCCGGGCCACTCCATGAAATGCTTGCTGAGCGCCGAGCATCCGACCCAAGTCTTCCCGGAGCCGAAGCCAGCAACGAAAGCGCGAAACTTGTGGGGCAATAAGAGGAACTGCGACTGCGGAACGTTAAGGCTCGGCATTCGGCTTCCTCGCATCCACTACGTCGACCTGAATGCGCGTCGGGATTGCTGGTTCGTCGTCAGGCTCATCCTTCCGATGGCGATTGACGTAGACGTCGCCGACTTCCTTCGCGGCCTGCTCGAGGATCTGCATTGCCAGGCCGATGTTCTTCAGCGACTCGGCCCGCTCAACAAACCGGTTCATGGCGCGCAGGCGGTAGGCACGGTTCGCGATCGGGATCTCGGCAGTCTCCTCCCTGAATCGGGCGCGCGTGTCTTCAAACAGCGTCTTCCACTTCTGGTTCAGGCTCCGCCCGACGTATTTTGTGGGGTCGTAAGCCTCGCACTGCTGGCGAGTGACATCGATCCCAAAGGTTTCTTTGACTGAAGCCACCACTTGAGATGGCGTGTCAAAGCAGGCCAGCGCCTGTACAACAAAGGCTTTCACCTCGTCTCTGAGTGCGGCCATAAATGGGCATCCGTCAAAGTGCTGTCAAAGTCAGGCCGACTTGAGCAGACAGGTTCCGCAGGCCCTCGATATGTTCATTTTCCCCACCTCGGCAGGATTGTTTGCAGCGTCTACCAGCTCTTGCACCTGAGCGCTCGCCCCATAGCGACGCACCACACCGACGAACTCCTCAACGTCGTGTCCGCGCATCTCAAGTTTGGGTAAACCGTCTTGGGTGAATGCTGGCTGACCGTACTTATCGGTCGCTTGGGCTATGTGATACAGCTCGTGTTCGACCAGTGCGCAGAAGTCAGCATCGGAACAGTCGGCGCAGTAGTCGGCAGCCAGAGTGATGATGTAAGCCGGCACTTCGCCGAACCAATCCAGCATCTGCTGTTCCATCCGGGCTTTCTGCCAACCGCCGGCGCGGAACGCTACCTGCTCAGCCTGGCCAACAACAGTGCGACCCTTCTTCGTGAAGGCAGAAGAGGCCCACATCACGCGAATGTTTGCATCGATCAGGTGGGCATGGTCTTCGTTGTGAATGCATCCGGTGTCTGCGAGGATCTCTACTTGCAGCCATTCCCATACTTCAGGGGCAGCGATTAGTCGAATGCCAAGATCGGATAGTTCGGACAACTCAATTAGCGACACTGGAGGGTATGGCCTGCCCATCTCACCTCCCTTTAAATGCAAAAAACCCAGCTTGATAGCTGGGTTCATTTCTACATGCCTGGACCAGAACTGAACTTGGGCCGTCGCTCCTCCTCCAGTTGCTCAAGATGAGCCGCGAAACCAAGCGCCTCGTCTTTTGAATAGAAATACTTCATAACTGTACCATTCGCTACAACGGCGAATACCATCTTGACGTCAGGGCCTCGCATAGGTTCGGGGATGTCTCCACCAACGATAGGCTCCAAATATACAGACATCGTTCTCTCCTTTTTACGCAGACGAAAGCGGACAATATCATAAGGCCATCCGCAATCGTCTCCGGCGCCTATTGCTCCACCATCCCGAACCACTCTTCAATGATCCGGCGCAGAACCGGCTCGGTCAGGATGGTCGATGTCTTATCGCCTGCGATCACCGCACGCACCAGGTCACAAGGAATCACGTGGACACCGTTAACCGCCGCTACTGTGAAGTGCGGGCGCTGATCAGCGATGTCGTGGATGTCTGCGGTCATGCGCTGCTCCCGTGTCGCGACAGAATTTGTGATTCGCGAAGCGTGTCGCGACTCACTCGGCCTTCCGGCTCGGCAGCTTGAAGTCAGTCACCCGATCCGCAATATTCCGGATCTTCTCCACGCCCAGGAAGCCAACCCAGCCGCCGGCAAAGGTGGCCATGCTCTGTGGCAGGCCGAAGAAGTCCAGGCCGCTGATGATGGTCAGCGTCAGGCCGCCGCAGATGGCGCCTTCCACCAGCATCTGGCGACGAGTGCCGCCTCCGTAAGTGATCCGCAAAACGGCCATAGCGCAGGACAGCGCAGCCGCATAGAGGATCGGCGAATGCTGGCACAACCACGCAAGCGCTATCGCCCATGTGTCTGGTTTGTCTGGCATGTTTGGCATCTCGGTTCCTCCCCGTCAGGGAGTGGCTATTCATTGTCAGGGTCTTCGCAAGGATCGCTCTGACTGTGGGAAATAAGTGAGCTAAATCAAAGAACTACGGATTGTCCGACAATTCTTTGAATTTTCTTAAAGGCGCAAAATCATTAGTTCATGAGCAATAGGAGGACTCATGAAACAGGTCGATGTTTTCGTGGTTGATTACAAGCTTCATGGAGAACCTAAGTCGTTCGTCATTCGGACTAAGGTGATGAACAATGCAGAAGCCTGGCAATGGGCGAGCTGTGACGCGGGCATTGCTCCTATCCCAAGACCAGGCCGCCCTCCCATCAAGCGCTTCACCAAGCCTATGGCCGAGCGCTTCGGGGTCACCGATGTGCGATGGCGCGAGTCTTCCGCCATTGCCTGGGAAGAGGATCAAGCAAATGACAGAGAGCATTCTGGGCTTTTTCGATGAACACTGTTGGGATGACGAAATTGCTTCCAATACCAAAATGTTTCGCGAGGCAGATCTACTCGATGACGCCGCTTATAAGATCATTCAAGCCGATCCGGAAAGCGCGGAGGCATGGTCCCGCTTTACGGAAATGAAAGCCGTAGCCGATGCAAAACGGACCGCTGCTTATCAGGACTGGATGCGCATCAGGCGTCAAATGAGGAAGAAATAGTCGCTCGTCTTTCCGAGCTGTCTGCCAAAGACCTTCTCAACTTCGACGCCTCTATGCATCGATCTCGCTGATCCAGTCTCGCGCCACCCCGAAATCAAGTTTGAGGTCAGGGTGCGCGGGCTGCCGGTGTTGATTCCGTACGTCGCACTATCCGGCTATCGACGTCCAGGCTTCCCGAAGGCTGTCCTGGCTACAGGTAAATTCGAGGCATAAAAAAACCCGCACTGGGCGGGCTTTCTACTACCTGACACGGCTTATTTTCCTGGCGGCTACCCGCGAAACCTTGAGTACTACCAGCGCAATTAGCGCACCGACAAGCCCGCCAAATAGTCCCATCTCAAATGCTGCTGATGGCTCCATCCAACACGGGCTCAATGGCTTAAAAGGGTAGTAGAGGCATGGCTCAGGAAAGAGTGCCCGCCATACTGGTAACGCACCGCCGATGATCAGCAACCCTACCGTAAAGAGCAAAATAGCTATCCAGTGCGGTATGACGAGAAACCGCCTCCGAAGCACTGATAAGGCGATGACCAATACAAACGAAAAGAAACCAGGTAGGTAAAGTGTCACGAAGTAGATTTGGTCGAACTGGTGGCCGGCAGTATCCATATCACCTCAGCAAAAAACCCGGCGCTTGGCCGGGCTTGAATATCTATGTGCGTTTCGCGTTACTTGTGCACTATGGAAAAATTACCTCATAAACCCCAACATAGCAACACCTTTATGCCGCATCTTCAGAATTTTCATCAAATATGACCTGCCATACAGGCTGCAAGGCCTGAACATCCACTTCTGAAATAGCTTCACGCAGGAAATTCCACACATCCTTCCAGTCGCGGTCCCACACTTTCGGCTCGATGCGCACTCCGTACAGATTGAGCATCCCCTCGGCGACGCGTGCCGGCCCCCACTGCTCCCCGCCATGAGCCTCAACTTTGTACGACTGCAGAGCGACGGTGATCATGCAATGAGCTTTCGCAGCCTTGGCATCTGTCAGCGCGGAGAAATCCACGTAATTCCAGATCAGTTTCTCGGCGTTGAGCACGTGAACCATCGTCATGCATGGGTGATACATGTAGTGCCCGAGCTGCTGCACCTGGAACGGTAGCGTATCGATCGCGCGGAGAACTTTGCCGATGGTTGCCAAGTGCGCAGCCCGAGCAGTCGATCGTCCAACTGGCGTGCGACGCGTCTCGCTGATGCTGATCCGCTCGCGCACAACTTGAATACGCTCTTCCTTGTCTTCACCAAGTGCGGCGAATACCGCTTCATGCCGGCGCATACGGGCGCCCTTTTTCACCGGCGCAGACTCTGCCCGGTCAATGGCTGCAGCGCTGATCGACGCGTTCGATTCATGCTGAGCCTCAGTCCATACCTGCCTTGCGTTGATCAGCTTCATGCGGCTTCCCCTTTTTTCAGTTCGCGGGTCTTGGCCCGGTATTCAGTCTTGATGGTTTTGATTTCTTCGACGGTGTACTTGCGGGGCTCATGAGGCCCCTCCAGCCAGGCCACGGTTTCGGCGCCGATGCGCTGTACCAACCGGATGCGGTACTCGACGGCATTACCGGACAGGTTGCGGTTGCACTTCACGCACTGACGATGGATGTTCAGTGGCTCGAAACGCAGTTCCGGGCAGGCACCCACGGATCGATAATGCCCAGCGTCCCAGCGGCTGCCGGTGATCAGGTCGCTGTCCTTCGGCATCGAGTCGCAGCTGATGCATGGCAGGTGCGCGTCACGCAGGCGGACGTACTTGTTCACCGCGGCTTGGGCTTCGCGTAGATGATCCGCCCTACTCTTTAGCTTCTCTTTGCGTACCTTGATCTCGCGACGCTCGATGCTGGCCAGCGACTTGCGCTTCTTCTCCTGCTTCTCCCGCGCGATGACAACGGCGCAGTCCGGCGAGCACCAAGACTGAAAGCTCACCTTCGGGACGAATGAGGCCCTGCAGGTTTTGACTGAGCATTTTTTCGGGCGCGGCTGCTTCCTTTCAATCGTCATGCAGCCTCCTGGCTCAGAAGATCATCGAAGTACACACCCTGCGGTGCGAAGCGCGCGACAATGCGGTCGGTGTACGCCACGCCTTGAGCTCGATTGAAAAGACTGGTCACCGGGAAACCGTCCGGGCCGAACAAATGGCAGCCCCCCATCATTTCCAGCTTTGTCGCGTACGGAAGATGGCGCATCACCCGGTACCACTCCGCCTGAAACCCGGCATCCTCGTTCAGCAGGATCTGCACGCCGATGTGCAACTTGCAGTACCGGCGGGCGTCAGCCTCATCGCCGATCTGCGTCATTTCAGCGATGCGCTTGTACATCGCGAACCACAGTCGGTTCTGGTCCAGCGTTCGGTCCTTGCCGGGGCGCAGCGAGACCACGACGAACTTCTTGTCGCGGTACATGGCACTGATAGCGGTGATAGCCTCGGAAAGCTTGGCCTGGCAGTTCACGGAGATTTTGTCAGCCATGGTCCACCCCCTTGATCACGCTTTTTTCGTTGCATAAACTCTGCTCACCAGCCTCATGCGCGCGCGAACCTTTCGGAAGTCTGAGCGAAAGCGAGAGGCTGGATTCTGTTCCTTCGCCGCCCGCTCGACTGCCAGCGGAATGCTCAAGCTCCCCAACCACTTCGCACGCTATGGCAAACGCCGGGTCGCCCAAGCGAGTCGACTGCATGATGCGTGTCATGCCTTCGAGCAAAGCATCGTTTTTTTCCTGAAACTGGCCGGCACCGCGCTGCAGCGCTTGCACCTGTCCACGCAGCGCCGCGTTTTCCGCATTGACGTGGCTGAATTGAGTGGCGATGTGCTCTTCCAGCGAAACTAGGTCACGCTGCCAGTCGATCTCATCGTGGAAGTAGCCGAAGCGCTCGCAGAGGCTGCGGTGGAAGTTTTTGAAGCTGGCCTCAGCCTGCTTTTTCTGTTCAGTGGTATCGGTCATTGAGCCGCGCTCCCTGCTTTCAATTGTTCGGCCTGCCGAATCAGCAGCGCCCGGCGATCAGCCAGCTCGTTGGCTGCCAAAATTCGCAGTTCTGTTTTTTCCTCGTCCGAGGCTTTGCGCATCGCCAGCATCGAGTCCTTCACCGCGGCGAGCTTCTCGCGCAGTTTTGGGGAAGGCCGCGCGACCTCACCGGTGAGCAGCGCAACTACGGCCCTACCGTCTTCAGTGACCGGCGCGACACTCAAGTCGGCCAGGTACTGCTGAGCACGCTCCTGTCGGATACGCTGCATTTGCACGGCTTTGGTGATCGCCTGCGTGCGGCGGTTGGCGTCGAAGCCGACAGATACATGCCAGTTCACCTCCTTGCTGTCCTCCCGGGCTTGCCCCACCAGACGCTCGTAAGCGCTGTTGAACGCCATGCGCGCACCGACCTTGTCGCCGGCGTCGAGGACAGGTTTCGCCGCAGCCAGCGCGAGCTGGATTTCGTCGGTCAGCACCACGGTTTCAAATTCATCGTTGGTGGTCATGGCGATCGCCCATGCTTCGTCCTTGCCCGGGCGGCCGTCAGCGGCCTGCACTCGCTGGAGAATGTCGGCCATCGCCAGCTTGCCCTTCACCTCGAAGCGGCAGGCCTTCAGCGCAGCTTTCACGGCGGGCACCGAGTAAGCGCAAAGGTCTTCAGCCATCATCGCCGCAGTGCCTGGGTTCATTTCCTGACCCATGGCCTCGGCGGTGGCGCAGATCGCGGCGGCGAGGCCGGCAACCTGGTGATCGTTCATTTCAAAGGTACTCATTGCGCTCCCCTGCTTTGCGCTTCGCCAAAACCATTTGCGCGGCCTGTTCGGCGGCGGAGACGTTCGCCTCAGTGCGTTCCATCTGGCGTGCGGTTGTCCCGTTGATGCGCTGACCGGTCACCCACTGGGTGTGGTAGCTCTCGGCATTTGCCAGCAGTTCGTTGAGGCTGTGGCACTTGCGCAGGACTGCGGCATCGCTGGTTTTCAGGTAGTGCGCGGCGACGTGATGAGCGACATCAGCGCCGAGGCGGTCGACCAGTTGGCCGAGCTGGCCACCGACCTTGGCGTTCCACACTGGCCAGGTGATGTAGCGCTTGCGGTAGGCCATGGCGTAGTTCGCCCAGACCTTGAAGGTTTTGCAGGACTGGTCTTTGGGGCCCGGCATGTCAGCGGGGATCTCAACCCGTGGCGTATCGGCGCGATCAACCACCAGCACCAGGTTGCGGGCCGGCTTGTCCGGGCTGCCTTGCAAGTCTTGACTGGTATCCTGATTGGTACCCTGATGATTGGTATCCTGATTTGTCGGAGATTTTTCCGACCCTGGCTCGGATTTATCTCCGACCTTGCTCGGATTTTTTTCCGAAGTAGATCGGATTTTTTTCCGACCTTCGATCTTCGGAGGGGTCGGATATTTTTCCGACCCATCCAGTTTCTGGTTCCACTCAATCGCCTTTTCGGTCAGGCGGAACAGCGTGATGTTCGAGGTGCTGGAAAGCTCAATCAACCCCGCCTCTTCCAGGGCCTTCAGCATGCGATAAGCAGTGTCTGGCTTGTCGGTGAGCAGCGGCAGCTCCTCGATGATCTTGGCCTTGCTCAGCGCGAAGAAGATCCCGTCGTCAGTCTTGATTGGCTTGGTCCAACTCGGGCAGCCGTAGACGAAGGCGAACAGCAGGGCTTGCTGAGAATTCAGCCCCCACTCCAACGCCTTCACCTGATTGATCGTGACGGTGAATTGCATATCAGGCCTTCCCGACCAGTTTGACCAGCTCAAGGAAGCGATCCACGTACCAGTGAGGCTGGGTTTCGCGCGGGCATTGAGGGCTTGTGAGGTTCTTGCCGTAGGCCAGGCCCTTGTCGGTCACCGACCAGAAGTCGACTGTTTCCTGTTTGGAGTTCTTGCGCTGGAGCTGCTTGAGGAAGCCATGGGCTTCAAGTGCAAGGTTGAATGCTCGCGTGGTGCAGGCGAAGCCGTTGTCTTTGATCAGTGAGGTTACGGCCTTAGTCGGCATCGAGCTGCCGCCAGTGGCATCTGGCGCGGCATCAATTGCGTAGCCCGGCAGGAAGCTCGACTCTAGACCGTTATTGTTGGCGATCTTCGCCAGCATCATCACTTGGCTTGAGGGTGACGGCTTCAGGAGGCGCGAATAGCACTCCATGAGTGCCAGTTCACCTACAACTTTTGAACTGCTCGGGCTGGCAGCTTCGAACTTTCCGGTTTTGCGAATGCTGGGCAGCACCTCACCCACTACCCATTCTTCGAAGCGTTCGGCGCCAACCAGCTTCGAGCGCATCACCAGTCGGTAGACATCGCGCTCAGGAATGACGGTCATGAAACCACCACCCTGTTTCGGGGTAGTGGTCGCGGCCTTGCAGTGACGGGAGATCGCGTTCTCTGGCTTGGCATAACCGAGCGCATCGGCAACATCACGGGCGACGAACCACGGGTCGCCGAGCTCGTCGGTTATGACGCGGATGGCGCCACCATCGAAGTCGAAAGGAATTACTGAGGTGGTACGCGACACGTTTTGCGATTTATTAAAACGTGTCGCGACACTGTTGGGGGTATTGCTTGAAGTAGATTGGCTATGCATAATCGGCCTCATCAAGTTGTATGAATTAGCCGGGGCGCAATCCCGGCTTTTTTGTGCCTGCGATTTATGTGCGGGCTTTATGCAGCTCGATTACCGCTCCAATAGCCTCAAGGCTCGCCGACATATACTTGGCGTGCAGGGCGCGGATCTTCTTTGCTTCGCTCGCGTCGATCTCGCCGTCCTCCAGCGCGGAAGCCACCATCTGGTCAAGTGCACCGCGCTGCGCGGATGCCGTGAGAGAGCGCTGGTACAGATCGACGTTGTCCAACTCCCCCGCCTCCGGGATCTTCACGAACACACCGCCGTACATGGCGCAGATGTAGTCCGGTAGATGCTCGGTCCTCGTTTCGCTTTCCAGCACGAATATCTCGGCATCGCTCAACGGCTTGCACCCAGCGGTTTCGTAGATCTGGTTTTCCAGACGCTTGTCCTTGATGCCAAGGCGAGCAGCTGCGCAATCCATTCCGCCAGGGAAAGCGTTGGACACGGCTGCCATAACTTGGCGGCGGGTCTCTAGTACGGGCGTTTTCATGTCCTAGTTTTTCCTTGGGGCGGTTGCGGTCAAGATGGCTTCAATGAAACGGCGGACTGGGATGTCAGGCGGCTTGCGCCTTCTTTGCTGCCTTGAACTTTCCTTTGGAAAGAACCTGAATCTGGTACTGCCGGGATTCGGGGATGGTTTCCCCCCACATGGTTACAGCGCTCGGGCGAATACCCAGGGCTAGTGCCAGCTTTGTCTTGCTGCCGAAGAATTCGGCGACTTCATGCGTATTCATTTCGCATCCTCGTTCGACTCTGACGCAATTTCAGCATACTTAATTCTTCGCGTCAACGGCGTTTTCGACCTACTGCATGCTTAAATTCAGTTAACTTAATATTGGGTCCATGGAAAGACACGAACGTATTGCCCGAGCTATACAGCTCAGCGGGAGAAAGAAGGGCGAAATTGCGGCGCTGTGCGGCGTCGCGAACTCTGCTGTCACTCAATGGATTACTGGCGAGAGCAAAAGCCTCCGGCCAGAGAATCTATACGCCTTGGCAAAAGCGACTGGCTTCAGAGCCGAGTGGCTTGCTATTGGTGAGGGTGCGGAGCAGGAGGCGTCAGAGCCCAACGTCTCGACGACTGAGCAGCCTTCTCAGAGCTTCCGCTACCCAGTGATCAGTTGGGTTTCTGCCGGCTCTTGGGCGGAAGCCGTTGAGCCTTACCCCGCCGGGATTTCAGATCGCTACGAGTTTTCCGAATACAACTCGAAAGGCCCGGCGTTCTGGCTTGAAGTCAAAGGCGACTCGATGACATCGCCGGTTGGTACGAGCATCGCCCAAGGCTCACTGATCCTGGTGGATACCGAAGTAGAAGCGGCGCCGGGCAAGCTTGTGGTAGCCAAACTTCCAGACAGCAACGAGGCGACCTTCAAGAAGCTGGTCAGCGATGGTGGAAAGCTCTATCTGAAGCCGCTCAACCCTGGATACCCGACCGAAGTCTTTGATGAAAACTGCCGGATAGTTGGCGTCGTAGTGCAAGCAACACAGAAGTTTCACTACTGAACCGGACTGCGCCATGGCCCTCACTAAGCCCAACCAGCAGCTGCGCCGAGATCTAAAAGAGGCTGCTGCCCTGCTCAAGTGGTCAGGCGTCGATCTGATGCAGGCGGCAGTGAAGCTGTCAGAGGCCGGGCAAGAGGATGAGGCCAAAGAGCCGATGAGGATCGCGGCCGGCTTCCAGGAGGCCGAGGACAAGCTGGCGGGGTATGCGGAAGAAGTGAAGGCAGGAGTGATACTTCGGCGGAAGGCGGGATAAGCATAAGTTGAAAATCTATAGTCGGATTTAAAATTTCAAGGATACGAGATGAGCGGTTTCGAGCTGAGTTTAGATGATGTCCCAGTCCTTCCAGATATTGAATCGATTGTCGGTCGAGCTAACTTTCAATCCCCCCTTTACTTTCTGCCAGATCACAAAGACCGAGACTTCGGCAGGATCATTGCCCCATACCACTTAAAAGGGAAGATGATAAAGTGCGGAATTGCCAATTGTGGAAAACCGCATCTCCATGGTTACGCTATAACCACGAGCGATTCACTAGAAACGAATATCGGCAAGGATTGCGGAACAAAGCATTTCAAGGCCAACTTTGCCGCTGAAATGAAGCGGCATGACGAGCTGTACAATCGGCGCCTTAAGATAAATCGAATACTAGAGCTGAAAGGCGTAGCTCCAGAGATGTTAACCGTTCTGCTTACAGCAAAAAACGATTACTCGGGGCTTAAGTCCTTGCGTTATGCGCTTCGCGCGGCTCTGTCGGCTACTGATAACGAGCGCATTGTCCACAAGTTAAAAACTGGAGATTCAAGTCTCTATCGCTATGAGTCAAGATCCCTTGCCGAGAGAGAGGCTTATTTTGAAACCAACCCAGCTGCAAAGAAATCTGGAGTTGTACCGCCAAAACAAATCAGGATTGGTGAAATCGCCGGCTTTGACTTCCTTAGCGCAACCCATAGAGACGAAGAGGTCTTTAACTTCGCCATGCCACTGAGGAGCGTTATTTCTGCATCCGCTGAGGACATATACTCCTGGAGGACTGGCGAAATAGATAAGGTTCATATTTGGATTGGAAGAGCTAATAAAGGGCTTGATAGAATTAACCATCTAATAAGCTGCGGAAAGAAATTCTTTACAAAAGAAAATCTGTCTGGCCTCGGGGCCATAGGGCTCTCGGATGAAAGTGTGAAATCAGCTATCGCGATAGCTGGGAGCCTTAAAAACTAGTCTAGGATGACTCCTCCACGACCAGTGCAGATTGAACAAGGCACTGCATATCGTCTACCGAGGGTAGCTCTACCCAAAATAAAGTCTGATCAGGATGCATCGCTTCGTAAGTTGCGAACAGATAAAAGCCTGGGGGGTCTTCATTCAGTTGCTTCCATGTGGCGATCATAAACCCCTCGCAAGGACTGTAAACGAGGCACTCTTGATAATCTTCTGGCTGTATTTTTGAGGTTTGGTGAAAGCCCTGAGGCAACCTGAAATCAATCGACGAATTACTCACAGGAATAGCTCCTTAAAATTCAATTCCCCAAAAGAATACATCAAAGCCCGGCCCAGCGCCGGGCTTCTTGTTTCTGCCTTGTGACATTTCGGATGTCTACTACACTGACTCTTGCTGAGGGGTCAGCTGCTAGCGTAAGAATACAAAGCCCGCCATGTGCGGGCTTTGTATTTGGATTTCATACATCAATGCAACGCCTTCGATGGAACAGCCTTTCTGACTCGAGAGGCTTTTGCCGAATTGACGACCGCAGCATTAACACTGCCCTCCTCGCCATCTTTCGCGGGAACAAGAGTCACACCCTCAACCGCTACGGTTAAGCCTGGCAGTCTTGTTCCTGCCGCGCCTTTGGGCGCAACGCTCGTACCTTTGGCACTGAAGTGCATTGTCAGCCCCCACCATCCGTTATGTATCTTCCGATCACGTAACAGGGCGACGATGAGCTCGGGGATTGAGAAGTTTTGATCCTGCTCCACCATGCTTCGATCCTTTAATTACTTGAGTGCCGTCGGTAATCGTAGGCTTTCTTTTGAGCCTTGGTGGCAGTCGATCACTCGCAGGCAAAAATTTTCTCTTCGACTATCCTCACAATTCCTCATGAACTTGATAGCCCGCCTCCCCCTCGGCGGGCTTTTTTTGTCTGCGAAGAGCTGTCTTTTGCAAGAGGTAATTCAGCTATCCGTGCAGACTGCATGCCGTCACCTCGCTACCACTCCGTTGAAATGGCTGAAATCATTAGAGTTTTTTGACGGTCGTTTTTGGCACAGAAGATGCGATAGCTACTGGGAACGTGAGTTGCAGCCGAAGAGCTGCTGACGCTAACCAGTGATAGATGAGGCATACAAAAATGAACGCAATTGACCTTCTCAAAGCCGACCACGAAAAAGTAAAAGGCATCCTGAGCCAGCTGAGCGAATCCACTGATCGCGCGCTGAAAAAGCGCGTCGAGCTTCTCGACAAACTCGAAATGGAAATCACCATCCACACGCAGCTTGAGGAGCAAATTCTCTACCCCGCCTTCAAAGAAGCCGGCGGTAAGGAACAGGACGAGATGTATTACGAGGCCAAGGAAGAGCACCGCACAGTGGACTCCCTAGTGCTGCCAGACCTAAAAGGCACCGATCCGTCTACCCCGGAGTTCGCCGGCCGCGTAAAAGTCGTAAAAGAGCTGCTGGAACACCACATCGAGGAAGAGGAAACTGAAATGTTTCCTCAGGCGAAAAAGCTACTGGGCAAAGCGAAGCTCGATGAGTTGGGCGAGCAAATGGAAGTGATGAAAACTTCATTGAAGAAAAGCTTGAGCGCAGCACACATGGCTGCTTGACGTCTCAGCTAAGGTAGCCGAATTACCGAGCCCGGCCCAGTGCCGGGCTTTTTGTACCTACTTTCCTACGTTCCGCCACCAAGCCCTGCAATTGCTTGCGCGAACTTCGCACCAGCCTCCCTCACTAGCTGGCGCCACTCACCGGCAGTAATAAGTCCCTCCTGCTCCATGGTGTCTGCCATTTTGAGCAGTTCATCGTACTGTTCTTCGGCGTCCATTCGGATATCAGGCACCTCGAATAGTCGGCGCCAAGCGGCAAGCGCCTGCTCCTTCCGATCATCGCTCATTGTGGGTCACCTAGTGAGTTGTGAATCGGTAGAGGTTGCCGACTTCCCAGTGTTCCATGGCGGCGACTGGCGGTGCTGCTGATGGTGGCGCAGGGCCACGGGATGGTAAAGTGCTGGCTCTATTACGGGAGGGATACCATGCGTTTGAAAACCTGCACCCTGCTTGCTGCTTTGACGATAGCCTTGGCTGGCTGCGCAGCACCGCAGAAAAGAAATTCAGTCGCGCCGACCGCTACAGCCCCTGCCAAAGCGCCACATGTTTTCAAGCCCATTGATTTCAAATATGACCCAAATTCACCTGAGGCCGTCAACTTCTCTCGGCAGCTGGACCTCCCGGCATGGCAGTGTGATCTTGAAGCAACGACGGGTAACTTTGCGGTTCGTTACAGCAACCGTCCTTTGATCGCCGAATACAGCAACTCGCTGCTTGAATGTTTTAAGTATGCCAGGGCGCAGGGTGACGAAGCCGTGAATCGACTGAAAGCCGCCAAGGTACCAGCGAAACAAGCAGAGCTGAGCAAGGACCTATATGCGAAATGGTCGGCTTATCTCACCACGATGAGCCCGTATCGCACTACAGACCAGCAAGCCAAATCCGCGTACCAGGCCGCGAAAGAAGCCCTCGCGACTGAGGTGAAGTTTTCTAACTGACCGTTACACACAGCACCCAAGCCCGCCAAACGCGGGCTTTTTTACGCCTAAGAGACAGCCTCTCACAAAATATATGCACTAATGCATTACTGTGCTTGCCAATGCTGACCAACACAAATACTGTATATTAAAACAGTATAAGTAAGGAGTTCCACGTGCCCAGCCCAGCAGTTACCACATCGAAACCGTCCTCTTCCTATGAAACGGCAGGCCGCCGCCTGCAAGCCCTGATCGCCGCTCCAAGCGTTCAAAAGGTACAGGCAGTTACAGTGGCGAGGCTGGATCACGAATCACCAGAGGACTGGCAACGCCTACTGGATGAGATCGGCGAGACCTCTGGCGTCCGGGTCGAGACCCTGGAGGGCGGCACTGTCAGGATCGGCTGGCGAGAATACTGCGACGCATAAATGAGCCCGCCACTGAGCGGGCTTTTTATCGCCTACAAATTTCAGCATTCTGAATTTAATTATTCAGCATGCTTGACACCCATATTTCAGCTTGCTTAAATTCGTCTCAAGCCAGCAATGAACATCGCCGGCCAGCAGCGTAAGCCGCGCCGCTCTTTCACAATTTGGAATCTTCGCGGATCGATCCCCGGAAACGGGCATAGCGCGAAACACAAACTTCGATCCCCATGCAGGCTCTGGAACCTGCCGGACTCCCCATATGGGAGGACGCCAAACCATGCAAGCCAGCCGGCGAAGAACACCGAACACGAAATGTGTGACACCGGCCAGGTGGGGAAACCGCGGCGCCGCGCATGGGGCGGATAGCAACACGGAATTTTTCACTGATGCACCTGGTGACGGGTGCATTGGGAAAACAACCGAGGGCACGACGATGAGCGCACCAAAAATTAGCTTTGAAGACTGGCTGAAAAAGAACGGCGTCAAGTGGAGCCACCTGCGCGAACAGGAAAAGCGGGAAGCGGTGCTGAAGTGGAAATCTGAGGAGTGACGATTTCACTGGCAGGCCTTGACGACAGGGCCAGCCAGCGAAATCAACCAGAGACAGCAACATATTACCGCCTCTGATGAACCAGCAAGAAACGCACTAGAAGGGAAAGGGGCAGATCAGCCCCGATCTCTCAGTGTATATCGTTACTTTTCGGGGTAAAGCTCGTCGGCAAGTTCGACTAATTTGCTCGCCATATGCCTCAAAAAATCGCCGTCTGAAGGGAGCTCAAACGTTGTATAAGACTTTTGAGCATCATCGCCAGCGTAATTAAGCCACACGGTACTGTAGTCCCAAGTGACATACACGCCGGATGCTTCAACCTCGATCCTTTTGCCCTTTACGCTGTGGACTGATGCAGTGAAGTCCTCTGGAAGCTCAATAAATTTCCCTTTTTGAGTTTTGTAAGCCACACCTATCTCCTTTGGGTTGAAACATAAAAAAGATGTCACTTTGATATCTTCCTATCCAGTTTCCTTCACACTCATCCCCAACACCACCGCGAATGCACTCCCCTCCGCGCCCAACGGCAACCAGCGGAGCAAACGAGTGCATCCGAGTTTTGTTGGATCAACACCCCGTCACTCTGGAGACGACCATGTCAGCTCTACGCAAGCCCATCCCGGAATACGACTTCCTCGATACGGAGGCAGGTCAGGAATGGCTGACCGAGTCGGTCGACGATCTGCTTTATCGACGCCACGTCGAGGCGCCAAATCCGGTAGGTCGCAGCAAGGTCCTGGTCAACGCTGACCACTTACCGGAGGCGCTGGCTGATCACATGGCCGCGAACCCAGATCCCGATCGGTACATCGAGAAAATCCTGATCGAACTGATCTGTCGCGGGGATGGCGGTGTACTGCACAAGTGGGCCATTGAAGCCGTCGGCGGTGATCCACAGATCGTCCGGCGGCTCGCCAGCGACCTGGTCGCGGTGCACGCCAACGAATACCGAGATGCCAAGCGCGAAAGCGATCGCGTAGAGCGGGAGTGTGGGTTTTGAGCCCTCACATACTGATCGACCAAGCCCTTGATGGTGTGTCAGCGCCCGCCAGTGGAGACGACATCAGCCTGCTGGTTCAGGGGCTGATCACGCGGCTCTTCATCGACGGGGCAATCACCACCGACGAGTTCAACCACTACTGCAAGCGCCTGCGTGACACCTGTCAGCAGCGCAAGGAGGCAGCATGAGCACCGCACCGGTTAAATCGCTGATCGACGAGCAAGTCGACGACATCGAGCGAAAGCTCGCCCTGCTCGGATTCGGCCTGCCGTTCAACGAGGTGATCGGCCGGGGCCGCGAGGAGCTGGTCGCCAGCCTCCCGCAACGCCTGGCACCAACCATGAAGGGCGGGCGAATTGCGGTGAGGGTTCGGCCATGAAGCTCGCCTACTGAGCCCTGGCCACTGCACTTGTCGCCGTGATGGCTGCCTACACCGTGGCGCGCGACTCCTCTGGCGTCTGCCAGGTACCGCACTCGATCACCTACCGGGTGTTCCGGTGACCGGTCGCCAGCTGGCCCGCCGGGTACTGATCCGGCGCGGATCATTCTCTGCCATCGGCGTTTACACCTTCCTGATGTTGCTCAGCGCCCTCGCCGACCGCATCACTTCCTGACTTTCAACTTCAAGCGCTGCGCACGTCGCGGCAAGGAACCGTCATGTCCGCAGTAATGAAACAGGCCGAGCACCTGCCGGCCATCTCCGAGGACGCCCTCGTCGAGGTGTTGAGCGGCAGTCTGTACCCAGGCGCGGCGCACAACTCGGTGGTGATGGTGCTGGCCTACTGCAAGGCGGCTCAGCTCGACCCGATGCTCAAGCCGGTGCACATCGTTCCCATCTACCAAAAAGGCCGCGGGATGGTCGACACGGTCATGCCTGGCATCGGCCTGTACCGCATTCAGGCCGCGCGCACTGGGCAATACGCTGGAATCAGCGACCCGGAGTACGGGCCATCGATGACAGCCACGCTTGGCGGTGTAGAAGTCACGTATCCCGAGTGGTGTCGAGTGACGGTAAAGCGCCAGATGTCGAACGGCCTTGTCGCAGAGTTCACCGCGAACGAGCGCTGGCTGGAGAACTATGCGACGGCGAGCAAAGACACCGCAGCCCCGAACTCGATGTGGAAGCGACGCGCTTTCGCACAGCTCGCTAAGTGCGCCGAGGCCCAGGCGCTGCGCAAGGCCTTCCCCGAAGTTGGATCAGCGCCGACCGCTGACGAGATGGAGGGAAAAATATTCGATGAAGCGCCGCGCGACGTAAGTCCACAGCGACAGCAAGAGCCTGAACCAGAAGGCCTACCGCCCTACTCCGATGATCTTCTGAAAGAGAACATCGTCAAGTGGCAGCCGTTGGTTGATGCCAACCGCACCAGCCCGGAACACCTGATCGCGACCATCAGCAGCAAGTACACGCTGAGCCCGGAGCAGATCGAAAAAATCCAGAACCTGAAAGCCATCGACGGAGACGCAGCATGAAAATTCACAACGTAGCTCAAGGCTCCGCCGAGTGGCACGCATTGCGCGCTCAGCACTTCACCGCCTCCGAGGCGCCCGCAATGATGGGCGCCTCGAGGTACCAGACCCGCACCGACCTGCTGACTATGAAGAAAACCGGCATTGCACCGGAGGTCACGCAGGCGCAGCAGTACATCTTCGACAAAGGCCACGCTACTGAAGCGCTGGCACGGCCGCTGGTTGAGGTCATGATTGGCGAAGAGCTGTATCCAGTCGTGGGCACCGACGGCAATCTGCTCGCCTCCATGGACGGCGCAACGATGCTCGGAGAGACGCTTTTCGAGCACAAGCTCTGGAACGAATCGCTCGTGGCCCAAGTGAAGGCTGGCGAACTGGACCCGCACTACTACTGGCAGCTTGAGCAGCAACTGCTGGTGAGCGGCGCCGAGCGTGTGATCTTTGTTTGCTCAGACGGCACCCCTGAAAACTTCGTGCACATGGAATACCGACCTGTCGCTGGCCGCGCCGCCCAGTTGGTGGAAGGCTGGAAACAGTTCGAGGCCGACCTGGCCAGCTATGAATTGGCCGAGGCGCCGTCGATTGTCGTCGGCAAGGCCCCGGACGAGCTGCCAGCGCTACGCATCGAACTGACAGGCATGGTCACCGCGAGCAACCTCAAGGTGTTCGAGGAATCGGCGCTGGCGGTCATCGACTCGGTGAAGACCACACTGGTTACAGACCAGGACTTTGCCGACGCAAAGAAGGCCGTGAAATGGTGCGGCGATGTCGAGCAGGCAGTCGACACCGCGAAGAAGCAGGCTCTGTCGCAGACCCAGAGCATCGACGAGCTTTTCTCTGCACTGAACAGGATCAGTGCTCACGCCCGGGACACTCGCCTGAAGGTCAATAAACTGGTGCAGGCTCAAGAGCTGATGGTGAAGACCAACATCAAGCAGAAAGCTGAGCAGTCGCTGGCAGAGCACATCGCCGCGATCAACCAGACGTTGGGCCGTGTCACGCTGCCATCCGTCGCGGCAGACTTCGCCGGCGCCATGAAGAATAAACGCAGCATTGCAAGCCTGCAGGATGCCGTCGATACCGAGCTGGCACGGGCAAAAATTGCCGCGAGCCAAACGGCGGACGCGATCCGCATCAATTTGGCCAGCTTGGCCGAACTTGCGGTCGATCACGCCTTTCTGTTCAACGACGTTCAGCAGCTGGTGATGAAGGCAAATGACGATCTGGTCGCGCTGATCAAGGTGCGGATATCGGAACACCAGAAGGCGGAGGAGCAGCAAGCCGAAGCGCAGCGCGAACAGATCCGTCAGCAGGAGCTGCAGCGCATTGCGGACGAGGCGAAAGCCAGCGCATCGGTCGAGCCTGCACCAGTCACCAGCCCAGTGCCGGTGAAAGCCGCCGCACCGGTTCAGTCTTCATCGAAACCAGCGACCACAACCGCAGCGCCGGTGAACCTGCAAGCTGAGGTGTTCGATCTTGAAGCGCTGATCCATGCCGTTGCTGGCGGTCACGCTCCAATCTCGGTTCTAACCGTGGAATGGGAGAAGCTCGACGCAATGGTCGCCGCCCAAGGCTCTAAATTCAGCATGGCTGGCGTGAGGCTGGTCAAGGTGGCGGCATGATCAGCAACCACCTCAACCTGATCGAGCAACAGCGGCAGAACGCGGAAGCCATCAATGACCAGATCGCCCAGTTCCTGGCCGCCGGCGGGCGGATCGACAAGCTGAAAAGCCCGCCGCGCAATCCTCTGCCACCGCCCCGCTCCAACAAAATAGACCCTGAAACGGTCCTCAAGCGGCGCCCAAAGCCGATATCGGCCGCCGACCGAAAGGCGCTGCGCAAAATGGCGGACTCGCTATGAAGTCGAAACGAAAACCCAACAACGGTTTCGCCCGGGCTGAACGCAGTTGCCGGGCGCTGCTGCGCACCAACCACGTCGCGGTGGTGAACATCGACCCGAGCGGCAGCCAGATCATGGCGAACTGGAAGAGTTGCCGGCAGATCCGCAGTCTGGCGATCGCCAACGCGATCTTCGATTTCTCCTACCGCTGGACGATCTACATCGCCGCCATGTGTCGCGATGAGCGCGGCGCCGAGTACATCAAGTCAGTCGAGATCTCGCCCGAGGGTATCTACAAGGTAGAGCGCCTGACCGATGCGATCGAGCATTACTACCTGGAGCTGCGCAACAGCGCGAACCCGAACCATCTGGTGGCATCCGGCTGGATCGCCATCCCCGACGAAGTGTCGGTGGATGAAGCGCAAGCCGCGAAGTTGTTCTACGCCGCCGGCGCCTGGCATCAGGTGAAGGTTGCAGCGTGAGACGAACCAACAATCGGGCGGCCACGCGCCGCCGACAGACCTGGCTGGACTTGCCGGCCAGCGGAATTGAAGAGGTAGGCCTTGGCCGAAGTATTGGAGCCGACGAAAGAAGCGATCAAGCAGAAGAAAAAGCGCGAGAAGGCTGCAGCAAAGGATGCTGCATTGGGCGTCGAGAGATTTACGGTTGAGGTCGCCGGAGTGTTCAAGCCTGACCTGAAGGCAGTTATGAAGGCCCACGGCTTCAACAACCAGCAGGAGGTGTATCAGAACCTGCTGCGCAACCTGATAGCGGCTGACTTCGAAACCCAGGCCAAGATGCTGAAGTGTGTCACGACACCTTTTGTTCTTACTGAAAAGGTGTCGCGCATAATTCAGGCCGCCGGAATAAAGTCGCTCACGGACGATCCGCCAGAGCCTGACGACGAAATCGATATCCCGAAATAGAACTACTTCTAAGGCTCTCCGCTATCCAATATTTCCAGCATTCGCGGAGCAAATTTCTCTTTTACCTCGCGAACATCCGAAAACTCAGCAACGGAAAGCTCGAGGGCTAGGATCTTAAAGGCTGCAACTTTTTTTCTCGCCTCATCACACTTATCTCGGTATTTGGCTTCTGCAGCTATGCCGTCAAGAATGGGCAAATGACCTGATGTAGCTCTCTCAGCTGCGGCGAACATTTCATTTGCATCGAGTCTGAACTCGTTACTGTAGCTCTCTATCAAATTCAGGATAGAAGTCTGGTAGGCCAAAACCTTTGCCCTGTTAGCTTCAGACTTTGCAAGCGCCAGCTGTTCGTCTTGCTTGAGGGAATCGAGACGCTGAAACTTTAGTAATTCTTCAAATTCGTGCTTTTGAACATCTAGAAGTTCTCTTTGCATATATACAGTTTTCAGTACTGCTAAAAGCGTTACAAAAGACACGAGTGGGCCAAAAACACCGCCGATGTATCCACCAAAGTTAGACCACTCCACTGAGTGAAAGGCCAAGGTTCCGCCAAACCTATATCGGTATGCTACGACCGCCGCGATGACCGCCAACATCAACGCAATTACCAAAAATAATAAAAACGATAAAAACCGATCCTTCGCACGCTGCTGGCTCTGGGTCATGCCTCTCTGCCTCTGAATGCTCTCAAGGAGTTAGATCTTCCATTACTTTATCACTTCACGCCAGCCGGCATGCTCGGCGCCGAACTGACGCGGTGGGGCAGGATGGCTCACCGCAGGTTGACGTCTTTTCATGGTTCGGAGGACTCGATCTAAGTTAATTTCCATCACGAAGATCACCGCTTCCTCTTTTACCGTTGTGAACTTAGGAATAAATCGATTCGGGGTATAGACAGAGTACTCAAAAAGGATTCGTAATCATCGATCCAAGCGGTGACTTCCGAATTCGTGATCGAGTGCTTAATCAATATCTCCCGCATTTCTGTTGGACTAGGCACTTCCCAAGCATCGATGTTCGCCGTGTCATGAATTTCTTTCGAAGCCGCCAACTCATCATCACCAGCATCAGGATTTATTGTGGAGAATGACTTCCGCCCTTCGACACCCTGGCGTATCAGGCGGTAATACATGATCGAAACACCTTTGACCCAGTTACCCTGAGCGCCTTGGATTTGTTCCTTGCTTGCCCCTAATGCGGTTAAACATTCAATAATTTTCCTATGAAGCTCGAATTTAGCTCTCACATCCATCCCGCCCATGAACTCGGTGGCGATGAGTAGCGATAGAGTCATGTTCGAAAGTTCAGCGCCTAACGTCCGAAGCTGCTCAACCGTCGCATGCGCCTCGCTGATTGCCTCTCGAAGCTTCGCCTTTAAGGGGCCGACAGACAGTTCCTCCAGCAAATCAATTTTTGAAAAAAGCACCGAAAGTGTTCCAGATACAAAACAAAGAACCCCGAACTTCGCCGAGTCGAGAAAGACTGCAAGCGGCACGGGCGCGAAAACGGCAATCAATACACCCACCCAAAACAGAAAATTTTTCATCCATGTCCACCAAAGCCATTTAGTTACCGATCATAGCTGAACCGAGCAAATTAGGCGCTCGCTCTTGGCCCACTAGCTCGTCTCAAGTCCTCCCCGACCCCTCCACCGCCCGGGCATGCCCCGGCATAGGACGCCCCATGCCCACAGAAAACAAACCGGCCGACCCGCTGCCGACATTGGCGACCGGCGCTTCGCTTGATGCGTCGACCTGGACTGACTTCGTCGAACGCCTCCGTTATCACTGCAACGGCGCCGGCGTTAATTGGCACCACACTGCGGCCGCGATTTTCACCGTGCAGACCAAGCGATTCGATTACGGCTACGAAATCGACTACGCGGAAGGCCGAGTTGTCTGTCTGGAGGATCAGCGCTGGTTCAGTCCGAAAGAATACTGGGAAGACCTCGACGACGAGGAGCGCGCGGAAATCGACCAAGCCCTGATGGCTGATCGGGAATGCGGCTTCATGGATCTGGACGAGGACGACCAGTGGGAATATCTCGCCGAGTGCGATGACCACACCGTCACCGGCTGGAACAAGCGCTGGGAGATCGTGAACAGCCACTTCACCAGAGAGGCTGCGGAGGCTTTCATCAGACGCAAGCAGCACGACTACGGCGAAATGCGTGTCTACGTCGAATCGCAGTACTACGCCTGGGAGTTCGAAGCCATCAAGAAAGCGATCCTCGACGGCACGCTGACGTACACGCCGAAAGCAGAGTCGTAACAGAGTTTCTTTCGGAGTTGCTATGACATCCGCCGATCACTCGGATATTGAAGTTCCACTTTCGGTGGGACGGCCATCAAGCGCTGGCATAGGATCTATTTGAATGCCAGTAAGGATTGAGTTCCAAGCATCATAGGCCAGTCTATGGCGCGCTACTGCTTCATCCCAGCGACTGCCGGTGACTTCGCTTGCGACCACCAGCATCATCAGGTGATTGGTGGTTGCATCGAGATCAAGCAATCGGTGGTGGGCTTCAAAACGAAAATCATCAGATGTAGACATTTTTCATGGCCGAAATGGGCCGGCTCGGAACTACGGGCCGATACTCCAGTAGCATCAGTTTGCCATCAAACACCCAAACTCTAAAATCGATCCGACGATTAACGCGTCTTTAGGGCATTTGCTGATCGATCCAATCTTCGGCCGCTTTGACCGCATCAGCGATAGCCTGCTGGTAGTCCTCCCAAGGTCCATTGAGTTCTACCGCGACTTTACCGAGTCCCTCTACCTGACCCTTTGCGACCACATGGGCAGCTATAGGCGCTTCATCGTTGGGCTTTTGCCAATCGAATTTCACGAAAACGTCTCTACCACGGTAGTGATGGGCAAGCGGTACATCCATCTGGTGTGACACGGCTCCTCCTACATAGGGTTGTGGGCTGAGAGTATTGTTTTAGATCTTCTTACCGGTTTTCGCCATCAAGGCGAAATGCCATTCCCTCCCCCTTCAAAGTCAGCTGCTATAGCGGCAAGGACGAAGTCATGTCTGAAAAAAAGCAACAAACAGGGCCAGACCACTTTCGCTACGTCGACCACATCGGCCCGGAAGGCGTAACTATCGTCTGCCGAAAATTCGTTGTGATCCGGGAAAGCGAGCATTGCTACTGGATCGTTCCCGAAGGCTCGGAAGGATGGGCGCGGGCGAGGCAGACGGCCACAGGCAAGACCTTCAAAGATGCGAAGCGGGTATCGAAGGATTCGTGGCGGCGATTCGCGTATCCAGAAAAAGAAAAAGCGCTCTCCTCCTACAAGGCACGCAAACGGCACCAGCTTGGGCACGCTGAACTTGCCCTTGAGCGTGCGAAAGCAGTTCTCGCCGAACTCAAAGAAATTGAGGCGATCAACGACGAGCATCTCTGCTCGGGTGGCGACTACATCAAACAGCTCAACTGGACGGACTGCTGATGACTATTTCACCCCAACCGAAAGAACGGCCGATCCTGTTCTCGGCCCCGATGGTGCGCGCCATTCTGGATGGCAGGAAGACGGTCACGCGGCGGCCTGTGAAAACCGACTGGATTCAGTCGGATCGAGCGCCACTCAATACGGCGCCCGGCCTTTTCCACTTCTGGTGCAGTGGCGAACACGTCTGCCCTTATGGTGAACCAGGACAGCGGCTGTGGGTGCGCGAAACGTTCATGGATCTGCTGGGCACAGACGTTGAGCATCGGACTGATCCAAATGGACCTCTTCAGCGCTACGCGTACCGCGCCGACTATCCGCCCGGATCGCACTCCGATGAGGCGCGAAAAGACTTTGGTCTCAAGTGGAAGCCAAGCATCCATATGCCGCGCGCAGCCTGCCGCATCCTGCTGGAGATCACCGATGTCCGCGTCGAGCGGTTGCAGGACATCAGCCGCGCCGATATCCGGGCGGAAGGCCTGCAGTGTCCTCCGGAGCTGGCAAGTGATGACGTTTCACCGAATTACCGAGACTGGTACCCGGCCGCTTGGAGGCAGCTATGGGAGTCAACCGGTGGAGACTGGGCCGCCAACCCGTGGGTCTGGGTCGTCGAGTTCAAGAGGGTTCAGCCATGATCTTCGCCCCGCTCTACATGGCCTACCTGATCTACAGGGGGCCGTGGCGATGAAGTCAGGTTCTTTTTTTCGTAGCCAAGCCAGCAACCATCAGCACCAGCCCCGGAATCCAAAGACCCGGGGCAGTAATCGCAACGCCACAGACGGTCAGCGGCAGACCGGATAAGAACAACGAGTTTTGAAATGCCTTTTTCATAGATGCCTCTCCATAAGAAAACATCTCATTTAACCACAAAGCCTGCCGGCGTAAGGCCAAGCCGCGGTTAATCACTCAAAACCAATTCAGGACTCGCAACACTCTCGCGAATGTTCGCTCGCCTGCCCCGCACGTCAGCAAGACAAGGCCGCTTCCAGCGACGACAAAAATAAAACCTCCAACTGCATCGACGGCGATCAGAAATATTCCCAGCGCCAGGAATGCGGCACCGAGCACAGCCAGCGCCGTCCGGCTTTGCTTTTGCTCCGGATACTTGTTGAACATTCGTTTACTCGGCATCAATTGCGCATCGATCAACTGTAGACCAAGCGCAACCATCCAATAGCAACCAACTTCTGCCGCCACGCGCGGCATGGAGCATCACATGACCATCCAGTTTCTATCACATGAGGAGGTTTGCGAGCTCACCGGCGCGCGGACCAAGGCAGGTCAGATCCTCAACCTGAAAAAAAATGGCGTTCGCCATACGATTAAAATGAACGGCTGGCCGAGTGTCACCGCGATGGCCGTCACCGCCGTCGGCACGTTTGAATCCGAAAAGCCCGTATGGAAATCACGTAAGGCCAGCTGACATGGGAAGACGACCAAGCAAACCCGGCTCGATCGCCAGGCTGCGGGAACGCAAAAAAGCCAGCGGCCGGGTGTTTTACTACTACGACACGGGCGGCAAGGATCGCAAGGAAATACCGCTTGGCAGCGATTACGGCTTGGCAATCATGGAGTACGCGAAGCTTGAGCGTGATCGCACCGCGACCGACCTGGTCGCCAAGGTCATCACGTTCCGCTACGTCGCGGAAAAATACATGGTCGATATCGTCCCAACCAAGAGCACTGCCACTCAGGCTGACAACAAGCGCGAGCTGAAAAACCTGATCGCTTTCTTTGATGATCCGCCCGCACCGCTGGAAACGATAGAGCCATTGCACGTTCGCCAGTACCTCACTTGGCGCAAGTCCGCGCCGGTGCGGGCAAATCGCGAGAAGGCGCTGCTCAGCGCAATCTGGAATTACGCTCGGGATAAAGGCTACACATCGCTTGCCAACCCATGCGCGGGAATCAAGGGCAACAAAGAGACCGGGCGGGACACATACGTCGAAGATGCGCTGTTCAAGCGCGTGCACGACAAGGCGGACGCGGGTCTACAAGACGCAATGGACCTCGCCTATCTGACCGGGCAAAGGGTGACCGACACCCGGCTGATGGACGAGCGCGACGTGCGCGACGGGCAGATTTGGGTTCTGCAAGGCAAGACAAAGGCAAAGCGTCGGATTGAAATTACAGGCGAACTGAAGGTTTTGATTGATCGAATCATGTCCCGGAAATCAGAACACAAGGTCCGCTCGACGCGGTTGATCGTTACAGAGGATGGCACACCGATGACGGTGGCGATGTTGCGCAGGAGGTTTGATTTGGCCAGGGAAGCGGCCGGCGTGCCGAAAGCTGAGTTTCAGATGCGCGACTTGCGCGCTAAGGCAGGTACAGACAAGGCTGAATCCAGCGGTGACATCTTGCAAGCCAGAGATCAACTTGGGCATACGACCGTGGTTATGACCGAGCAGTACATCCGCAATCGAAAGGGCAAAAAGGTCATGCCTACCAAGTGAATTGCGGACCAAGTCCAAAATTGCGGACCGGAAACAAACAAGGGTTTGCCTCAGCTTTCGCTCGCAAACCCTTGATTTTAGATGGTGCCCGAAGCCGGAATCGAACCGGCACGCCCTTACGAGCGGGGGATTTTAAGTCCCATGCGTCTACCAGTTTCGCCATTCGGGCGGTA
>Ga0182008_10000494_pt1 | contig 29731 bp, 29 predicted proteins | sample Sormic07211129_1_FD_120482 | JGI IMG/M metagenome (GOLD analysis project Ga0182008, IMG submission 120482) | Rhizosphere microbial communities from Sorghum bicolor, Mead, Nebraska, USA - 072115-129_1 metaG | ecosystem: Host-associated > Plants > Roots > Rhizosphere | place: USA: Nebraska...
AGGCGAGGGCTTCCGCATCGCGATGAAGGGGCTCGACGGCGGGCGCATCAACATCGCGACCTGCTCGGTGGGCGCGGCGCAGGGCGCGCTGGACGCGGCGCGTGGCTACCTGCACGACCGCCTGCAGTTCGGCAAGCCGCTCGCGAGCTTCCAGGCGCTGCAGTTCAAGCTGGCCGACATGGCGACCGAACTGGTCGCGGCGCGCCAGATGGTGCGCATGGCCGCGAGCAAGCTCGATGCCGCGCACCCCGACGCCAGCACCTACTGCGCGATGGCCAAGCGCTTCGCGACCGACGCGGGCTTCAACGTCTGCAACGAGGCGCTGCAGCTGCATGGCGGCTACGGCTACCTGGCCGAATTTCCGTTGGAGCGCCTGGTGCGCGACACGCGCGTGCACCAGATCCTCGAAGGCACCAACGAGATCATGCGGGTCATCGTGGCGCGCAAGCTGCTGGAGGGCGACAGCGACATTCGCTGAGAAAATTCGGACTTCTGGACGCAGAGGACGCAAAAGAACCCGGGAATGAAACCAGGCGATTCTGGTTTCCTTAGGGCCCCTTTCTGCGAAACCTCTGCGTCCTCTGCGTCCAGTCCCCGTATTCAACCACCTTGCTTATGACCGACCCTGTAGTTCTGTTCAAAGAAATCCCGACCGCCAACGGTCAGCGCTTCGGCATCGCCACGCTCAACGCACCCGCCTCGCTGAATGCGCTGTCGGTCGACATGGTGCGCCTGCTCACGCCGCAGCTGCGCACCTGGGCGGCCGATGCGGGCATCGTCGGCGTGCTGATGGACGCGGCCGGCGAGAAGGCCTTCTGCGCCGGCGGCGACCTGCGCCAGCTCTACCAGACGCTGCTGGACTGCAAGGCCGAGCGCAACGAATACGCCGAGCGCTTCTTCGGCGAGGAATACGAGCTCGACCACCTGATCCACACCTTCCCCAAGCCGCTGGTCTGCTGGGGCCACGGCATCGTGATGGGCGGTGGCGTGGGCCTGATGGCGGGTTGCACGCACCGTGTGGTGACCGACGGCAGCCGCGTCGCGATGCCCGAGGTCAACATCGGCCTGTACCCCGACGTGGGCGGCAGCTGGTTCCTGCGCCGCGCACCGGGCCGCACCGGCCTGTTCCTCGCGTTCACGGCTGCGCAAGTGAATGCGTCCGACGCCATCTTCGCCGGCCTGGCCGACGTGCTGGTGCCGCATGCGGCCAAGGCGCAGGTGCTCGAAGCCATCACCACCGCGGCCTGGAAGGGCACGCCCGAGGCCGACCGCGCGCTGATGTCGAAGCTGCTGGCGCAGGCGGGCGAGGGCGCCGCGGTGCCGGCGTCGAAGCTGCGCGAGCACTACGACCTGATCAACGCCACGCTGGCCGGCGAGGACCTGCTCGCCATCGACCAGCGCCTGCGCGCGCTGCAGAGCGACGACCCGTGGCTGCAGACCGCCGTGAAGACCTATGCCAAGGGCGCGCCGAGTTCGGTCGCGCTGTCGTGGGCGCTGTGGCAGCGCGTGCCGCGCATGTCGCTGGCCGAGGTGTTCCGGCTCGAGTACTGGGCCTCGCTGGGCTTCTGCGCCCACGCCGATTTCGCCGAAGGCATCCGCGCGGTGCTGGTCGACAAGGACCGCAACCCGAAGTGGAACCCGGCCACGCTGGCCGAGATCACGCCGGCCTTCGTCGAGGACCACCTGCGCGTGCGCGGCGAGATGGCGCCGGAGCTGGTCGGGCTGGTCTGAGAGATCGGACAGCCGGACGCAGAAGGCGCAGAGGTTTCGCAGAGGACGCAGAAGAGAAAAAAATTTCTGAAGGATTCTTTTGCGCCTTCTGCGCAATCTTTGCGTCCTCTGCGTCCTGTCCCCGCACCCGCATTCAAACAACCTGGAGACAAGCAATGAAGATCGCATTCATCGGACTCGGCAACATGGGCGGCCCGATGGCCCTGAACCTGCACAAGGCCGGCCACACGCTCAGCGCTTTCGACCTGTCGAAGGAAGCCTGCGCCAGGTTCGCGGCCGAGGGCCTGCCGATCGCCGCCTCGGCGGCGGCCACGCTGGAAGGCGCCGAGGTCGTGGTCAGCATGCTGCCGGCCAGCGCGCACGTCGAGGGGCTCTACCTGGGCAGCAATGGCCAGCCCGGCATCCTCGAGCAGATCGCGCCCGGCACGCTGGTGATCGACAGCAGCACCATCGCCGCGGCGACCTCGCGCAAGGTGGCCGAAGCCGCCGCGAAGCGCGGCGTGGCCGTGATCGATGCGCCGGTGTCGGGTGGCACGGGCGGTGCCATCGCGGGCACGCTGACCTTCATGGTCGGTGGCAGCGAGGCCGACCTCGAGCGCGCGCGGCCGGTGCTGGAGAAGATGGGCGCGAACATCTTCCACGCGGGCGCAGCCGGTGCCGGCCAGACCGCGAAGATCTGCAACAACATGCTGTTGGGCATTCTGATGATCGGCACCTCCGAAGCCATCGCGCTCGGCGTGGCGAATGGGCTCGACCCCAAGGTGCTGTCGGAGATCATGCGCCGCAGCTCGGGCGGCAACTGGGCGCTCGAGAAGTACAACCCGCTGCCGGGCGTGATGGACACCGCGCCCGCCTCGAAGAACTACGCGGGCGGCTTCGGCACCGACCTCATGCTCAAGGACCTGGGCCTCGCGCAGGAGAACGCGGCCGCGGTGCGCGCTTCCACGCCGCTGGGCGGCCTGGCGCGCAACCTCTATGCGGCGCACAGCCTGGCCGGCCACGGCGCGCTCGATTTCTCGAGCGTGATCAAGCTGGTCCAGTCCAGGACCTGAGCCTGACCCACTGCCGCGGCGGCGGACTCAGTCCCGCCTGCTTACTTGGGCGTGCCGCCCTGCATCGACGGGCGCTTGCCCGGACGGCGCTGGTCGCGCGTTTCGGCGCGCTTCTCGCCGGCCACGGCCGCGCGGTCGGTGCCGATCGCGCCGCCTTCGGGCGTGCGCGGTGCGTCGCCGGCCGGACCCTTCACCTGGCCCTGCGGACGGTTGTTCTTGCGCGCTTCGCCCGCCATCTCGGACTTGCCGGTGGCATAGCCCGGGGTGTTCGGCGGCACCGGCGCGCCCGGCGGGTTGGATTGCGCGTGGGCGGCGAAGGCGAACAGGCCGATGGCCGTGGCGGTGATGAACTTGTTCATGAGAGCTCCTGAAGGACGGGTGAGGGAAAGGGAAAGGAAAACGGTCTTCGCGGCATCGCGATGCGCGCGTCCTGTGGATACGCAGTGCGGCCAGGCATGGATGCTCGGTCGATGGCGCATCGCGGCGTGGGACGCGGCCCACAGCGCCGCGCGCCGAGGGACATGGGGGCGGCTCAATGGTCCCGCGCCACCGGCTGGTCGTTGACCCGCACGGCCTCGATCACGCGGCCGCCGCCGGTGACCAGCGCGCGCGCCGAGCCTTCGGCCGCGACCCAGTCGCCGACCTGCAGGCCCAGCGCGGCCAGGCCGTCCGGGCGCGTGTGCACGAAGTCGCCGTTGTCCAGCACCACCCCATTGGCCTCGCCATGCCTGGCATGGTTGAAGCGGACCACCGTGCCCTTGGTGCCCTCGTGCGAGGGCGCGGGCTGCGGCGGCTGGCCATCGACACTGGCCAGGCGCTCGAAGCGGTAGACGGTGTGGGAGGCCGCACCCTTGGGCGACGGCGGCGCTTCGGTGCCTTCGACCACCAGCTTCTGGCCCACCTGCAGCGCGCCGAACAGCGCCACGCTGCCGGGGTCCTGCGCGTCGGTGACGAACTGCGTGGGCACGCCCTGGGTGTCGATCATCAGGCCCTCGATCGCGCCCTTGGGACTGAAGATCAGGTGCTGGAAGCGGCCTTTGACCGACCAGACGTCGATCTCGTGCGTGGGATGGCGAGCGGGCATGGTGCGATGTCGGTGAGGAAGAAGCCCCGACCCTAAGCGGTGCATGGCGCGCGCCATGCAGGAAAAGCGCCTGAAGCACCGTCGTCGGGCCGGCGCTCGCACGCGGCCATCAGGCCAGCGCCGTGTCCAGCAGCATCATCACCACGAAGCCCAGCATCAGCCCGCCGGTCGCATAGGCCTCGTGGCCCTTGCGGTGCGATTCGGGAATGATCTCGTGGCTGATCACGAACAGCATCGCGCCCGCGGCCAGCGCCAGGCCCCAGGGCAGCAGGCTCGCCGAGATGCCGATGACGGCGGCGCCGAACACGGCCGCGATGGGCTCGACCAGGCCGGACAGCACGCCCAGCCCGGCCGACAGCCAGCGGCCATAGCCCACGCTGCGCAAGGCGAGCGCCACCACCATGCCCTCGGGCACGTCCTGGATCGAGATGCCGGTCGCGAGCGCGGTCGCGCCCACCGGGTCGGAGCCCGCGAAGGCCACGCCGATGGCCAGCCCTTCGGGCAGGTTGTGCAGCGAGATCGCGAGCACGAACAGCCACACGCGCTTGAGCGCGCGCGCCTGCGGACCTTCGAGGCCCTTGACGAAATGCTCGTGCGGCACGAGCCGGTCGATGGCCAGCAGCAGCGCGGCACCGAGCAGGATGCCCATGCCCACGATGCCGCCCGCGCCCCAGCCGCCCGCGCCCTGGGCCTTGGCCGCGGCCAGCGCGGGGATCACGAGGGAGAACGAACTGGCGGCCAGCATCACGCCGGCGCCGAAGCCCAGCATGCTGTCGTAGGTGCGTTGCGAGAATTGTTGCGACAGCAGCACGGGCACGGTGCCCAGCGCGGTCGCGAAGGCGGCGAACAGCCCGCCGAGGATGGCGCCGCGCATGCGCGGGTCGCTGCCGTCGATGGCCTGCGCGGCCTGCCAGGCGAGCGCCGCGGCGCCGGCCAGCACGATGGCGAAGCCGATGCGGCGTCGCCAGGGGTGGTGGTGCGGCGGTGCGGGCCGATCCGCATCGACGGTGGCGGCAGAAGGGGCAACGGGCAGCGAAGGCAGGTCCATGGTCGACTCCTGGGGCGGGGTGCGGAAGGCCATGGCGGCGGATGCGCAAGCTGCGCATCCGCCGCCGATGGCTCAGGCGAAGGCCGAGCTCAGGTTCAGCGTGCCGTTGACGCCGCTCGGGAAGAAGCCGCCCTTGTCGGCCGCGGTGGGCGTCAGGTAGACGATGTTGAGCACGTCGCCCGGGGTCCGGCTGTAGGCGATGCCGTTGTCGTCGAGCGGCACGATGTTCGACATGCCGCCCGTGCCGGTGATGCCCTGGTCGTCGTCGATCGAGTTGTCCAGCGAATCGCGTGCGTTCGAGATCGCATCGGCACCGGTGCGCAGCGACGGCGTCTCGATGCCCTTCGCGTACAGCACCGTGCGCACCAGCCCCGCGTGGTAGGCCTCGGCCGCGAGGATGCCGGCGGCCGCCTCGAGGTAGGTCTTGTTGGCGATCAGCGGGGCCGCGCCCTTGTAAGCGGTCACGCCCACGTCCTCGAAGATGAAGGCGCCGAACAGGAAGGCCTCGTCGCTGGCATAGGGGTCGAAGGCCTCGCCCGCCTTGATCAGCCCGGCCGCGCGCGCCGCCGACGAGAAGGCGCCGTTCATGTCGGCGCTCACGTCGATGTCGGGCTGCGCCACCGCGGCGCTGCCCAGCACGCTGCGCAGGAAGCGCACGTGGTCGGCCTCGTCCTTGGCGATCTCGCGGGCGTACTGCGCCACCACCGGGTCCTTGAAGGGCACCGCATGGCCGCCCCGCACCGCGCCGCGCTTGCCGGTACCGCCCAGCTGGCTCTCGGGCAGGCCGGTGCCGAACACCGCGTACTGGTAGAACTGGGCCTCGAGGTACTCGAGGTTCAGCGCGAAGTTGAGGATGTCGATATCGCTGGGCCCGCCGCCGTTCGGCGTGGCCTGGCCGATCGCGTTGCCGCCACCGCCACCGCAGGCCGCGAGGATCGCGCCGCCGGCCATGCCCACCGCGAAGCCACCGCCCTTGCGGAAGAAGCGTCGCCGGTCGGCGAGCTTCTCGGTGCGTTTTTGCAAGAGGTCCAGAGTCACAGGAATTCCAAGCATCACATCTCCTGAGCGGCACGCCTCGTTCCCGATGCAGTCACCGCAACAACGTTGACCACCGCGGTGCGAGATGCACCGCGGAGCGGATGGGGCGATCGGCAAGCAGCCGTTCGCCCTGCAGGGGGTACGGCCGGCGATGCGGCAACGGATGCAGCCACTGGTAAGCAGGCGTTGCCGCGTACCGAGGGTTTACGCGCGAACCTCCAATGAAAAGCGAGGCGAAAAAATATTTGCGGATCGCTGCATCCAAAGCGGCGTCTGGTGGGTAGTACCTGCAGCAGCAAGCAAAAACCGCTGCCCACCCGAAACTTCCAAGGAGCTTCCCATGCGTCAACTGACTTCCTTCCGTCCCGTCGCCGTGACCGCGCTCGTGGCTTCCGCCGCCGTCCTGGCCGCCTGCGGCTCGATGAACAACATGGGCACGATGTCCACGTTCTCGCAGACCAGCCTGCCGCCGAGCATCCAGGTGCCGGCCGGCAACAAGGTGGCGTGGGAAACCGTGGGCGTGGGCGACATCACCTACGAATGCCGCGACAAGGCCAACATGCCCGGCCAGACCGAATGGGTCTTCGTCGGCCCCAATGCGGTGCTCAACGACCGCATGGGCAAGCAGGTCGGCAAGTACTACGGCCCGCCGGCCACCTGGGAAGCGAACGACGGTTCCAAGCTCACCGCCACGCAGCTCGCGGTCGCGCCCTCGGGCCCGACCAGCCTGCCGTTCCAGCTGGTCAAGGCCAACCCCGCGATGGGCTCGGGCGCGATGACCGGCGTGACCTACATCCAGCGCGTCGCGCTGACCGGCGGTGTGGCACCGGCGGCCACGCCCTGCACGCCGATGAACAAGGGCCAGAAGACGACCGTCAAGTACCAGGCCGACTACATCTTCTGGAAGGCCGCCTGATCGGCCAGCGCGGCAAGGGCTTTCGGGCCTGAGGGCGGTCGGCTCGACTAACATCCGGGCTCCTTCGACCTTCCGCCCAAGCCCTTGCCCGCTCCCGACGATTTCGACTACGAAGCCGCGCTCGTCGCCTGTGCCGGGGGTGAGCAGGCGGCGCTCGCGCGGATCTATGCGCGCGAGAGCCGCTACCTGCTGGGCGTGGCGCTGCGCATCGTGCGGCAGCGCCAGGTCGCCGAGGACGTGCTGCACGACGCCTTCGTCGCGATCTGGCAGCGCGCCGGCACCTTCGATGCGGCACGCGGCGCGGGCCGCGGCTGGATCTACAGCGTGGTGCGCAACGCCGCGCTGAGCTGGGTTCGCAACAACGCGCGCGACGTGCCGGTCGATGAAGAGACCGCGACGGCGCTCGAGGACGGAATGGCGGTGGACCACCATGCGACGACACGCGATGCGGCCGAGACCCGCGTCGAGCTCGGCCGTCTCGATGGCTGCCTCGACCAATTGGAACCCGGACGGCGCGAGTGCATCGTGCTGGCCTATGTCGACGGCTGCTCGCACGGCGAGATCGCCGAGCGCACGAAGACGCCGCTGGGCACGGTCAAGGCCTGGATCCAGCGCGGCATGCGCGCGCTGCGCGAGTGCATGACATGAACCCGAACAACCCTTTCGATGCCGCCAACGACGACGACGCCCTGCAGGCGCTGGCGGGCGAGTACGTGCTGGGCACGCTCTCGGCGGCGCGCCGCCGCGAGGTCGAGTCGCGCATGGCGAGCGATCGCGCGCTGCGCGACGCGGTCGATGCCTGGGAGCAGCGGCTGCATCCCCTGACCGCGCTGGCCGAGCCGGTCGAGCCTTCGCCCTCGCTGTGGCAGCGCATCGAGGCCAGCGTGCGGCCCTCGGCGGCGTCCGTCTCGGCGAACACGCGCCGCGCCGTCTCGGGCGTGCAGGGCTGGTGGAACAACCTGAACCTCTGGCGCGGTCTCGCGGGCTCCGGCTTCGCGGCCGCGGCCGTGATGGCGGCCGTGCTGGTGCTGCGTGTGCAGGCGCCGGCGGTGCCGCAGTACATGGTGGTGCTGGTCGCGCCGCAGGACAAGGCGCCGGGCTGGGTGGTGCAGACCGGCGGCCGCCAGCAGGAGCAGCTGAGCCTGATCCCGCTGGGCACGGTGGCGGTGCCGAGCGACAAGTCGCTGCAGTTCTGGACCAAGGCCGACGCTTGGCGCGGTCCGGTGTCGCTGGGCCTGGTCACGCCGGGCCAGCCGCTGCGTGTGCCGCTGGACAAGCTGCCGCCGCTGGAGGCCAACCAGCTGTTCGAACTCACGCTGGAGCCGGCCAACGGCTCGCCGCTGGACCGGCCGACCGGGCCGATCCAGTTCATCGGGCGCGCGGTCAAGGTGCTGTAGGGGCGGCGCCCCCTCAGCTCAGCAGCGTCATGCCGGCGCTGCGCACTGCGTCGAAGCTCACGGTCGACGAGCAGCCTTCTTTCAACGCGACTTGTGCAATCACCCGATCTGCAAAGCCTGCGCCTTGCGCCTTGGTGTTTCGCGCTGTGAGCAACTGCCTGGTTGCTTCGTGTACGGCTTCCCGGTTCTGCAGATGGAAGGTCGGTGTGTTCAGCAGGTCATCGACCATCTCGCCGATTTCCGTTGGTGTCGCGGCGTAGATTCGCTCGAGCACCCAGCACAGCTCGACGAGAACGACCAGGCTGATGAAGCCCGGTACGCGCTCGTCGAGTTGGGTTTCGATGAAACGCGTGGCAATGGCCGATTGCTTGGGGTCATCTTGCGCCAGATAGCGCACGAGCACGTTGGTGTCGAGGCCGATCATGCGGCAGTCTCAGCGCGGTGGCTTGCGATGGCCCGACGAAGAGCCTTCGGCAATGGCCTTGTTCATCGCTTCGATGCTGACAGGCTTGGCAACGCGCCCAGCGAACCGTCCCTTGAGCGTCGAGACGTGCGTATCGAGTGCAACGACCTTGAAGCCGTCACCTTGTGCGATGAAGTCGACTTTGGCACCCGGCTGCAAACCGAGCGCCTTGCGAACGGACAGGGGCATCGTGAACTGTCCCTTGCTGGTCATGGTGGCGATGGCCATTTTCGCTCCTTACGAAAGGTAAGGAATTATAGGAAAACGCTCAGCGCTGCGGCATGTCCTTCACCGAATACCCCAGGCTCACGGTCGCATCCGGCGGAATCGCCGGCATGCCGGCGTTCCAGGCCTCCCAGTCGGCGCGCATCTGCGCGAGCCGCTCGGGTTCGCGCCGCGCCTGGTTGGCGCGCTCGCGTTCGTCGGCCGGGATGTTGAACAGGTACTCGTTGCCGTCCACGCGCAGGTACTTCCAGTCGCCATGGCGCAGCGCCTGCTGGCCGCGGTGGTTCATGCGCCAGTGCAGCGGGCGGTCGAAGCTGTGGGCCGCGTCGCGCAGCACCGGCATCAGCGACACGCCGTCCAGCGCGTAGCCGGGCGCGGCCGACACGCCGGCGGCATCGAGCATGGTGGCCGACCAGTCCATGGTCATGCACAGCTGCCGGCTCTCGCCGCCGGGTGCGATCACCGCGGGCCAGTGCGCGATCCAGGGCACGCGGATGCCGCCCTCGGTCAGGTCCATCTTGCCGCCCACCAGCGGCCAGCTGTCGGAGAAGCGTTCGCCGCCGTTGTCGCTGGTGAAGACCACCAGCGTGTTCTCGGCCAGGCCGTGCTTCTCGAGCGCGGCCATCAGCTGGCCGATGCCCTCGTCCATGTGGTGGACCATGCGGCGGTAGACGTGGATGTTGCCGCCCGCGAGGTCGAACAGGTTGTCCTTCACCGCGGGCGCCTTGGCGGCGTCGTCGCGCGTCTCCCAGGGCCAGTGCGGCGCGGTGTAGTGCAGGCTCAGGAAGAAGGGGGCGTCCTGTTGCGCCATGCGCTCGACGTAGTCGACCGCGCGCCGCGACAGCAGGTCGGTGAGGTAGGCCTCGTGCCGTGCATCCTCCTCGCCGTCCCAGAGGTCGTGGCGGCCCGAGGAATCGCAGTGCGTGAAGTAGTCGACCCCGCCCGACAGCGGGCCGAAGAACTCCTCGTAGCCGGAGCGCAGCGGTCCGAAATGCGGCGGATAGCCCAGGTGCCACTTGCCGATCAGCGCGGTGCGGTAGCCGCTGTCCCGCAGCAGCGAGGGCAGGGTGGGGTGCTCGGGCGGCAGCCCCAGCGCGCTGCTGCCGCGGCTGTCGCTGCGGATCGGCTCCTCGGCCGCGCCGCGCAACCGGTACTGGTAGCGCGCGGTGATCATTGCGAAGCGCGTGGGCGAGCACACGGGAGAGTTCGCGTAGCCCTGCGTGAGCTTCAGGCCCCTGGCCGCGAGGCCGTCGAGCACCGGCGACACCGGGCCGAACACCGCGTCGCGCCCGCCGTAGCAGCCGAGGTCGGCGTAGCCGAGATCGTCGGCGACGATGAAGACGATATTGGGTTTCTTCATGGACGGACCCGAGCAATAAATTCGAGAATCTCTTTCGAGGAACACCGCGGAACCGGCTTTGCCGGGCCGCTGGTGTTGCCCCCTGGAAGGGGGTTGGCGAAGCGACACGAAGTGCGCGAAGACTGGGGGTGAGCTGTCCTCATGGCTGGTAGCCGGACTTCTGCACCACCGGCGCCCATTGCGCGCGGTAGGCCTTGAGCATGGCCGCGGTCTGCGCCTGCGTGCTGACCACCGGGGTCATCAGCGAGTCCTTGAAGCGGCGCGCGGTGTCCGGGTCCTGCATCACCTCATGGATCAGCCGCGACAGCCTGTCGACCTTGTCGCGCGGCATGGTCGCGGGCGCGAAGAAGGTGTTCCAGCCGGTGGCGGCCAGGTCCAGGCCGGCTTCCTTGAAGGTCGGGATCGTGGGCGCGAAGGGCGAACGCTGCGCGCCCGACAGCGCCAGGATGCGCAGCTTGCCGGCCTCGTGCTGCGGCAGCACCACGTCGGAGGTGTCGATGGCCACCGGCACCTGGCCGCCCAACAGGTCGTTGAGCAGCGGCGCCGAGCCGCGGTAGCCGATCACCTGCGTCTGCACCTTGGCCTTCTCGCCCACCATCAACGCGAAGAAGTGCGGCAGGCTGCCGGTCGCGGGCACGCCGACGTTGGCCTGGTTGGGGTTGGCGCGCATCCAGGCCAGCAGGTGGCTCAGTTCACGCACCGGCAGGGTGGGCGACACGGCCAGCGCGAAGTCGTAGTCGTTGACGTGCGAGACCGGCACGAAGTCGCGCTCGGCGTTGTAGCCGTTGTCCTTGAAGACCAGCGGCGCCACCACCATCACCGCGGGGTTGGCCAGCATCAGCACGTTCTGGTTGGCGGGCGTGGCCTTGACCTGCTGCGCGGCCAGCCGGCCGCCCGCGCCGGGCTTGTTGTCGACCACCACCGGCACGCCCAGCTTGGCAGCCAGCTTGTCGCCGACGATGCGCGCCACGCGGTCGGTCGCGCCCCCGGGGGCGTAGCCGACCACGATGCGCAGCGGGCTGTCGAGCTGGGCCTGGGCCTGCACGCTGTTGATGCCGATCGCGAACAGGCCGGCGACGGCCGCGAGGCCGGCCATGCGGCGCGTGAGGCGCCGGGCGGAAGAGAAGGGCGTGGTCATGGGGAGATCTCCGTGGTGTGGGGGCGAGGCCGCGGTGGACGCAAGGCCGACGCTGGCGATTCTGGCGAGGCTACAGTCGATGGATCAAATCAACCATCGTCGGGACTAACCCGTACGGACCGCGACCGTTCCATGACCCCGCCACCGCTGGAGGCCCTGCTCCTGTACCGCCTGTCGCGCCTGATGGCCGTGACCGGCCGCATGGTCACGCGCCTGTGCGAAGGCCGCTTCGGCATCACGCGGCGCGAGTGGCGCATGCTGGTCACGCTGGCCGGTTCGGGCGCGCTGAGCTCGTCGCAGCTGGCCGAGCATGCGCAGCTCGACCGCGCGCGCACCTCGAAGGCGGTCGGCTCGCTGGTGGCCAAGGCGCTGGTCTCGCGCGAGGCGCTGGCCAGCGACCGCCGGCAGGTGATCCTGTGCCTGACCGAGCGCGGCCGCGCGCTCTACGACGAACTCTTTCCGCTGGTGAGCGCGATCAACGTCGAACTCGCGGCGGCGCTGGCGCCGGCCGAGGCCCAGCGCTTCGACGCCGCGCTGCAGCGCCTGCAGGCGCAGGCCGAGCGCATGGCGGAGGTGGCGGTGCTGCCCAAGGCGGATCGCGGAAGGCGTGGCGGCGGCCTGGGCTGAGGACCGCGATCGCCGCTTAGAATGCGAACGATTCTTATTGTCGGGTCGCTGCCCGGCGCCTTCGCACCGTGTCCGCCACCTCGCATCCCTCCACTCCGGCCTCCATCGACGCGATCTACCGTGCCCACCATGGCTGGCTGCTCGGCTGGTTCCGGCGGCGCCTGGGCGGCGCTTCGTGCGCGGCCGACCTGGCGCACGACACCTTCGTGCGGCTGATGCTGTCGCGCGATGCGCTCTCACTGGACGAGCCGCGTGCCTTCCTGCGCACGCTGGCGCACGGCGTGGTGGTGAACCACTGGCGCCGCCAGGACATCGAGCGCGCCTGGCGCGAGGCGCTGGCCGTGCTGCCCGAGCCGATGGCGCCTTCGCCGGAAGCGCGGCTGATGGCGCTCGAGACGCTGTGCCGCATCGACGCCATGCTCGACCGGCTCAACCCCAAGGCGCGCGCCGCCTTCCTGCTGTCGCAGCTCGACGGGCTGACCTACGCCGAGATCGGCACGCAGCTGAAGGTGTCGGAGCGCATGGTGAAGAAGTACATGGCGCAGGCGATGCTGCAGTGCCTGCTGCTGGCCGAGCAGCCATGAGCGCGTCGCCACCGTCGTCCGCGCCGGGCTCCCCGGCCTTCGAGGACCTGCAGCAGGCGGCCGACTGGTTCGCGGTGCTGCAGGCCGGCAGCCCCAGCGAAGCCGAACGCCAGCAGTGGCAGCGCTGGCTCGACAGCGGCCCGCGCCAGCGCGCCGCCTGGCAGCGCGTGGAGGCGGTGGCGGGCGAGTTCGCCGGCCTGGCCGGGCTGCCGGCGCGGCGGGCGCTCGACGCGCGCGGCGCGGCCGCCAGCGCGCGCCGCCGCACCGCGCTGCGCGCGCTGGCCGTCGCACCGGTCGCGGGCCTCGCGGCCTGGCTGGGCGCGGGACAACTGCCGTGGCGCGGCTGGGTCGCGGCCCACCGCACCCAGACCGGCGAGCGGCGCGAGATCGTGCTGGCCGACGGCAGCCGGCTCTGGCTCAACACCGCCACCGCGCTCGACGTCGATTTCTCGGCCGGCCTGCGTCGCATCGTGCTGCACCGGGGCGAGGTGCTGCTGACCAGCGGCCACGCCGCAGCCCATGCCTCGCGGCCGCTGGTGGTCGACGTGCCGCAGGGCCGGCTCACCGCGCTCGGCACGCGCTTTTCGGTGCGGCACGAGGAGGGCGGCGATGCAGTGCGGCTCGCGGTGTTCGAGGGCGCGGTCGAGGCGCGGCCGGCCGATGTCGGCGCGCCGCGCACGCTGGCCGCGGGCCAGCAGGCACGGGTGTTCGCCGACCGCGTCGAGGCGCCCGTGTCGGTCGCGCCCGAGGAAGACGCCTGGACCCGCGGCATGCTGGTCGCCGACGGCATGCGCCTGGGCGACTTCATCGCCGAGTTGGGCCGCTACCGCCCGGGCTACCTGGGCTGCGCGCCCGAAGTGGCCGAGCTGCGCCTCGTCGGCGCCTATCCGCTGGCCGACACCGAGCGCATCCTGGCCGCGCTGCAGGCGACCCTGCCGGTGAAGGTGCACCGGCCGCTGCCGTGGTGGACCGTGGTCGGGGCCGGGCCGGTGAAGCGCTGACGAAGAAAAAATAATCGCGCCGGAGGTTCCCTTTTGGCGCCGCCGATGGGCATCACAGGAGACAACCCTCCCGTCTTGCCTGAAAGCCGCCCGCCATGCCTGCGTTCCAGAAACGATCGACCGCCTTCCCGACTTCCTTCCTCGCCCCGCGCGTGCTCGCGCGCTCCCTGCAGGCCGCGCTGGCCGCATTCCCGGTGGCGGCCGCGCTGCACGCCGCCCCCGCGCTGGCGCAGGCTCCCGCGGCCGAGGCGCGCGACTACGCCATCGCGCCCGGCCCCCTGGGCACGGTGCTGAGCCAGTTCGCGGGCCAGGCCGGCATCCTGCTGTCGACCGACGCCGCGGTCACGGCCGGCCTTTCGAGCGCCGGCGTGCGCGGCCGCTTCACGGTCGCCGAGGGCCTGTCGGCCGCGCTGGCCGGCAGCGGCCTGCAGGCCACGCGCACCGGCAACGTCTACGGCGTGGCCCGCCTGCCGACGGCGCCCGCGCCCGAGGCGCGCGCGAACGGCGACGCGTCCTCGCTGCCCACCGTGCTGGTCACGGCCCGGGCCGGCGAAGAGACCGCCAAGAGCCCGGTCGCGGGCTTCGTCGCGCGTCTGGCCACGGGCGGCACCAAGACCGACACGCCGCTGCTCGAGACCCCGCAATCGGTCTCGGTCGTCACGCGCGACCAGATGGATGCGCAGGGCGCGACCACGCTGGTCGAGAGCCTGCGCTACACGCCCGGCATCGTCGCGCAGTACGGCAACACCGACCTGCGCTACGACTGGCTCACGCTGCGCGGCTTCACGCCGCCCGCGCGCTACCTCGACAACCTGCGCCTGCCCTTCGGCGCGCGCGGCTATTCGCAGCCGCGCATCGAGCCCTGGGGCCTGGAGCGCGTCGAAGTGGTCAAGGGCCCCTCGTCGGTGCTCTACGGCCAGGCCACGCCGGGTGGCCTGGTGAACATGGTGAGCAAGCGCCCCACGACCGAGACCGTGCGCGAGGTCGAGCTCCAGGCCGGCAGCCACAGCCGCCGGCAGCTGGCCTTCGACCTCGGCGGTGCGCTCGATGCCGACGGCGTCTGGCGCTACCGCCTGGTCGGCGTGCACCGCGAGGCCGACACCGCCTACGACTTCGTCTCGGAGCGCAAGACCTACTTCGCGCCCTCGCTGACCTACCGCCCCTCGGAGGCCACGCGCATCACGCTGCTCGCGCACTGGCAGTCGCTCGATTCGCCCGGCGGCGGCGGCGCGCCCTCGCTGCCCGCGGCCGGTACGCTCGACACCGGCCGCTATGCCGCGCTGCCGCGCAGCGCCTTCGTGGGCGAGCCCGGCTTCGACCGCTACGACAACCGCCAGCGCTTCATCGGCTGGGAGGCCGAACACAAGCTCGATGGCACCTTCACCCTGCGGCAGAACCTGCGCTACGGCAAGGTCGACGCCACGACACAGCGCGTGCAGGCCTTCTGCCTGGCGGCCTGCAATCCGGCGTCGTTGCAGCGCTACGCCTGGGCCTTTCCCGAGCAGGCCGACATGCTGACCGTCGACACGCAGCTGCAGGCCGACTTCCGCACCGGCACGCTGCGCCACACGTTGCTGGCCGGCGTCGACTTCTCCAACGAGAAGGCGGCCTTCGACGAAACCAACCTGCGCGTGCTGGCCACGCCCTTCAATGCCTACCGGCCGGTGTACGGCCTCGACAGCGGCATCGTGCCCGCGGTCGGCACGCACATCGACCAGAAGCGCCGCCAGGCCGGCTTCTACCTGCAGGACCAGATGCACTGGGAGCGCTGGAGCGTGGTGCTGGGCGGCCGCTACGACAAGGCCCACACCGCCACCCGCACGCTCACGCCGGCCAACGGCCGCGTCACGAACGTCACGCAGAGCGACGGCGAGTTCACCGGCCGCGCCGCGCTGATGTACAGCTTCGACAACGGCGTGGTCCCCTACCTGAGCCACTCGACCTCGTTCCAGCCCGCGGCCGGCACCGATCGCCTGGGCAATGTGTTCGAGCCCACCAAGGGCAAGCAGACCGAGGTCGGCCTGAAGTACCAGCCCGTGGGCTCGAAGGCGCTGTTCACCGCCGCCGCCTACGAGCTGACGCAGGCCAACGTGCTCACGCCCGATCCGCTGAGCCGCTCCTTCAGCGAGCAGACCGGCGAGGTGCGCGTGCGCGGGCTGGAACTGGAAGCGCGCGGCCCGATCGCGCGCGGCCTGGACCTGATCGCTTCCTACGCCTACACCGACAGCCGGGTCACGCGCGGCAATCCCAACGCCGCGGGCGTGAGCACGCTGGGCAAGCGCTTCGCCTACGTGCCCGAGCGGCAGGCCGCGGCCTGGCTCGACTACAGCTTCCAGTCGGAGGCCCTGGCCGGCCTGGCCTTCGGCGTGGGCGTGCGCCACACCAGCGCGACCTTCGGCGACAACGCCAACGTCTACCGCGTGCCGGGCGTGACCCTGTACGACGCGGCACTGCGCTGGGACCTGGGCCGGGTGCGGCCCTCGCTCAAGGGCGTGCGGCTGGCGCTCAACGTCGCCAACCTGGCGGACAAGGAGTACGTCGCCACCTGCCTCGCGGCCGCGGGCTGCTACTACGGCGAAGGCCGCAGCGTCTACCTGACGGCCGGCTACAGCTGGTAGGCGCAGCCGCCGCTCAGCCGGCGGCCGGGCGCGGCGCGTTGACCGGCTCGAACACCGCCGTGTTGTCGTGGAGCCAGCGTTCCGACAGGCCGCTGTGCTGCTGCGAGGGATGGAAGTCCGCGCGGAAGTAGGCGCGCCAGGCCGGCAGGTTGCTGCGCAGCAGGCCGTCGCGCCCCAGCAGGATGCGCGCCGCGCTGCGCCAGGTCGACCACTTCCACAACTGGCCTTCATGGCGCAGGTTGGCCACGGTCTGGCGCGCGAGGTCGGCAAGGAACAGGGTCGTCACGCGCCGGAACCAGCGCGTGCGCCAGGCCTGCGAACCCTCCGCCGCGCGGTAGAGGTCGAAGGCGGTGTTCTTGTGCTCGGATTCCTCCGCGCTGTGCCACAGCCACATCGTCTTCAGCCGTGCTTCGGCGCCGTCGAGCACCTGCGGATGCGCCAGCAGCCAGTCGGCGAACATCGCGGTGAAGTGCTCGGTCGCGGCGGTGATCGCCAGCGCATGGCGCGGGTCGGCGCCTTCCAGCACCTTCATGCGCGCCATGGCGCGCGGCGTCCAGCGGTCGACCAGGCCCTGGCGTTCGAGCTGCTCGTTGAACAGCGCATGGATGCGGCGGTGCGTGGCCTCCTGCCCGATGAAGCCCTTGACCTCGGCCTTGTGCCGCGCCTGCAGTTCGGGCGGCAAGGTGTCGACCGTGTCGCGCACCGCGTCGATGAAGAACTGCTCGCCGTAGGGGAAGCTCATCGAGAGCGCGTTGAAGAAGGCGGTGGAGAAGGCATCGCCGCCGCACCAGTCGCGCGCGAAGGGCGGTTGCAGATCGATCAGCAGGCGGCGGACGACGAGCTCGGTCATGGCGGAACGGTGTGTGGCGGGTGGAAAAAGGCGTTGGTACGAATGCGTACCGCCATCGTGGACTTCGAATCTGGTACTGTCAAGTACCAACCCTTTCGACAATCGGGCCGCATGACGTCCACCGACACCGCCTCCTCCGAAAGCACCGAGCTGCAGCACGCGCACCACTACCGCCTGCTCGAAGGCATGGCGAAGGCGGTGGCGGCCAAGGGCTATGCCGACACGACCATCGCCGACATCGTGCGCGAGGCCGCGGTGTCGCGGCGCAGCTTCTACGAGCACTTCGCGACCAAGGCCGACTGCCTGATCGCGCTCTACGAATCCGCGAGCGAGCAGGCGCTGGGGGTGCTGAGCGCCGCGGTCGACCCGCTGCAGCCCTGGCAGACGCAGGTCGAGCATGCCGTCACGGCCTACCTCGACTTCCTCGCTCAGGACCCGGTGCTGCTCAAGACGCTGTTCGTCGAGATCCTGGGCCTGGGCCTGGCCGGCCTCGCGGTGCGCCGCAAGGTCAACGCGCAGATCGCCAGCTTCGTGGCGCTGGCCACGGGCTCGGACGGCGGCGCGCGCCTGTCGCCCGAGCTCGCGCTGGCGGTGGTCGGCGGCATCAACGAACTGATCCTCGAAGCGGTGGAGCAGGACCGCTCGAGCGACCTGCGCGCGCTGGTCGCGCCCGCCACGCGCCTGGTCCGCGCCGTGGCCGAGGCCCGCTGATCAGCGGGCCGTGCCGATCGCCGTGATGCGGTCGGCCGCGGGCGGCACGAGCGCCGGGTGGGCCTGCAGGTAGGCCTCGAAGGCATCGATGTCCAGGTCGCCGCCCAGCACGTCCGTGCCCTGGTTGAACACCGTGAAGTTGTCGCCGCCGCTGGCCAGGAAGCTGTTCATGGTCACGCGGTAGGTGCTGCCGTCGGCCAGCGGCACGCCGTCGAGCGTCATGCCCTCGATGCGCGCGCCGGCCGGGCGCGACAGGTCGTAGCGGTAGCGGAAGCCGCGCGAGGGCAGCAGCACGCGCGGCGTGGCCAGGGTGTTGGTGCCGCTGGCGAACTGCTGTTCGAGCAGGGCGCGGATCTGCGCGCCGGTCAGGGTCTTCACCACCAGGCTGTTGCCGAAGGGCTGCACGCTGAACAGCTGGCCGTAGCGCACGTCGCCGTTCGCGCCGGGCACCAGGTCCGAGCGCACGCCGCCCGGGTTCATGAACGCGATCTGCGCGCCGCCCTTGGCCGCGGGCGCGGTGGCGGCCAGCTGCGAATCGGCGATCAGGTTGCCCAGGACGCTTTCGCGCGAGGGCGTGGGCGCGCGGCTGGCCGGGGCGGTGAGCCGGCCCACCACGCGCTGCACCAGCGGCGCCGCGACCGCGCGGTAGCGCGCGATCAATGCATCGATTTCGGCGTTCTTCTGGAAGCGCGGGTACAGGTCGCTGATCGCCACCGTGCCCGCGCCGCGCGTGAAGGCCTCGCCCTGCACGATCAGGTTGTCGGCCGACTTGGCCGTGACCTTGCGCGTCGCCGTGTCCACCACCAGGTCGATGTCGGTGAGCAGCGTGCCGTACTGGCCCGCGCTGGTCAGCAGGAAAGGCCTGGCCGGATTGATCTGGCCGTAGTCGCAGACATAGGCGCTGTGGGTGTGGCCCGAGATCACGACGTCGACGCGCGGGTCGAGCCGGTCGAGGATCGGCCGCACGTTGCCGCTGAGCCCGGCGCAGCTTTTGTCGTTGTAGCCCACGGTGGTGGTGCCGCCCTCGTGCATCACGACCACGATCACGTCGGCGCCCTGCGCGCGCAGGCCGGGGATCAGCGCATTGGCAGTGTCGGCCTCGTCCTGGAAGGCGAGCCCCGCCACCCCCGCGGGCGTGACCGCCGTCGGCGTGGCCTTGAGCGTCAGGCCGATGAAGCCCACCGTGACCCGGGCCTCGCCCTGCCTGAAGGTCTTGAGCCCCGTGGCTGGGAAGAGCGTCGTGCCATCACGCTTGACCGTGTTGGCCGCGAGGAAGCCGAAGTTGGCGCCCGGGAAGGCCGCGTTCACCTGGCAGGGCGCGAGCGTCGTGTGCTTCGCGCAGCCGCCATGCTGCATCCGCAGCAGCTCGGCCTGGCCCTTGTCGAACTCGTGGTTGCCGACCGCATTGAAGTCGATGCCCATCGCGTTCACCGCCTCGATGGTCGGCTCGTCGAGGAACAGCGCCGACACCAGCGGCGAGGCGCCGATCATGTCGCCGGCCGAGACCACCGCGTGGTTCGGGTTCTTCGCCTTGAGCGCCGCGATGGCGGTGGCCATATAGGCCGCGCCGCCCGCGGGCACGGCCACCGTGCCGCCGGTGAAAGAGGGCGCGGCGATGGCCAGGCCAGGCGGCTCGAGGTTGCCGTGGAGGTCGTTGAAGGCGATGAGCTTCACCGTCAGCGAAGGGCGGGCGCCTTCCTCTCCGGGCGCGGTGCTGCAGGCGGCCAGCGCCATCAACATCAGCAGCATGCCGACGGGCCAGGGCTTTCGCCAGCGCAGGCGCATCTCCGGGCTCCAAGGTAGGGGGACAGGGATTGTCGGGCCGCCGCGTGACCGCGGGATGACGCGCACGGTCACAGCCGGCTGCTACCCGCTGCGGCCGCCGCCTTCGAATAATGCAGCGACGGCCCGCATGCCCATGCCGGGGCGCATTCCACACCTCATCCGAAGGAGACAAGCCGATGGCTCGCAAGATCCTCATGCTCTGCGGCGACTACGCCGAAGACTACGAAACCATGGTGCCTTTCCAGGCCCTGCTGGCCGTGGGCCACACCGTGCACGCGGTGGCGCCCGACAAGAAGGCCGGCGACTGGGTGCACACCGCCATCCACGACTTCGAAGGCGCCCAGACCTACAGCGAGAAGCCGGGCCACCGCTTCACGCTGAACGCCAACTTCGCCGACGTGAAGCCCGAGGCCTACGACGCGCTGGTCATCCCCGGCGGCCGCGCGCCCGAGTACCTGCGCATGCACGCCCGCGTGGTCGAGATCGCCAAGCATTTCCTGGCGACCGACAAGCCGGTGGCATCCGTGTGCCATGGCGCGCAGCTGCTCGCGGCCACCGGCCTGCTCAAGGGCCGCAAGGTGTCGGCCTACCCGGCCTGCCAGGTCGAGGTGGAACTGGCCGGCGCGGAGTACGTGGGCATTCCGGTTGACCAGGCCGTGACCGACCGCAACCTGGTCACGGCGCCCGCCTGGCCCGCGCACCCGGCGTGGCTCGCGCAGTTCCTGGTGGTGCTGGGCACGCGCATCGAACACTGAGGGCCCGCGTGGGCGGCGCTACAGTGCGAGCGTCGCCCACCATTCCCACACAGGAGGCCGCATGTGCGAAGTCTTCATCAGTGCCGACCCGCAGAGCTACGACGCGCGCACGCGCTCGGTGCGGCTGCATGGCGTGGTCACCAGCATCCGGCTCGAGAACCTGTTCTGGCAGGTGCTCGAGGAAATCGCGCAGCGCGACGGCATGGTCGTGGTGCAGCTCATCGAGCGGCTCTACGACGAGCTGGTGGCGGCGCGCGGCGAGGTCGGCAACTTCGCGTCCTTCCTGCGCGTGAGCGCCCTGCGCTACGAGGCGATGGTGGCGCAGGGGCGCATTCCGGCGGACACCTCGGTGGCGATCCACTCGCTGGACGCCAAGGCCGTGCTGCATGAACTGCCGCAGGGCTGGGGGCCGGCCTCGGCGGAGAACCGCGTGCGCACGCTGCCCGTCACGGCGCGGCGGCACGCCTAGAAAGACGGGGCGCCGCGGCGAGGCGCGCGGCCGATGCCCATCGCCCCCCAATGCATGGGGTGCTGCGAGGGGCCATGCGCGATCTGGTTGAAAATCCCCTGTCTTCCACCGCCTTCGCCCCGTCGAGGCGATGGGCCGGCCCTCGATCCACGGTCGCGGTCTTCCTGCCCGTCGCCTCACCCGCCCATGTCCTCACCCCCCATCGAACGCATCCTCATCGTCGACGACGACGGCGACATCCGGCAGCTGCTCTCGGACTACCTGTCCGACGCGGGCTACAAGGTCGCGACGGCGTCGAACGGGGTGGAGATGCACCGGCAGCTGGGGCAGCAGTCGGTCTCGCTGGTGGTGCTCGACGTGATGATGCCGGGCGAGGACGGGCTCTCGCTGTGCCGCGACCTGCACGCCAAGGGCGGCCCGCCGGTGATCCTGCTGACCGCGCGCGGCGCCTTGCTCGACCGCATCATCGGGCTCGAGATGGGCGCCGACGACTACCTGCCCAAGCCCTTCGACCCGCGCGAGCTGCTGGCGCGGATCAAGGTGGTGCTGCGGCGCCTGCACAGCTTTCCGCCCTCGCGCGAGGCCGAGGAGGCCGCGGTGGTGCGCTTCGCGGGCTGGACGCTCGACACCCGCACGCACCAGCTGCTGTCGCCCCAGCGCGTGGTGGTGTCGCTGGGCGGCTCCGACTACCGGGTGCTGCGGCTGCTGCTGCAGAACGCGCACCGCACGCTGAGCCGCGACTTCCTGATCGAGCATGTGTTCGGCAAGGAGCGCGCGCCCTTCGACCGCGCGATCGACGTCTGCATCAGCCGGCTGCGCGTGAGCCTGCAGGACGACGCGCGCAAGCCCATGATGATCCGCACGGTGCGCCATGCGGGCTACGTGATGGCGGTCGACGTGGTGGAGGAGCGCTGAGGTGGACGGCCCCGCCGCCGCCCCGGAGAGCCGCTGGCGGCGCTGGCTGCCCTGGCCCGGCTCGCTGTGGGGCCGGCTGGCGCTGATCCTGGTGCTGGGCATGCTGGCCGCGCAGGCGCTGACCAGCTCGGTCTGGTTCGACATGCGCTACCGCCATGCGATGGAGATGCCGATCCGGCTGGTCTCGATCCAGCTGGCCGACGCGATGCGCATCTTGCGCGGGCTGCCGGCCGAGACCGTGCCGCAGACGCTGGCCTGGCTGGGCTCGGAACGCTTCCGGCTGACGCTGCAGCCCGGCCCGATGCCGACCGTGGACAAGGCCGACAACACACTCGACGCGGTGCAGGACATCCTGAGCCAGTCGCTCAGCGACCGGCTGGGCAGCGACGCCGACGCCACGCTGCTGTCGGCCGACCTCACCGACGACGCGGGCCAGTCGGCCGACCTCTGGGCGCTGCTCAATGCGCGCGAGCCGGTCGGGCATTTCCGCATCGCGCTGGAGATGCCGGGCCTGCACGGCCAGTGGATCGAGGTCCGGGCCTCGGAGTCGCAGGGCGGCATCGAGGCCAAGCCCTTCAGCATGGTGGCCGACTACGTGCTGCGCATCTACGTGCTGCGCATCATGGTGTTCGTGGCGATCGCGCTGGTGGCGGTGCGGCTCGCGCTGCGGCCCTTGCGCCGGCTGGCGGAGGCGGCCGATGCGCTGGGGCGCGACCTGCACAGCCCGCCGCTGGTCGAGAACGGCCCGCGCGAGGTGCGCCAGGCCGCGCGCACCTTCAACCTGATGCAGCGGCGGCTGATCCAGGACATCGGCGAGCGCACCCGCTTCCTGGCCGCGGTCTCGCACGACCTGCGCTCGCCCATCACGCGGATGCGGCTGCGCGCCGAGTTCCTGCCGCCCGGCGAGATGCAGGACAAGTTCCGCAAGGACCTGGGCGACATGGAGTCGCTGATCTCCGCCACGCTCGACTACATCCGCGGCGCGGAGCACAACGAACCCCGGCAGTCGGTGGACGTCGACAGCCTGCTGGGGGGGCTGCGCGCCGACTTCGAGGAGACCGGCGCGCGGGTCACGCTCGAAGGCCATGCGCGCGCGCCGCTGCCGGCCTATGTCACGAGCCTGCGGCGCTGCGTGCAGAACATCCTCGAGAACGCGATCCGCTACGGCGGTGCGGCCCACATCCGGATCGAGGACTCGGCGCAGGCGCTGCGCATCCGCATCGCCGACGCGGGCCCGGGCATACCCGAGGCCTCGCTGGAAGAGGTGTTCGAACCCTTCCTGCGGCTCGATGCCTCGCGCAACGCGGCCTCGGGCGGCTCGGGGCTGGGGCTGTCGATCGCGCGCTCGATCGCGCAGGCGCACGACGGCTCGATCACGCTGCGCAACCGGCCCGAAGGCGGGCTGGAGGCGCTGCTCACGCTGCCGCGGCGTGCGAAGTCCTGAGCACGCGGCCCGCGCTCAGCAGGCGTGGAAGCGCGCCAGGTCGAAGACGGAGTTGGGCGCGTGGCGGGTCACCACGGCCGGCACGGGCAGCGGCGTCTTCTGCAGCGGCGCTTCGATGGGCGGAAAACCCCAGGGGCTCTGCGTGCTCGCGAGCTTCTGCAGCGACTCCGATTGCAGGAAGTCGACCACGCTCTGCCGCAGGCCGTCCCACAGCGCATGGGTGACGCATTGGGGGTCGACCTGCGCGCGCCGCACGGGCCCGGGCGGGCGCGCCTCGAGCACGCCGTCGATGGCGAACACGATGTCGGCCACCGTGATGGCGTCGGCCGCGCGGCCCAGGCCGTAGCCGCCGCCGGGGCCGCGCGTGGCTTCGACCAGGCTGTGGCGCCGCAGGTCGGCCGCGATCGGCTCGAGCAGCGAGAGCGACACCCGGTGGCGCCGGCTCAGGACCTTGAGCGAGATGGGCCAGTGGCGTTGGTGCAGGGCGAAATCGATCATGACCGCGACGGCCAGCCGTCCGCGGGTGCTAATGCGCATGGTGTTCAGTTCCAGTCAGCGTTGGCGGGTAAAAGTGCTTCATCCGTGCACGAACGTGGGCCACACGGGCAGCGCGAGGTCGAGCGCCACCACGAAGGCCAGGTAGCTGCCGACGGCCAAGGCCGCGGCCAGGCCGGCGAAGGTGCGGGGCCGCACGTCCTTGCCCGCGAGCCAGACGGTGAAGCCCGTGATGTAGATGCCGCCCAGCAGCCCGATGGTGGGCAGGCCGGTGGCCGACCAGGCCCCCAGCGCCGCGGCGAACATGCCGTTGATCAGCAGGATGCCGAGCAGCGCCCGGCCCGCGCTGGGCAGCGGCCGGGCGCGCAGGCGCCAGAGCGACAGCGAGCGCAGCACGATGAGGTTGCCGGTGAGCGCGATCAGCAGGCCCGCCAGCAGCGGCAGCCAGGCGCCGGCCCAGTGGATCGCGGGCGCCTCGCTGTTGAACACATTGGCGCCGCAGGCGAAGGAGATGCCGAAGGCGCTGAAGGCCGCGCCCCAGAGGAACTCGGCCGGCCGGTCGAGGCGCATGCCGCTGCCGGCCCGTTCGCGCACATCGGTGTCGTGAAGGGTCTGCGCAGTCATCGGCGGACGAGGGAGGTGAGGGCGGTGGGCATCGGCGGGTCTTGAATCTATCGCCGGGGACCGGTGCGAAGCCGCATGTCTTGCAATGCCATATGTCGGTGCCGCGGCTCAACACATCGCAATACAAATGGCGGCCGTCGCCCCCGAAAGCCCCCCCTAAGCTTTGGCCAGCCCGGTACTTCGGCCTGCACGTCAGCGCCGCGGAGACGGGCTTCGCCGACGCCATTGGCTTTTTTTCTGCGCGTCGACCTGTTCCATCCAGAGCGTCCTTCGACGCCATTCCGCTGAACATGAAAATCACGAGAGACATCCACGACCTGATCGGAGGGCTGCTGATGGTGGCGGCCGGCCTGTTCTTCGTCCTCTACGGCAGCCAGTACAACTTCGGCACCTCCTCGCGCATGGGGCCGGGCTACTTCCCGGTGGTGCTGGGCTGGACGCTGGCGGTGCTGGGCCTGCTGGTCGCGCTGCCGGCCTGGTGGCGCAAGGGCGCCGGCGTCACGGTGCAGTGGAGCAACCTGGCCTGGACCATCGCCAGCCTGCTGGTGTTCGCCGTCACGCTGCAACGCCTGGGCGTGGTGGTCGCGTCCTTCCTCGCCGCGCTGCTGGCGCTGGTGCCTTCGGCCATGACGCTGCGCACGCGCCTGATCGTCTGCGCCGTGGTGGCGCTGCTCACCACGCTGATCTTTCCCCTGGCGCTGCAGATGATCCTTCCCATCTGGCCCTGGAGCAACTGAACCCGACGCCCCGGACATACCCATGGATCTCCTCAGCAATCTCTGGCTCGGCCTCCAGGTCGCGGCCGAACCCATCACGCTGGCCTACTGCTTCTTCGGCGTGCTGCTCGGCACCGTCGTCGGCGTGCTGCCCGGCATCGGCGCACTGGCCGCGATCTCGCTGCTGCTGCCGCTGACCTACCACATGCCGCCCACCGCGGCGATCATCATGCTGGCCGGCGTCTACTACGGCGCGCAGTACGGCGGCTCGACCGCCTCCATCCTGCTCAACCTGCCGGGCACGCCCTCGTCGGCCGTGACCTGCCTCGACGGCTACCCGATGGCCAAGAAGGGCAAGGCCGGCGTCGCGCTGTTCGTGACCACCATCGCCTCGCTGGCCGGCGCCATGTCGGGCCTGGTGCTGCTGGTGCTGTTCTCGCCGGCCATCGCCAGCATCGGCCTGAAGTTCGGCCCGGCCGAGTTCTTCTCGATGATGGTGCTGGGCCTGGTGGCCGCCTCGTCGATGACCGCCGGCTCGGCCGCCAAGGGCCTGTGCATGGTGGTGTTCGGCCTGCTGCTGGGCATGGTCGGCACCGACGTGAACTCGGGCGTGGCGCGCTTCAGCTTCGACGTGCCCGAGCTCATGGACGGCATCAACCTGATCGCGCTGGCCATGGGCCTGTTCGGCGTGGCGGAGGTGGTGCGCTGCATCAACTCGGCCGACACCAACCAGAAGCCCGAGAAGGTCACGCTCAAGTCGATGGTGCCCACGAAGGACGAGTTCAAGGCCACGGTCAAGCCGATGATGCGCGGCTCGGCGCTGGGCTCGGCCCTGGGCGCGCTGCCCGGCGTGGGCCCGTCGATCGCGGCCTTCATGTCCTATGCGATCGAGAAGAAGGTCGCCAAGGACCCGAGCCGTTTCGGCCAGGGTGCGATCGAGGGCATCACCGCCCCCGAGTCGGCCAACAACGCGGCCGCGCAGACGGCCTTCGTGCCATCCCTGTCGCTGGGCATCCCGGGCGACGCGGTGATGGCCGTGATGATGGGCGCACTGATCATCCACGGCATCCAGCCCGGACCCAACCTGATCAGCGAGCAGCCCGACCTGTTCTGGGGCCTGGTCGTGAGCTTCGGCATCGGCAACCTGATGCTGGTGATCCTGAACCTGCCCACCATCGGGCTGTGGGTCGCGCTGCTGCGCATTCCCTTCGCCTGGATGTACCCGGCCATCATCGTGTTCGTGGCCCTGGGGGTTTACAGCGTCAACAACAACGCCTTCGACATCTACTCGGTGGCCGCGCTGGGCATCATGGGCTACGTGCTGATGGTGCTGCGCTTCGAGCCCGCGCCGCTGCTGCTGGGCTACATCCTGGGCCCGATGCTGGAAGAGCACCTGCGGCGCGCGATGCTGCTGTCGCGCGGCGATCCGATGGTCTTCCTCGAGCGCCCGATCAGCGCCTCGCTGCTGGCCTGCACGGCCGCGATGCTGGGCTGGGCGATCTGGTCGACGGTGCGCAAGTCGATCAAGGCCAAGCGCGCGCTCGACGACGCGGAGCGCCTGGCGACGACCTGACAGGCCCCTCGGCAGCCGCCGCCTTCCGGGGCGCTGCCCGCACCCGGCGCAGCGGGGTCACGGAACGGCGGGTGCGGGCGGGGCCGCGATACTCGTAAAGCTGCCGTCGATCGACCGGTCCCGGGCATGCGCCTGCTCGAAGCGTACCGCGCCGCCATGGGCCTGCGCGATGGCACGCAGCAGCACGCGGCGGCGGGCCTGGGCCGGCGGCGTCGGCACCGCCTCGTGCGCGCCGTTCGCATGGACCGCGATGCGGAAGCGCTCGCCGGCGACCTCGCTGACCACGATGATCAGGGCCGGCGGACCCGCGACGCACAGGTCCTCCAGCGCCAGCGCCAGGAACTGCGCCATGCGCGCCGGATCGCCCACGCAGTCGCCTTCGCCCAGCCGGTCGTGCTCGACCGCCACGCCCGGCACGATCAGCCGGCAGGCGTCGAGCGTCTCGCGCACCATCGTGTGCAGCGCGAAGTGCGCCGGCGAGACCGCCACCGGGCGCCCCGCCGCGAGGCGGTACACGTCCTCCAGCTCCATGGCCGAGGCCTGGGCGCGCTGCGCGGCGTTGTCCATGTGCGTGAGCACGGCCGACACCGGCTGCTCGGCCGCGCTCTCGCGCCGACTCAGCAGTTCGACGCCCAGCTGGATGGCCGACAGCGCATTGCGCAGGTCGTGCATGGCCAGGCCGAGCATGCCGTCGACCGTGGGTGCGGTCGACGCTTCAACGCCGGCCGCCGGCGGCCGCGCGGGCGCGTGAGATCCCACGCCCCAGTGCGAGAGCGCCCAGGATGCGGCCGCGGCCAGGGCGGGCGAAGCCGGCCCGCGCAGCCCCGGCGCGGGGGACAGGTCGGCGGCGGCGGGTCGCGTCGAAACGGGCATCGGGAACTCCACGCAGGGCGTCAGTGACGGGGAAGGCGGGCCCCCCGAGGGGGCGTGTGTCGGCCGTCCGCGATGCGGTTGGCGTTTCGACCAAGCCATGCTGGCGTCGGCATCGCGGGCTGCGTGTAAGAGTTTGTCACTCCGCGTGTAGGAGAGCTCGGCGCCGGGGTGGGGCCCGGCGCGCTTGACATCCCGGCGCGCGCCCTGATGTGATGAAGCCGTGCCGCTCGCCGCCTTCCACCCCGCCGTCGCCCGCTGGTTCCAGCAGGCCTTCCCCGCGCCCACCCCGGCCCAGGCGGCCGCCTGGCCGGCGATCCGCGCGCGGCGCGACACGCTGGTGGCCGCGCCCACGGGCTCGGGCAAGACGCTGACCGCCTTCCTGGCCGCGCTCGACGCGCTGGTGGTGCGCGGGCTCGAGGAAGAAGGCGGGCTGCCCGACGAGACCGCCGTGCTCTATGTCTCGCCGCTCAAGGCACTGTCCAACGACGTGCGGCTCAACCTCGAGGCGCCGCTGGCCGGCATCCGGGCCGAGCTGGCGGCGCTGGGCCTGCCCGACGTGGCCATCCGCACGGCCGTGCGCACCGGCGACACGCCGCCGCGCGAACGCCAGCAGAGCCTGCGCAAGCCGCCGCACATCCTCGTGACCACGCCCGAATCCTTGTATGTGCTGCTGGGCTCGGCGTCGGGCCGGAAGATGCTCGCGACGGTGCGCAGCGTGATCGTCGACGAGATCCACGCGGTCGCGGCAAGCAAGCGCGGCAGCCACCTGGCGCTGTCGCTGGAACGGCTGCAGGCCTTGTGCGCTTCAGAGGGCGGTGCGCGCCCGGTGCGCATCGGCCTCTCGGCCACGCAGAAACCCATCGACGAAGTGGCGCGCTTCCTGGTCGGCGCGGGCGCGCTGCGGGCCGACGGTTCGGCCGACTGCACCGTGGTCGACATCGGCTATGCCAAGCAGCGCGACCTGGCGCTGGAGCTGCCGCCCGCGCCGCTCGATGCGGTGATGTCGAACGAACAATGGACGCAGGTCTATGCGCGCGTGGCCGAGCTGGTCTGGCTGCACAAGACCACGCTGGTCTTCGTCAACACCCGCCGCATGGCCGAGCGCGCGGCGCGGCACCTGGGCGAGATCCTGGGCAAGGACGCGGTGGCCGCGCACCATGGCAGCCTGTCGAAGGAGACGCGGCTAGCCGCCGAGCAACGCCTGAAGCGCGGCGAACTCCGGGTGCTGGTCGCCACCGCCTCGCTCGAGCTGGGCCTGGACATCGGCGACGTCGACCTGGTCTGCCAGCTGGGCTCGCCGCGTTCGATCGCGAGCTTCCTGCAGCGCGCCGGGCGCTCGGGCCACGCGGTGGGCGGCGTGCCCAAGGCGCGGCTTTTTCCACAGTCGCGCGACGAGCTGGTCGAGTGCGCGGCCCTGCTCGACTGCATCCGCCGCGGCGAACTCGATGCGCTGCGCGTGCTGCCCGCACCGCTCGACGTGCTGGCCCAGCAGATCGTGGCCGAGACCGCCTGCCGCGAATGGCACGAGGACGAACTCTTCGCGCTGGTGCGCCGCGCCTGGCCCTATGCGCAACTGACCCACGCGCGCTTCATGGAGGTGGTGCGCATGGTGTCCGAGGGCTTCACCACCCGCCAGGGCCAGCGCGCGGGCTATGTGCACCGCGACGCGGTGAACCACCTGCTGCGCGAACGCAAGGGCGCGCGCATGACCGCGCTGACCTCGGGCGGCACCATCCCCGAGACCGGCGACTACACCGTGATGCTGGAGCCGCAGGCCGACAAGATCGGCACGGTCAACGAGGACTTCGCGGTCGAGAGCCTGGCCGGCGACGTGTTCCAGCTGGGCAACACCAGCTACCGCATCCTCAAGATCGAGCCGGGCCGGGTGCGGGTGGAAGACGCGCACGGCGCCGCACCCAACATTCCCTTCTGGCTGGGTGAGGCGCCGGGGCGCAGCGACGCGCTGTCCTTCGGCGTGTCGCGGCTGCGCGAGGAAGTGGCGCAGGCGCTGGTGCAGGGCGGTCGCGAGGCGGCGATGGCACTGCTGACCGGCGCGATGGGCCTGGACGCGGAGGCCGCGCGCCAGATCGTCGAGCACCTGGCGCATGCCGCGGCCGTGCTGGGCACGCTGCCTACCCAGCACACGCTGGTCATGGAACGCTTCTTCGACGCCTCGGGCGGCATGCAGCTGGTGATCCATTCGCCCTTCGGCAGCCGGCTCAACCGGGCCTGGGGCCTG